>Ga0070741_10015500_pt1 | contig 12896 bp, 8 predicted proteins | sample Coa_R1_4_FD_66440 | JGI IMG/M metagenome (GOLD analysis project Ga0070741, IMG submission 66440) | Surface soil microbial communities from Centralia Pennsylvania, which are recovering from an underground coalmine fire - Coalmine... | ecosystem: Environmental > Terrestrial > Soil > Unclassified ...
CCCCGATAACTGGCTGGGAAGGTGCACCAAAAACTTTGCCGCGCGCACCACACAGTTCCCCGCCTGAAATGGCAATCTTGGCAGGCCGTTCAATTGTCCGCCTAAATCTATTGTGGCCGCAATCGGATTAGGCCAGCGGTTACGTAAGTCCGTTATCAGCCCCTTCGGGTTGCGCAGGTAGCTTATCATCGGCGCTCTATGCCTGTTGTATTCCTGGATAGCAGGGTATGGTTCGGCCCATTGTTTTAAAATAGTCGGAATCAACCACCCAGGCTGTTTTGATGGAAGTGTAACCGCAGGTGTGTTCTTGAGATATGCCCCTAATAACTCGCCTGAAAGGAGCACTGCAGAAAGTATCCACCTTCGCTGCCGATTATTTGGACCCAAACAATAATCCCAATCAAAATCGGCCGGCGCGCTCTCTATCGCCGCTGCTATATCGCAAAGCCATAACGGACGCCAAACACCATGTTTTAAGGTATGAATACAGATTACCCGCAGATGATCTTCCGGCGATAAGACTCTAATTTCAGAACCACCAAGCGAGACAACCTGCGATCTGGCAAAAAAATCGGCAATCGATCTGCTATCGAGCGCGGTAATCTCTGAATGTTCCAGATCGATGTTGAACTTCTTCACGCCTAAGGATTTGTGGACTTCCACGGCTTTTTTGTAATCCTGATCTTGAACCACAAGATCGATATCGCCGTATGGACGAAGACCGGGTTCAGGATAAGGTCTTGCCGCCGACCAGCCCTTGATCATGAGTGGCTCGATGCCATTTGATCGAAACAGCGCAAATACCTCTTTGATTTCGATCTCGCGCACTGCCGCCGAAATAGAATTATGCCGGTAAGCCTGACGGAATTCAGCGGCGGCAGGATGGGCGCCAAGGCTTGAATTCCGTATCTTCCACCAGGTTAGAGCGCCGGCGCCTGATCCCAAAAGCATTGGCAAAGCAGCCGTTAACTCTTCCTGCGAAAAAGAGACTGGCGACGGATCCTGTCGCCATGAACAGGTCAGTATTCTGCGTACCAGGTCGCCTGTGGGATCGATCCTTCTGCTCATTGTTCGTAAAGAGTCATCGGAATTTGATGTTGACGAACATCTACATTAACCCATCGATATTACTAGCGCAACGGTCAATCCTGGCGTCGACTTCAGTCTGCGCAAATCATTGATCTACGGAACTTAGAGTCAAACGCACATTGAAAGTTGGGTCTAGGTAATCTCTTTTATTGACTTAGCTCGCGCGGACTGAACTCCGCGCCACGATTCAGTGCCAATCTGTGGCACAGAAATTCCAATTTGGCCAACTGGTGTCACACTGTCACAGCACCAATAAGCTCTTTATTTTCTATCAGTACCACTGTGACACCTGGCGTGACACGGAAGTCAAATCGCCCGAATCGGGCCATCTGATGTCACAGCTCTGCACGTTGACCGCCGAGTTCCGCCATCGTTTTGTCTGGCTTTTATTCCCTGCTATATTAGTTTCCTATGGGCAAAGTGGTAGACATACCGCAACTTGTCGATGAGCGAACCCGACTGAAGTCAGCGCACAAGCGCCTGGTAATGACCAATGGCTGCTTTGATATCATTCATCCCGGTCACATTTCATATTTGCGTCAAGCAAAATCGCTGGGAGATTGTCTCGCGGTTGCGTTAAACACTGATCGGGCAGTCGGGGAATTAAAAGGTCCTAAACGTCCCATTTTCAACGAAATCGAGCGATGCGAGGTGATCAGCGCTCTTGAGATGGTCGATTACGCCGTTATCTTTGACGACGTCTCGCCTCAATCGATTATAGCCACGGTTCTCCCGGATGTACTGGTGAAAGGTGGCGACTGGTCAATCGACAGAATAATCGGTCGCGCCGAAGTCGAAGCCGCAGGAGGAACTGTAATCTCTCTTCCGTATATCGAAGGCTCATCGACCACTGATATTGTCGACCGCATTCTCAGCCGATATGGCGTCTCCCAGACTGGAGGTGCAAAGCTGTAGTGGCAACAGAGACGCTCCCGCAATCCGGTCAACAATCGGTATTTGGCAGCCTCGAGGCGAGCGCGGAATTCCGCCGACTGGTCGAAGAGTTTCGATCTGCTCGGACAGTTATTTTGTCTGGATTGTCGGGGAGCGCACGTGCTCTTATACTTGCTCTTTTGCAAAAGAAGACCGGTCGATCATTCGCCTGCGCAACCCTGAGCGGACGCGATCTGGAAGACTTTTGTCGCGACATCCAGTTTTTCTATTGCGCGGTAAATGGAGTAAAGGACTGCGAGGACGACATTCTACTCTTCCCTGCATCGGAGCATAATCCATACGACGGCACTTCTCCGCATCCTGAAGTCCTGCAAAATCGGGCGGTAACTCTTTTCAGGCTCACCCAAAGCAAACCTAAGTTCGTGTTGATGCCAACTCGATCATTGGTCCAGCGAACTATTCGCAAAGAGGAGATCGCAGCGTCCGGAGCAATTCTTAAACTCTCTGAAGATTACCTGCTGGAGGATCTGGTCGAAGCAATGATCGCCAGCGGCTATGTCAGAGAAGATCCGGTCATGGAAGTGGGACAGTTTTCATTGCGGGGAGGAATCCTGGATGTATTCTCACCCGCGCATCACAGTCCTGTCCGAGTCGAATTCTTTGGCGACACAGTAGAGACGATTCGTCAATTCGATCCTGAAACACAGAGATCGATTCAGTCGCTGGATAAGTGCGAGATCGTTCCACTTCGTGAATTCGTGGCGTCGCGAAACGACCTGCGTAACTGGGCGGAATCCGCAAAGGAGTATTGGGCGGAAGAAAAATATGGCTACGAGTTGCGAGGGAAAACGGCCGCTGCCATTGAAGGAGAAACCTTTACCGGATGGGAATACCTGTTCGCGCTTGAAAGACCTCCGCAGTCATCGATCTTCGATTACGTAAATGACGCCGTTCTGGTAATTGACGAGCCTGCTGAATGTGACAGGCGCGTTGGCGACCTGCTTTCGGAATTGCAGGAACGCTTCACAAAATCGCAGGATGCGGGAGAGCTGGCGCTGCCGCCGGAAGCTCTTTTTCTGACGCCTGACGAGCTTCGATCAAAGATCGAAGGAATGAAGCGCCTGGAGTTTCGAGTCCTTGGACAATCCGCCGCCGATACCGACGCGGAATTTGCAATTGACGGCACGCCTGCCAACAAGCAAGAAGATTCCGCCGAATCGCAGGTCGAAAATATCGAGCCGACTGCTACTGATGTGCTGCAGCAATTTACACGCAAACGGCCCGCGAACACTCCGCTGTTTCTGTTTCCTACTTCGCCCTCGACTCCCGATATCTATCTAGCCGCGCAGTCAGTAAGAAAGTTTCACGGACACATCGATAGTTTTGCCGCCGAGCTCAGAGAATCAAGTATCACCGGCAAGCAATCCTTCTGCGCGATGCCCAGCCTTGGCGTTGCAGAACGAATAGTCGACATGTTGCGTGAATATGGGGTTACCGCAGAGCTGCGACCTGAGTTCGGCAATCCGATTGAGAGGCTACCCGACGAACAGGGCGCGCTGGTTGCCGCGGTAATCACTGTTGGTAAGTTAACGAACGGTTTTGCGCTTCCGATCGCCGATTTAAGCTTCTACACGGAACCTGACCTGTTCGATCAAACTACGCGAACCGTCGAGCTGCGCCAAGCTAAGCCGACAAAGAAAAGATCGAAGTCCGCAGCGTTCGTTTCAGATTTCCGCGATCTGAAAGCCGGCGATTACGTAGTTCACGTAGATCACGGAATCGGTCAATTCCAGGGTCTTCAGCAGATAAACGTTCCGAATGAAACCGGCCGCGGAAGCACGCTGCGTGAATTCATGCTTTTGACCTTTGCCGAAGGAGCAAAACTGTTTGTTCCGGTAGAGCGTCTCGACCTTGTTCAAAAATATTCGAGTGCGGAAAGCGGCCACACACCGACTCTCGACAAGCTTGGTGGTGTTGCCTGGCAAAAGACAAAGGCGCGCGCGAAAAAAGCGATCCGCGATATGGCGGACGAGCTTTTGAAGCTTTATGCAGAGCGACAACTGGTCGGTGGTCATGCTTTTTCACCGGACGGTCCGTGGCAGCAGGAATTCGAGGATGCATTCGAATACCAGCTCACTCCCGATCAGGAAACATCCATTGCAGATATGAAAGCTGGTATGGAGCAACCCACTCCAATGGACCGTCTGCTCTGCGGCGACGTAGGATATGGCAAGACGGAAGTCGCAATGCGCGGAGCGTTCAAAGCCGTGATGGATGGCAAGCAGGTCGCTGTTCTGACACCGACGACGGTGCTTGCGTATCAGCATTACAAAACCTTCTCTTCTCGATTTGCGACATTCCCGGTAAAGATTGAGTTGATGAGTCGTTTTCGGTCTCCAAAGGAAAACAAAGAAACCGTCGGAAAAGTTGCTTCCGGCGAAATTGACGTTCTGGTCGGAACGCACAGATTGCTGTCAAAGGATGTTGAATTCAAAGACCTCGGGCTGGTTATCGTCGACGAAGAGCAGCGGTTCGGTGTCGCGCATAAAGAGCGACTGAAGCAGTTAAAAAAGAAAGTCGATGTTTTGACGATGACCGCGACGCCCATTCCGCGGACACTGAATATGTCGCTGATGGGACTACGCGATATGTCATTGATAGAAACTCCACCCAGAGATCGATTTGCAATTCAGACTTCGGTAGTGCAATTTTCCGAGCCTGTCATTCGCGGCGCTATAGAATTGGAGCTTCAACGGGGTGGACAAGTCTTTTTCATTCACAACCGAGTCGAATCAATATACACGATGGCGGAGCTCATACACCGGATCGCGCCAAATGCAAGGCTGGGCGTGGCGCATGGGCAGATGGGTGAAAAAGAGCTGGAAGCCGTGATGATGAAATTCATCCAGCACGAGCTGGATGTTCTGGTCGCTACTACAATTATCGAGAACGGCATCGACATTCCGCTGGCAAACACGATAGTAATCAATCGCGCCGACACGTATGGTCTTTCTCAGCTCTATCAGCTTCGCGGTCGCGTCGGGCGTTCGAATCGACATGCGTACGCCTATCTGATTATTCCATCAGAGCAGGAACTTTCACCGATTGCGCGAAGGCGGCTTGCGGCGATACGCGAATTTTCCGATCTCGGTGCCGGATTCCGCATCGCGGCTCTCGATCTTGAACTGCGAGGGGCGGGCAGCCTTCTCGGTGGACAGCAGTCCGGACATATCGACGCAATCGGATTCGATCTTTATACCGCTATGCTGGAGCGGGCCGTTCACGAACTGAAAGGAGAAGTCGTTGAAGACGAAACTCGGGCCCAACTCAATCTCGGTCTCGATATCAGACTTCCCGAAGATTACATCAGCGAGATCGGCCAGCGGCTCAGGGCCTACAAACGCATCTCTTCGGGAAGGGATGAAGAAACGCTCGGCGAGATCCAATCCGAAATGGAGGATCGATACGGGCGGTTACCCGAATCTGCGTTGAACCTGTTCGAATACGCCCGGTTGCGACAAACGGCGGAATCGCTTGGTATCATTTCTTTGGACCGCAAAGGTGACGAAGTCCTGATTAAGTTCAGCGAAAATGCGAAAGTGGACCCGGACAAGCTATTGAATTTGATTCGTTCCACGAAAGACGCCAGTTTTTCACCGGCTGGGGTATTGCGTCTGGCATTAAGCGGCGGGGATAACGTATTTGATCGAATTAGAAACCTGTTGCAACACCTGCGCGCGTAACCTACAATTGAACATCCGCTCAATTCCTCGGAAGATTTGGTCGCGGTTTATTGACTGGTCGTCGTTTGTAGATGGTCCAATCGAAAGTTAAATACTTTCTTATTTCGCTGTGCGTTGTATTAAGCGCCCCGGTCTTATTCGCGTCATGTGCTCGACGTGTTCGCAGCGATGGAAATCCTTCGCCAGTCATAGCGGAGATTAATGACGAACTGTTGCACAAAAATCAATTCGACCATTATCTGGCGCAGGAAAAAGAGTTTTTGGACGATGATCCTGAAGGAAAGGTTCACAGCCGGTTGTTGGATCAGCTGATCAGGGAAAGATTGGTTTTGCAAGAGGCTAAGCGATTGGGAATATCGGCTGCGCCAAACGGTTCGCCAGAAACTGAACCGGCCTCTGCCGTCAGCGATGTTGTCGAGCCATTGCCGAATGATGACCTGCTGAAAACAAGAGTCATCGTTGACAGTTATCAGCATCAGATGGTCCTGAAAGACGTTTCCGCATCTGCCGAAGAGATTGCCAGTTATTACCAGCAAAATCAGGTCAGGTTCGCCAGACGCAGCGGATATTACCTGCGAGATATTCGAGTTGCTGATCGTGCGCAGGCGGAAAATATCTTTCGACAAATATCAAAACTGAATGGGGATTTTGCTCAACTGGCAAAAGAGTTTTCCCTGTCACCGACCGCCGCGGACGGCGGTTTGCGGTATTACGAAGACGGGCAATTGCCACCTGTTTTCGAAGAAGTTGTTCAAAAGCTGAGTCCCGGACAGGTCAGTACAATTGTTCCGACCGAATATGGATTCCACATATTCAAGCTGGAACGGAGGGCCGAACCGCTCACACTGGATCAGTCGCGTGATCAAATAAAACAGGAACTGATTGCATCAAAGAGTCAGGCATTGCTGGATGCCGACTCTAAAAGGCTCCAGGCAAAAGCCAAAGTTAAACTGTACACGAACGTGCTTGATTTCAGATATACTGGGGACTTCGGGCGAAAATAATTAACAAGAGCCCGGCCGATAGCCGTGGCGGAGGTAGACAATGAAAGCAGGAAGAACATCTGTTTTTCTGGTATTAATAGTGTTGTTGTCGCAGATTGTCATATCGAATGTCGCGGCGCAGGAACCAGTGGTCATAAATGAGATTATTTGCCGGGTCAACACAGATATCATAACCCTGGCCGCTTATCAGCGAACCAAGGAAGAATTGGAAGCTGATCTAAAGCAGAAGAATCTACCGCCTGACAAGTTTAAAGAAGAGATGGACAAAATGACCAATGATCTTCTTCAAACGATGATCGATGACCGACTGCTGGCCCAGAAGGCTCGCGAGCTTGATATCGATGTCGAAGATCAGGTTAACAAACAGTGGATCGAGTTCGCAAAGGATAACCACTATAACACGGTCCGGGAATTTGAAGCGGCTCTGGCAAAGGAAGGAGTCTCGGCTGATTCACTCCGCGATACCTTGAGGGCAAACCTTCAAAGAGAGTCCGTAATACGCCGAGAGGTTTTTGGACAGGTATACAGCAAAATTACCGAGCCGGAAGCCAGAGAGACTTATCAAAAGAATATCGCTCAATTCTCTACTCCCGCGGAAGTCTCGTTGAGCGAGATCTTCATCGGATTGTCAGGTCGCACATCAGCGGAAGCCGAAAGCCTGGCGAAACAGGCCGTGGCCGAAGCCAGGCGGGGCGCAGATTTCAAGAACCTTGTACAAAAATACAGTGATGCTAATCGTAAATCGCGCGCTAACCAGGGTGTTGTGGGTACAACTAAGGTTTCCGAAATGCGGGATCCATTCGGTTCCGCGGTGGAAAAACTGAAAGCCGGCGAAGTAACCGATCCTATCTTCTCGCAAGAACAAGGTGGTTATATTATTTACCGGGCTGACGCTGTAAAACCGGCTCAGGCAAAGCCTTTCGAAGAAGTGAAGGACCAGCTATACAGCTATATCGCCTATCAGAAAGGCAGCGGCGACATTCAGAACTACATAAAGAAACTGCGCAAACGCGCGTATATCAAAGTGACCGAAGGGTACGAAAACTTGCTTCCCTCCGGATCTGAAACCAAAGCTGTAAGCAAGTAAATTAATAAGACCGGCGGGGCTTGGAGGCAAACTCAGCACCGCCGCGTTGCTCTCACCTTCTTATGCGGCTCGATCTATTCCTGAAAGTCAGTCGTCTGGTTCTACGGCGGACTCTTGCTCAGGAAATGTGTGATGCGGGAGCAGTTCGGATAAATGGCGTACAGTCTAAAAGCGGAAAAGAAGTCAAAGAAGGTGACGAAATAACGATCCGACAAAGGGGCAGGATTATCAAAGCCAGGATTCTGTCCGTCCCGGCTAATAAACAAGTACCGAAAGCATTAGCGTCTTCGCTGATTGAAATGATCAGCAACGAGCCCGATCCGACTGCCATTATATGATTAACTCGCCGGTTGCTAACCGGTTTTTGTCATAGTATGATTGGCTACGCTCTTATACGGAGTTACACCTCCGTTTAGCTCCAGGAAAGTTTAACCCGAAATTTTAATTTAGTGTTTCAGGGCTATTTCGACTACGTAAGCAGGTTCGAACGATATGGGAAATTCAGCAGGTTCAATTTGCCCTCAATGCAACGAGCCTCGATTGCACCGCTCCAGGGAAAAGGGACTCTGGGAATCCATTATTAAGCTCCTTTTTCAGTACAAACCATACCGGTGTCACGGTTGTGGCTGGCGGGCTATGCTGCGAAAGTCGCGATCAAAGAGTATGGGCAGGCTTAAAGCCGAAACCTACGTCGCTATAGCCATTTTGACAATCGTCTTCGCTATCGTCGCGGCATACTGGATATCAACCAGGGAAGAAGCTCCGCCGCCAGAGACCAGTCTTACCGCTCCCAATGGACCGTAATGTGATTAGCGGTCACCTCTCTTAATGCTGGTAGCTTTTTCGAGTCTCGCCGAAACTAAATCTATCAGCGCCAAATAGATCTTTTTGAGCTGGCCCTTAGTGACTCCTACAATCTCGCCGATAACAGCATCGAGATTCAATCTATCCTCCCGTTTAACTTCGTCGAAAATCGATTCGATCGGTCGCTCAAGCAGCGGCTCGAATGCAACCGCTGTGCGTTCGGCCTCGATATCAGAAAACAGGCTTGCATCCAGCGCCGGCAGGGCGCTCATTTCATACTTTGCGTATTGCAGAACGCCTTCACCCAAAGCTATTCGTCCAAATAGCTCAACGATCAAAAACGAAAGCGTCGAATTCAACAGCGCAGACTGCAACATTCGAGGTTTCTGGGCGGTGTTTAATGTCAGTCCATAAAATGTCTGATCCTCAATGACAGGTCGCGCCGGAATTCCGAAAAAGAACCGACGGTCAAAAAACCTGTTACATAAAATGTCCGCTGATTTTAACCGTGGGACGCTATACCAATTTGCTCGTTGCCTCACCGAAGCGACGGCAGGCCATAACGTTCCGTCGCTGGTCTTTTGCTCGATGCCCCAATGTATGTATCTGGCCGCTCCGTTGTGTCCCAGCCTCACTAGTTCCTCAACTGGCAAATCGCAACTGAACAAAAATGTTTGGCTCCGTTTTGTCAGCCGTAACCCATCAAATTCTTTGGGTGATTTGACAACAGGCACCAGATACTCTGGCTCGATTGAAAGTTCTTTTGCTAGTTGTCGCGAAAGAAAGAAGAATTCGTTTATTCCGGTTTTTATCGGGTATCGGACTTTCCCTAGTTGTCCCAACGTCTTCAAATACGGTTTCAATCGGCTGAGAACATCAAAAAATACATTAGGTGCGCGATGATAAATACTCCATCGTCGGCCAATTAGCTTCTCAAATTTCAAAGTGCCGTGATCGTTCCGGTCGCCAATGCTCAGGATCGGCTTTGGAACAGTCCTGGCGCTAATGCGATTTGGTTGATTAAGCCCGAGTGATCGTCGCAGAGTCAAAGAACAATTGTCTGCTCCATGAACCGTAACGAATTCGACTGTTTCTTTTCGAGTTGAAGCTTTGTGCCCGGCTACCGTGATGATCGTATTGACTGCAGCAGTGAAACTGCGATTTGTACTACTGATGATCGCCCGCAAATCAGATCGGTCTAAAAGGAATTGCTGCAGATCTTCGCCGTAGGCCACATCCAACCACGCGTTTGGCGATATAAAGGATAAAACACCGCGTGGCTTTAAAAGCGAGATTCCTCGAAGGAAGAAAAATGTGTGCAGGTCTGATCTGCCGTTCAGGACTAAATCCGGCCAGTCTTTGCGTGCAATTTCATGCAGTTGCTGTTTGTATTTCGTCGTGCCGCCGCGGTTTGAACCAATTATCTCGTGACGAACAAACGGCGGATTGCCGATTACAAGATCGTACTGCGGGCTGTTTGCATCTGAGTTCGAGTTTTCCAGCAGGGCGTCTGTTCGGACCAAATTGATTTGAGGAATCTTGTGACTGCCGAAATCCGCCATCATCAACCACAAGCGCGCTTCTGAAATGGCCAGAGCTCGATCGTCTGTGTCGCATCCGAAAAGGCAGCGTTCGATTATGCCGTTAACCAAAAACGACGTGTTCACTCTTTCCAGAGTTAACAACCCTAACCTGTGGACCAGTTTAAAAAGAACTGAACAAGCCTCCACCAATAATGCCCCCGCACCGCAGGCCAGATCAATAATCTGTATTCTGTTTAACCTAAAGGCCACGCGCTTGAGGAACTTCCGGTCGACTTTAATTCCTATGTCTGACCTACTGTCAAGAAGTTGCGTTATTAGCCTTATTGTCGAGTCCTCATTTTTGGAATTTTTTGCAAAATGATTTGTCAGCCAGTGACTAAGCCCCAGCTTCACTACTAATTCTGCATCATTTTTTGAAGTATAGAACACCCCTCTTCCGTGGCGCTGTCGACCCATGCCGATTGTTTCGTTAATCAGACCCAGGACTGCTGGGCCTATACGTTCATGCTGTATGAATTCGCTCGCCGTAAATTGGTATTGATACAGCAATTCATTAATAAGCCGGTGCCAGATGAAGTCCGGCACTAATACTCTTGTCAAAGCGGTGCGAAACCTCTGAATGATTCTTAGGCGATCAAGGGCGGGCTCCAATTTGCAAAGCCTCGAAATATATTCACGAAGTACGTTGTGGAACCTGGCTGATCGGGGATGCTGAGCGTGGTTATGCCACAGTTGCTTAAGGTTCTTTTTAGTTCTTTTCCACTGATCTGCCTGCTCCAGGATCCTGATCAGGAGAATGCCGGATATTAAGTCGACTTCAATTCCATCCGAAATCTCAGTCGGAACAATTCCAATGCTATTTGCAGCAATCAATCCTAACAATCTTTTGAGACTCGAGAGAAATTGAATCTGGATTGACGACGGATTTGTCGGCGATCTCTTTTCGGGATTTGCCAGCAAAGATTCTTTTTTGACCATTAACCGATGACGATCTGACTATTGATTCACGATGCCGATGCCAAGTATAACTTACCTGCCAAAACCGAGATCAACCATTTAAATGAGCCATTTCCTTAAAAGACAGCTCAAGATAATAACAGGCTTTGTCGTAGGGGCGGCCTTTATTATCTGGTTTGCATCAAGACTTAACTGGAGCGCAGTCTGGTCGGACCTGCTTTCAGCCGACCTGAAACTGATAATAGTTGCGACATTATTAATTTCGCTCACATACCTGATCCGCAGTTTTCGGTGGCAAGCGCTGCTTGCGCCAATGAAAAAGACGACGATTAGCCACCTTTTCGCCGCCAACGCAATTGGCTTTGCGGCTATTTTCCTGTTTGGCAGAGCCGGAGAATTTGTTCGGCCGGTTATTGCCTCGATGCGCGAGCGAATCAAGTTTACCGTGACGCTGGCGACCATACTCATTGAACGTGTTTTCGATTCGATCACGGTGGTTGTATTCTTTTCGCTTGGTCTGCTTTTCTTTAATTACGATATTGCCGACCCGGACAGCAGGAGAATAATTCACGATTTGCTGCCGGTGGCCTATTTCTTTATCGCGGTGTGTGTCACGGGCATCATTCTATTGGTTTTTCTAAGCAGAAAGGAACACACGCCGAGCCCCGCCATAAAAGGCACTGGCTTTAAAAAATGGTTCAAGAGCCATCTGTCGCATCTTCTTTACAATCTGATCACCGGGTTGAGGGTGCTGAGAGATCGGAAGGCGCTTATCCTCACCGTCAGTCAAACGTTGTTGCTATGGGCTTGCGTCGGACTTGCGACCTATTTGGTTTTACGCGCACTAAACGTCAGGTTGACAACTACGCAAGTTGTCTTTGTTCTTGGATTCGAAATGGTCGGATCCACCATCCCGACCCCTGGAGGTGCTGCAGGTGCATTTCATACTGCCGCCGCCGCAGGGCTTAGGCTGCTAGGTGTTGAGACAAATCTCGCCGCAAGCTGCGCCATCATATTGCACCTTGTAACGTTTGCACCATCGGTGATTTTTGGCGGCTTCTATGTTATACGCGACGGCGTATCCATCTCCGCCTTAAGGAACCTGGGCGAGGATCTTTCCGAACATCCTGAACAATTACGTTTGAACGCCGATAAAGAACCATCTATTCCATAGCTGACCTTGCCGTGCGGCTCCCTTTTTAATATTGTTAATTGTTGGAAATTGAGAGCTCGATTATGCAATTGCAGATTAATGGTGAGTCACAGGAACTGCCCGAGGTTTCGGATCTCAGCGCTCTGGTCGAGCACCTCCAATTACGACCGGAGCGAGTTGCCATCGAGCTGAACAAGCAGATTATTAAGAGATCACGCTGGTCAGAGACAAAGTTAAACGATGGCGACGCGCTGGAGATTGTTCATTTCGTAGGCGGCGGCAGGTTTTAGAAAGGCTTTATATGTCAGATCGTTTTGTCATAGCAGGTCGCGAGTTTCGCTCGCGACTGATTATTGGAACCGGAAAGTACCGAACTAATCAGGAGATGACGGACGCACACGAAAAATCCGGCGCTGAGATGGTTACCGTTGCAGTCCGCCGCGTGAACCTGGATCGAACAAAGGAATCACTGTTGGATCATATCGATTTGAAGAAGTTCATGCTTCTTCCCAACACCGCTGGCTGCTATACCGCAGATGAAGCGATTCGGACCGCAATGCTGGCGCGCGAAGTCCTGGATACGCCCTGGCTCAAATTGGAAGTTATTGGTGATCAAACAAC
>Ga0070741_10015501_pt1 | contig 12895 bp, 15 predicted proteins | sample Coa_R1_4_FD_66440 | JGI IMG/M metagenome (GOLD analysis project Ga0070741, IMG submission 66440) | Surface soil microbial communities from Centralia Pennsylvania, which are recovering from an underground coalmine fire - Coalmine... | ecosystem: Environmental > Terrestrial > Soil > Unclassified ...
CGTGGTCCGAGAACCAGCTCGTGCTGTTCCTCGTGCTGTTCCTCTTCTACTGCGCGTACTTCATGCTCCGCTTCTCCGTCGAGCCCGGCCCGAGCCGCGCGAACATGAGCGCGGTCTACGCGCTCTTCGGCGTCGTGCTGATCCCGGTCTCGTTCCTCGCGATCCGGCTGTCGCAGAAGTTCATCCACCCGGTCGTGTTCACGCTCAAAGGGCCGCAGATGACGCATACGCAGTTCCTCACGTTCTGTGTCTCGCTTGCCGCGATGCTCTCGCTCTTCGCGACGCTCTACGCCGTCGAGCTCGCCGGGAAGCGCGCGGACGCGGACCTGCGCGAGCTGCGCCGCCTCCTCGCATGACCGGCAAGCCGCCTTCCGAATGGCAGTACGTCGCCGCCGCGTACCTCGTCGTGTTCGTGACGGTGCTCGCGTGGGTGGCGATCATCGGGGCGAAGCTGCAGCGCATCCAGCGTCAGCTCGCCGAGCTGGTCGAGCGGGCGAAGCGATGATCGAGCTCCTCTTCTGGCCCGCGCTGCTCGGCTACGGCGAGGCGGCGCTCGCGTACGCGTCGCCGCGCACGTCGCGCGCCGCGACGTGGGGCGTGCGCGTCGGGTGGCTCGCGCAGACCGCGTTGCTCGCGCTGCAGGCGGCACGCGCCGACGGCTTCCCGTGGGGCAGCTGGAGCGGATCGCTCAACCTGTTCGTCTGGCTCGTCGTCGGGGCGTACCTGATCTGGGGCTGCCGTCCCCGTTACCGGCTGCTCGGCCTCGGCGTCATGCCGCTCGCGGCGGCGCTGTTCGTCGTGTCGCGCGTCGGCGGCGGAACGCGCGCCGGCGGGAACGCGCACTACTCGAACCTGTTTCTCGTCCTGCACGTCGGCTTCGTGCTCGCGGCATTCGCCGGCTTCACGCTCGCGGCGGCGCTCGCGGCGCTGTACCTCTGGGAGGAGGACCGGCTGAAGCGGCGCGCCGCGGACATCCTGCGGCTGCCGCCGCTCGGGACGCTCGAGCGTCTCACGTGGCGCACGATCCTCGTCTCGCTGCCGCTGCTCACACTCGGCCTGGCAGCCGGTGTCGTGCGGCTTCGGCAGGAGTCGAAAGGGCTCGACGCGCTGGAGTGGCTGACGCTCGGCACGTGGCTGCTGTACGGCGCCTTCGTCGTCGCGCGCCCGGCCGGCCGGCGTGCCGCGTACGTCGCGCTCGGCGGCTTCGCGCTCGTCATCGTCGCGCGGCTCGCGCTCTCGGCGGGGCACTTCGCATGACCCTGACCGTTGTCGGCATCTCGCATCACGTCGCGCCGGTCGAGCTGCGCGAGCGCGTCACGCTCGACGCCGACGCGGCGGCGTCGCTGGCGCGCGACCTCGGCGACGCCGTCTGTCTCTCCACCTGCAACCGCACCGAGCTCTACGTCGTCGACGGCGAGGACCCGCTCGCATCGCTCGAGCAGCTGGCGGGCGAGCCGCTCGACGGCATCGCGTACCGCCTGCACGACGAGGCGGCGGCGATGCACCTCTTCCGCGTCGCGGCGGGCCTCGACTCGCTCGTGCCCGGCGAGGGCGAGATCCTCGGCCAGGTGCGCGACGCGTACGAGGCGGTCGAGACGGGACCGCTGCTCGACCGCGTGTTCCGGCAGGCGCTCGCCGTCGGGAAGCGTGTCCGCAGCGAGACGGCGATCGGCGAGAGCCCGGCGTCGGTCTCGTCGGCGGCCGCGGCGCTCGCCGCGCAGGTGTTCGGCGACCTGAAGGGCCGGCGTGCGCTGCTGATCGGCGCGGGCCGCATCGGCGAGCTCGCCGCGGCGAATCTCTCGTCGCGCGGAGCCGAGATCGCGTACGTCGCAAATCGCAGCGCACGCGAGCTTCGCTTCGGTGGGAAGGCGATCGGGCTCGACGAGATACCGGCGGCGCTCGCGGACGTCGACGTCGTCATCTCCTCGACCAGCGCGCCCGAGACGATCCTGCAGGCCGACCTGGTCCCGTCGCGCCGGCGCCGGCCGCTGTTCTTCATCGACATCGCGGTGCCGCGCGACCTCGATCCTGCGATCCAGGAGCTCGACGGCTGCTTCCTCTACGACATCGACGACCTCGAGGCCGTCGTCGCCGAGACGCTCGCCGGCCGGCGCGCCGAGGCGGAACGCGCCGAGCAGCTCGTCGCCGAGGAGGCGGAGCGCTTCCGGTCGTGGCGCGCCTCGCTGGACGTCGTGCCGACGCTCGCATCGCTGCGCGCGTACGCGGAGGAGATCCGTTCGAGCGAGCTGGCGAAGGTGCGCGTGTCCGACGACGAGCGCCGCACGCTCGAGTCGGTCACCCAGCAGATCCTCAACAAGCTGCTCCATCTGCCGACGGTGCGCATGAAGGAGGCGGCGGCCGGGACCAACGGCGCGACATACGCCGACGCCGTGCGCCACCTGTTCGGACTCGACGACGAGTGACGGTCGTCCGTGTCGGCTCCCGCGGGTCGCGGCTCGCGCTGACGCAGGCCGAGCAGGCCGCCGCTGCGTTGCGCGGTCCCGGCGTCGAGATCGCGTTCGTGCCGATCACGACCGAGGGTGACCGCGACCGCAGCAAGCCGTTCGGGGAGATCGGCGCGCGCGGCGTGTTCGTCAAGGAGATCGAGGAGGCGCTGCTCGAGGGGCGTATCGACGTCGCCGTGCACTCGGCGAAGGACATGACGTCGACCGACGCCGCGGGCCTGGTCGTCGGCGCGTACCTGCCGCGCGACGACCCGCGAGACGCGCTAGTCGGCGCTTCTGAAGTGCGTCCCGGCATGAGGATCGGAACCGCGTCCGCGCGGCGAACCGCGCAGTTGCTCGCGCGTGAGCCGTCGCTGTCGATCGAGCCGATGCGCGGGAACATCGACACGCGCCTGCGCAAGATGCGCGAGCGCGGTCTCGACGCGATCGTGCTCGCCGCATGCGGGCTCGACCGGCTCGGCCTCGCCGACGAGATCGGCCTGCGGCTCGATCCCGACGTGATGCTGCCGGAGGCGGCGCAGGGCGCGCTCGCCCTGCAGGTGCGCGCCGGCGAGGAGGAGCTCGTCGCACGCGTCGACGACGCGGAGACGCGCCGCCGCGCCGACGCGGAGCGGCTCTGCGTCGCGACCGTCGGCGGCGGCTGCCTCGCGCCGGTCGCCGCGTACCACGACGGCACGACGCTGCATGCGCTGATCGCGGAGGAGGACGGCACGCGGCTCGAGCGCCGCTCCGGCGACGATCCGGTCGCGCTCGCGCGCGAGCTGCTCGCGACGCGATGAAGGCGATCGTGACGCGTCCGCGCGACCAGGCGGGGCCGCTGGTCGAGGCGCTCGAGGCGGTGGGGATCGAGGTCGTCGAGTGCCCGCTGCTCGAGATCGAGCGCACGTCGGACGACCCGGTCGACGCGGCCGGGTACGACTGGCTCGTCGTCACGAGCCCGAACGGCGCCGAGGAGATCGCGCGGCGGGGCGTGAACCTGCCGCGCGTCGCCGCGGTCGGGCCGGGAACGGCGGACGCGCTCCGCGCGCACGGGATCGAGCCGGCGTTCGTGCCGCGCGAGTCGTCGCAGGAAGGGCTCGCCGCCGAGTTCCCCGACCGTGGCTCGCGGATCCTGTTCGCCGCGGCGGAGAGCGCGCGGCGGCACGCGATCGACGAGCTCGGTGCCGACTTCGCCCCGCTCTACCGCACACGGCTGCTCGCGCCCGAACCGCCTGCAGGCGACGTCGTGGTGCTCGCCTCCGGCTCGGCCGCGCGCGCCTACGCGGGCATCGGCGGCACTGCGCCGGCGGTGACGATCGGGCCCGAGACGTCCCGCGTCGCGCGGTCGGTCGGCCTCGAGGTCGTCGCGGAAGCGGCGACGCCGGACACGGCCGGGGTCGTCGCGGCCGTAGAGTCGCTGCGATGATCGTCACCTTCCTCACCGACTTCGGGCTGCAGGACGACTTCGTCGGCACGTGCCACGGCGTGATCGCGCGCATCGCGCCGGATGCGAGCGTGATCGACATCACGCACGGGATCGAGCCGCAGGCGGTGCTGCAGGGGGCGATCGTGCTGCGCAACACGCTGCCGTACATGCCCGTCGGCGTGCACCTCGCGGTCGTCGATCCCGGCGTCGGGTCGGCGCGCCGCGCGGTCGCGTTGCGCACGCGCGACGGCCGGCTGTTCGTCGGTCCCGACAACGGCCTGCTGCTGCTCGCCGCCCAGGAGATCGACGCCGCGCACGAGCTCGTGAACTACCGCCTCGAGCCCGTCTCGCGGACATTCCACGCGCGCGACATCTTCTCGCCTGCGGCCGCGCACCTCGCTGCCGGCGTCGCGCTCGAGGAGCTCGGGCCGGCGGTCGACCCGGCGACGCTCGTGCGCGTCGACATCCCGGATCGTCCAACTGTCCTGATGATCGATCGCTTCGGCAACATCGCGACGAACATCGAGCGGCTGCCGGCGCCGGGAACGCGCGTCGAGGTGTCGTTCGCGCTCGACCGCTACTACGCCGTCGTCGCCGAGACGTTCGCAGACGCGGCGCCGGGCGAGCTGATCCTCTACCGGGACTCGTACGGCATGGTGACGCTTGCGATCTCGAACGGCAGCGCGGCGCGTCTCACCGGCGCCGCCGTCGGCGACGAGCTGGTGCTCACGTGACGTTCGGCCAGCGCTTCGCGCGGTTCGTCACCGACGTGGTGACGCGCCGGCCGGTGCTCTGGTCGGTCTTCCGCCGGCCGCTCGCGCGCATGTTCGACTCGATGGCGCCGACGTGGGACTCCTCGCGCGTGACGCCTGTGCACATGGCGCCGCTCGACGCGGCGCTCGACCGGATAGGGACCGCGACACGCATCCTCGACGTCGGCACGGGAACGGGCGCGGCCGCGCGGCTGCTCGCAGCGCGCTGGCCCGAGGCCGAGGTCACGGGCGTCGACCTCTCGGCGGCGATGGTGCGCGAGGCGCAGGCCCGCGGGCCCCAGCAGTATCTGGTCGCCGACGCGTCGGCGCTCCCGTTCGCGGACGGCTCCTTCGATCTCGTGACGCTGCTGAACGCGATCCCGTTCTACGACGAGCTCGCCCGCGTCACGGCGGCCGGCGGGACGGTCGTGCTCGCGTACTCGCGTGGCGCCGAAACGCCGATCTTCACGCCGTTCGCGTCGTCGCGCGCCGCGCTCGAGCGCCGCGGGTTCGGCGACTTCGAAGAGGTGGCCGCGGGGAACGGGACGGCTCTGCTCGCGCGGCTACACTCCCGACCCGGGGCGAGGTAGCTCAGTTGGTAGAGCACACGGCTGAAAACCGTGGTGTCGCCGGTTCAAGTCCGGCCCTCGCCATTCGCGTGCACGCGCCCGAGCCGCTCGATCAGGCGCTCGGCGAGCTCGTGCTTCTGCAGCACGGCGTCGGCGCCCGCCTCGAGCGCGGCCGTGTGGAGCGTCGGGTCGTCGTCGCCGGTCAGCACGATCAGGCACAGGGCGGGGTGATCCTTCCGGAGCCGCGCCACGGTCGACACGCCGTCGAGTCGCGGCATGTGCAGGTCGACGACCGCGGCATGCACCTGGTTCGCGTCTGCCAGCTCGATCGCCTGGACGCCGTCCGCCGCGGCCGCCACGACTTCCAGCTCCGGCTGGCTGTCGATGAGCTCCCGCAGTGAGCGCACGAACGCCTCGTCGTCGTCGGCGAGCAGCACCCTGATCGGCGCCGTCTTCATGATCGCCAAGTAGCGTTTCCGATATGACAACGTCGGAAACGGGCGAGCGCCCGGTTGCGATCATCGGCGCGGGCCTCGACCTCGGCGCGGGGCGGCGGGGCGTCGACATGGGGCCGTCGGCGATTCGGTACGCCGAGCTCGAGTCGGCGGTGCGCGCGCTCGGCCGCGACGTGTCGGACTGGGGCGACGTGCGGGCCGCCGTCCCGGAGGCGACCGACCAGGGCGACAGCTCGGCCAGGTATCTCGACGTGATCCTCGCGACCTGCGAGCGGATCGCCGACCTCGTCGAGAAGGCCGACCGCGGCGGCTGCGTCCCGGTGGTGCTCGGCGGCGACCATTCGATCGCCATCGGCTCGCTCACCGGCATGGCCCGCGCCCGAGGTGGGGCGGGAGCTGCGCTGTGGATCGACGCGCACGGCGACCTCAACCGGCCCGAGACGTCGCCGAGCGGGAATGTCCACGGGATGCCGCTCGCCGCCGCGCTCGGCGCCGCCGGCGACCGATTTCCGCCGCAGTCGGTGGAGCGCGCGGCGCTGGTCGGCATCCGGTCGCTCGACCCGGGCGAGCGAGAGCTCGTCAAGGAGCTCGACGTGAAGGTGTTCACGATGAGCGAGATCGACAAGAACGGCGTCGAGCGCGTGATGCAGGAGGCGCTGACGTTCCTCTCGGGCGCGCGGTTCGTGCACGTCTCGCTCGACCTCGACGCGGTCGATCCGGACAACGCGCCGGGCGTCGGCACGCCTGTCCGCGGCGGGCTCTCGTATCGGGAGGCGCACTTCGTGCTCGAGCTCGTGGCGGAGTCGGGCCTGCTCGACTCGCTCGACGTCGTCGAGGTGAACCCGATCCTCGACCGCGAGAACGAGACCGCGAAGCTCGCCGTCGAGCTCGTCGGCAGCGCGCTCGGCGCGCGGATCCTCTAGCGCCTGTCCCGAACCGTCATGTCTGGGGACTGTCCCCGGACCGGTCCGCATCGGCCGTGCGCTTGCGGGACACCTCGGCGCCGTGCCCGGACGGCTCGTAGTAGACGCGGCCCTTCAGGGCGTCCGGGAGGCAGTCGACCTCGAAGCCCGCGTCGTCGGCGTGCGGGTAGACGTAGCCCTGGCCGCGGCCGAGCTTCCGCGCGCCGTAGTACGCCGCCGACCGCAACGCGTCGGGGGGCGGCAGGTGCCCGTGCGTCTTCACGTCCTCCACCGCCTTGCCGAGCGCGACGTAGGACGCGTTCGACTTCGGCGCGCGGGCGAGGTAGATCGCGGCCTGCGCGAGGTTGAGGCGCGCCTCGGGCAGCCCCACGTGCTCGACCGCCTGCGCCGCCGCGACCGCGACGAGCAGCGCCTGCGGGTCGGCGTTGCCGATGTCCTCTGACGCGAGCACGATCATCCGGCGCGCGATGAACCGCGCGTCCTCGCCGCCCTCGATCATCGCCGCGAGGTAGTAGACCGACGCCTGCACGTCGCCCGCGCGTGTCGACTTGATCCACGCCGAGATGAAGTCGTAGTGGCGGTCGCCGCCCTTGTCGTAGACGAGCGGTCGCTTGCGAGCGGCGTCGTCGACGTGACGCTCCTCGAGCGCGACGCCCTCGGCGGCCGCCGTCGACACCGACAGCTCGAGGATGTTCAGCGCGTTGCGGGCGTCGCCGCCGGCGCGCGTCGCGATCAGCTCCTCCACCTCCGGCGACACCTCGGCGCCGAGCTCCGCGGCGCCGCGACGCAGCACGTCGCGCAGCGACTCGATGTCGTGCGGCGCCAGCTCGTAGATCTGCGCGCGCGAGAGCAGCGCCGAGTTGACCTCGAAGTACGGGTTCTCCGTCGTCGCGCCGATCAGCGTGACCAGCCCGTCCTCGACACCCGGAAGCAGCGCGTCCTGCTGCGCCTTGTTGAAGCGATGGATCTCGTCGAGGAAGAGGATCGTGCGCGTGCCGCTCGTGCCGAGCCGCTCGCGGGCGCGCGCGAGCACCTCACGCACGTTCGACACCGTCGCCGACACGGCCGACAGCTCCTCGAACTCGGCGCCGGTCGTCTGCGCGACGATGCGGGCGAGCGTCGTCTTCCCGGAGCCCGGCGGCCCGTACAGGATCATCGACGGCACGCGGTCCTGCTCGATCGCGAGCCGCAGCGCCCGGCCCGCGCCGACGACGTGCTCCTGCCCGACGAAGTCGTCGAGCGTGCGGGGTCGGAGACGCTGCGCAAGGGGCGCGCTCGCGTCGAGACGGCGCCCTGCGGCCTCGCTGAAGAGGTCTCCCATGCGCGAAGTATGCTCCCGACGTGGGCGACATCTGGAGCCTCGGGCAGTACGAGAAGCTCGCAGCGCGGTTCGCCCCGGTCCAGGACGACCTTGTCAGTCGTCTCCGCATCCAGCCCGGCGACCGCGTGCTCGACGTCGCCACGGGGACCGGCGAAGTCGCCGTCCGCGCGGCGAAAGCCGGCGGCCGGGTGACGGCGATCGACATCGCCGCGCCGATGATCGAGAAGGCGCGCCGGCGCGCCGGCGAGGCGGGCGCCGAGGTCACGTTCGACGTCGGCGACGCGGAGTACCTGCCCTACGAGGACGCCTGCTTCGACGCCGTCGTCTCGAACTTCGGCCTGATCTTCGCGCCCGACCACGCGAACGTCGCGGCGGAGCTCGGGCGCGTCACGTGCGCAGGCGGGCGGCTGGCGTTCACGGCGTGGAAGCCGAACCGCAAGCTCGGCGAGCTCTACCGGCGGTTCACCGAGGACCCGATCGAGGGCCGCGAGTCGTACGAGTGGGGCCGCGACGACCACGTGGAGGACATGCTCGGCGACGACTTCGACCTCGAGTTCGAGGACGGCACGGTGTGGCTCGAGGCCGAGACGCCCGAGGAGATCTGGGAGCTCTTCTCGCAGTCGGCGCCGCCCGTGATCGCGTTGCTGCGGCAGCTCGACGACGAGCAGCGCGAGCAGTTCCACCAGGCGTTCGTCGAGCTGTACGAGGAGTACCGCGACGAGAACGGTCTCGTCCGCGCGCCGCGCCGCTACCTGCTGGTGCTCGGAAGGAGGAAGTGATGGCGTACGAGGAGCTGAAGGAACGGCAGAGCACGATGTGGGGGAAGGGGCCGTTCGTGTCGATCGCCGAGACGATCAGCGACCTGCATGCGGCCGTGGCCGAGGGCATGAACCCACAGCCCGGCGATCGCGTCCTCGACCTCGCCTGCGGCACCGGCGGCGTGGCCGAGATCGTCGCGCGTCCCGGCGTGACGACCGTCGGCATCGATCTCGCGCCGGGGCTGATCGAGATCGCGCGCGAGCGCGCGGCCGAGCGCGGGCTGTCGATCGACTACCGCGTCGGCGACTGCGAGAGCCTCGACGTCGAGGACGCGTCGTTCGACGCGGTCGGCTCGTCGGTCGGGATCATGTTCGCGCCCGACCACGAGGCGACGGCCGCCGAGCTGGCGCGGATCGTGAAGCCGGGCGGCCGGGTGGCGCTTGCGTGCTGGACGCCGGGCCCGGGGGTGCAGGACATGTTCAAGATCATGTCGCCGTTCCAGCCGGCGCCGCCGCCGTCCAACCCGTTCGACTGGGGCGACGAAGCGAAGGTGGAGGCGCTGCTCGGGGACGCGTTCGCGCTGTCGTTCGAGACCCGCGACAACGTCGCGCCGTACCCGAGCGGCGACGCGTACTGGAACGACATGGTCACCAACTACGGGCCGACCAACGCGCTGCACGCGAGCCTCGGCGAGCGCGGCGACGAGCTGCGCGACGCGTGGGTCGCGTTCTTCGGCGACGGCCCGCTCGAGCATCGCCGGCCCTACCTGCTGATCACCGGGATTCGTCGCTGAGCGAGGTCGTCGATCTCCTCCAGCGGCTGATTCGCGTCGACACGACGAACCCGCCGGGCAACGAGACGGCGGCCGCCGAGGTCCTGCGCGACTACCTCGAGGCGGCAGGCGTCGAGTGCGAGCTATACGCGAAGGTGCCCGAGCGGGCGAACCTCGTCGCGCGCATCCGCGGCACCGGCGACGGGCCGTCGCTCGCGCTCCTCTCGCACACGGACGTCGTGCTTGCCGACGCACGCGAATGGCAGCACGACCCGTTCGCCGGCGACCTGGCCGACGGGCACGTCTGGGGACGCGGCGCTCTCGACATGAAGGGCGAGGTTGCCGCCTCAGCGGTCGCGATGGCGACGCTCGCTCGTGAAGGCTGGCGCGGCTCGGGCGACCTCGTGTTCGTCGCCGCGGCGGACGAGGAGGTCGGCGCCGGGTTCGGGCTGCAGTGGCTCGTCGACGCGCATCCCGACGCGGTGCGCACGGACTTCTCCGTGAACGAGGGCGGCGGCGAGCGCGTCCAGCTCGGCGGGCAGACGGTCTACCTGTGCGCGACGGCGGAGAAGATGAGCTCGCCGTTCCTGCTGCGCGTGCTCGGTCGCGGCGGCCACGCGGCGATGCCGGGGATCGCCGACAACGCGCTCGTGAAGGCCGCGCCGCTGATCGAGAAGCTCGGCGCGTACCGGCCGGAGCCGCGCCTGATCCCGGAGGTCGATGCCTTCTTCCAAGCGCTCGACGAGTCGCCCGACGCGTCTTCGGCACTCGCGACGGCCGAGCGGATCGGCCCGCTCGCGGTGGAGCTGGTCGAGCCGCTGCTCTCGCTCACGATCGCGCCGACGATGGCGCAGGCGAGCGGCAAGCGGAACGTCATCCCGGCCGTGTGCGAGGTGACGGTCGACGTGCGGCTGCTCCCGGGGCAGACGCCCGGCGAGGCGGAGGAGGTGCTCCGCAGGGCGCTCGGGCCCGGCGACTACGAGCTCGTCAACATGGAGCGGTTCGGCGGCACGCGCTCGGAGATCGGCGGCCCGCTGTGGGCTGCAGTCGAGTCGTTCGTCGCCGCCGAGGAGCCGGCCGCCAAGCCCGCGCCGATCTGCGTCGCGGGCTTCACCGATTCGCACTGGGTCCGGGACGCGTTCGGCACCGTCGCGTACGGGTTCTTCCCGGCGAAGATGGACCCCGAGCTCAGCTCGCGCCTGATCCATTCGCACGACGAGCGCGTCCCGATCGACGATCTCGAGCTCGGCGTGCGCTGGCTGCTGCACGCGGCGCGCACCGTCTGTGCTTGAGCTCGACACGTTCGAGGAGCTCGAGGCCGCGGTCGCCGGCCGCGACGCGACGGTCTTCGTCTCGTACGCAGCGAACACGCCTGCAAAGGACGAGCCGTGCCCGCTGCCCCGCATCGCCGTCGACGTTGCGCCAAGTAACAGTCTGTTACCAGCGCCGTTTCGGATCGGCGAATGGGAGCGCAGCTGGAGCGACGAGGACTATGCGGCCGCCGTCGCCGCCGTGCGCGACGCCATCGCCCGCGGCGACGTGTACCAGGTCAACCTCGTGCAGCACCTCGCCGCCGACTTCGACGGCGACCCGCGTGCGCCGGCGGCGGCGCTCGGGCCGCTGCACGCGCGCACGCTCGTCGGCGACGGCTGGGCGATCGTCTCCGCCTCGCCCGAGCTGTTCCTCGCGCGGCGCGGCGACCTGGTCTGGACGAAGCCGATCAAGGGCACACGACCCGCAGGCGTCGACATCGACGACCCGAAGGACGCGGCGGAGCACGTGATGATCGTCGACCTCGAGCGCAACGACCTCTCGCGCGTGTGCGAGCCCGGCACGATCCGCTGGCCGGAGCTGATGGCGCAGCACGAGCTCGCAGGCGTCAGGCATCTCGTGTCGACCGTCGAGGGCCGCCTGCGTTCGGGCGTAGGCCTCGCCGAGATCCTGCACGCGACGTTCCCCGGCGGCTCGATCACGGGCGCTCCGAAGCTCTCGGCGATCGACCACATCGCCCGCATCGAGCCCGTCGGGCGCGGCGCCTCGATGGGTGCGCTCGGGACGGTGCGCGCCAACGGCGACTTCGACCTGGCGCTCACGATCCGCACGTTCGCGATCGCCGACGGGCGCATCCACCTGTGGGTCGGCGGCGGGGTCGTCTGGGACTCCGAGCCGCACGCCGAGATCGAAGAGTCCTGGGTGAAGGCGCGGCCGCTGCTGGCGGCGATCGCATGACGCTGCTCGCGGTCGCGGTGCACGGCAAGGGGCTCGTCGATCCCGAGCAGCCGGTCTTCCGCGCGGACGACGAGGCGGTGCTGCGCGGCGCGGTCGCCTTCGAGACGATGCGCAGCTACGCGGGCCGCCCGTTCCTGCTCGACCGTCACCTCGCGCGCTTCCGCGGCTCGCTGGCGGCGCTCGCGCTGCCGCCTGCCGACGGCGTCGAGGAAGTGCTGGAGCTCGCGGTCGGCGTCGCGCCTCCGGACCACGTGCTTCGGCTCTATCGCAGCTCGTTCACGCTCGCGGCGACGGTGGCGGAGCTGCCCGCGAACCTCGAGCAGCTTCGCGCGCGCGGGCTCGCGCTGCGCACCGTCGACGCCGGCTCGCCGCCCGGGCTCATCTCGCACGCGAAGGCCACCAGCTACGCGGCGCCGTTCGCGGCAACGCGCATCGCGCAGGCCGAGGGGGCGGACGACGCGGTACTCGTATCCGGAGGGCGCGTGCTCGACGCGCCGACAGCGAACGTCTGGGCGCGTCTCGGCGGCACGCTGTGCACGCCGCCGCTCGGCGCCGGCGTGCTCCCGGGCGTCACACGCTCGCTCCTGCTCGAGCTCGCCGACGCGCAGGAGTGCGAGCTCGCCGTCGGCGACCTGTACGCCGCCGAGGAGCTCTTCATCACCTCCTCGATCCGCGAGGTGATGCCGGTGACCTCGATCGACGGCCGCCCGGTCCCGAAAGGCCCGCTTGCGGCCCGGTTGCAGGACGAGCTGCGGCTACGCTCCACCCCGTGAGCGAACGCGTCCGCCTAGGCGGGATGGCCCTCGCAAACGGCGTCCTCGTGCACGGCCCGACGTCGTGGGCCTGCGCGGTCCGGCTCGACGACGGGACGCTGAAGGTCGTTGCGCGCCGCAAGGCCGTGCAGGCGTCGAAGGTGCGCAACCCGGTCTTCCGCGGCCCCGCGCGCATCGCGGAGGCGCTCGGGCTGCTGCCGGCGGTGAAGCGCGCCCTGCCCGAGGCCCGGCTGCCGTTCGAGCGCCGCGGCGTGGTCGCGGCGATGGCGGGCAGCGTCGCCGTCAGCGGTGCGCTCCGCCGTTCGCGGCTGCGGCCCGGGGTCCGCGAGCTGGCCACGAACCTGCTCTCGCTCGCACCGGCTGTCATGGCGCTGCGCGGGGGCGAGGTCGCCGCGTACCACGGCGCGGAGCACGTCTCGATCGGCTCCTACGAGCACGGGGAGGCGCGCCCGAAGGAGCACGAGCGCTGCGG
>Ga0070741_10015502_pt1 | contig 12895 bp, 10 predicted proteins | sample Coa_R1_4_FD_66440 | JGI IMG/M metagenome (GOLD analysis project Ga0070741, IMG submission 66440) | Surface soil microbial communities from Centralia Pennsylvania, which are recovering from an underground coalmine fire - Coalmine... | ecosystem: Environmental > Terrestrial > Soil > Unclassified ...
AGCATACGTCACCACTCGGCACGGTTGACTTCGTACTGCTGCTGGTATGGTGGCTTTATCTCTACCTATTGATGGTCATTCCGTGGCAATACATCTGGCCACACGAAGCGACTTATGGGCGCAACTTCGATATTGTCTACCTACTGGAACAGTTCGTTTTCATTGTTTGCGTCTGCCTCGTTTGGACCAGCAGCAGGGGTGCATGGAGAGCGCTTTACCGACATTTGGCAGGAGCAAGTTTGCTGTATGCCCTCAGCTCAATCGCCGCTAGCGTGGCGATTGACTTCGGACGTTACTACACCGGCGGCTTTTTTGATATTCCACTAGTAATTTCTATGGGCTGGTTTACCAGCATCGGGCTAAAGACTCACCGGTTGGCATCACGGGCTGCGTTTGCGCACGATGTCGAACGCGGCCGAGGACCATGGGCCTCGAGGCTGGCGACAGTGGCTGCACTCTCGCTACCTGTTCTTGCCGGATGGGCCGTCTATGCCGGTCAAGCTCCTTCGCAAGTACGGGCTTTTCGATTGATATTGACCCTTGCAACTATCGTCGTGATAACCGGGTTGCGGTCGATTAAGCAATGTCAATTGGACAAAGAACTGGCTAGGACGACTCAGGAGTTGTGGGATGCTTCACTGACCGACATCCTGACCGGAGCCAAGAACCGAAGATACTTGAAGACAGCGATCGAAAATGACGTTCAGCAAGTCATCCGGTCCTACTCTCCGAATGCCGACCCGGTCAGTGCACAGAATCGCGATCTGATTTTCTATTTCATCGACATTGACCATTTCAAAGAGATAAACGACCGCTATGGGCATGATCAGGGAGATCAGTTGCTAGCACAGATTGCTCGGCGAATCAGCTCGGCAATCCGACATTCAGATGTTCTGATCCGATGGGGAGGCGAAGAGTTCCTGGTAGTCTCTCGATACACTAATCGTGAAGAGTCGACTAGATTGGCGACGCGGGTGCTGAGCAGCGTTGGGTGCGAGCCGTTTCGATTAGACAGCGGGCAGCACGCAATGCGCACCTGTTCGATTGGCTGGGCGCCCTTCCCATGGTTTAGGAAGAACGCAGAGGCCGTACGCTACGAGAGGGTACTCTGGTTGGCCGACTCGGCGTTGTATCGGGCAAAGGGAGCGGGGCGAAATCAGGCGATCGGCTTCTTGCCAAAGAGTGAGCTTTCCGCATCCAGTATGCTGCCCTCTGATTGGAGATTTAACGAAAACGCTGATGCAGAAACCATAATAACTTGCGGGCCGGTGATATCTCCTGACAGAAATGCCAAAGCCGAAATTGTTTTGCGCGAATCTTGAGATCTCCTCAGCAGTTAGCTAGTTGGAATTGCGCTCTGACGAATAAGGCATGGCTGCGACGTAGCACCGACTACAGATTCTTGTCCTCTATTGCTTTTAGGTTGGGAATTCTGGAATGAATTTCTTCGTCGCGGCGAACTATAACGGCTAAAAAGGCAGCGCACATGAAGGCGCTGCCTTTCATTAACGTTTCATCTATTGTCTATTGTCCGTTCACGCTCAGAAGCATTTGAGTACCACTCTCGAGATGAACGTTGCTGGTTGTGGAACTGATTACAGATCCAGCAGTTGCTGAGCCAAATGCCATGGACGACAAATTGAGACCTGGCATGCCGATCGCTCCGTGACTAGTTGATGTCAACCCGCCAGCGAGATTACCTCCGGCTCCATTAGCGGTATGCAAAGTACCCCCGCCAGCACTCGCGGCAGTGTTCACAACGCCTCCGGTAGTGGACGCGACTCCTCCCACCAGCCCGCGATTGCCACCAGAAGCGGCCGCGTTTGCCATGCCGCCAGCATTGCCTTCCATCGTCGCCGAATCATCAGCCATGGCGGCAGAAGCCGCAGCTTGTGAATTGCTGATTGCCTGGATCGCCAGCGACATCGGAATGTGGGTGCCATCTTTCAGAACAGCGTGGTCAAATGCTATCCCGAGTTGCGACTCCTGCTGACCTTTCCCGCGTGCCTGCGCTTGCGTCACTTTGCCCACGATTCTCGATCCCTTGGGCAGCACGACCTTACCTTCGGACTTCATGTCCTGCGTGGTTTTCGCAACGACCTCGTCGCCAGGCTTGTTCTTGCGCGCGTCCACCGGTTTAGTTAACTCGGCTTGCACGGTGCTACCAGAGTGAAACTGGCTTGAGCTTGACGCCTGGGCATCACCGCGCCTGCCCGACATAGACGTGCTCTGGGAAACATCGGTCGAGGTGCTGGAATTCGCCTGGGCGCCTGACTTGTCCGCAGACACGGATGTGTTCTGGGACGCCGAGCCGCTGGCTTGAGTATCGACGGACCCCTGCCCCGCACAAAGGGCCGAAAGGAAAGCGGCCGTGAAAAATGAAACGATGATTTTTTTCATTGGGAACCCCTCAGGGAAATGTGCAACAAACTTCACAACTCAACTGCGGGGCGAGTTCGCCCCATGACTAAGATGCAGCCTGAGTTCCACTTGCTGACGCAGGTGATTCGAGATGTAAATACCTGAAACACAATGAGTTGCACATTCCTGACTTTTGACGGATGACGACGGTAACCATGTAAAATCGCGCTTCACTCTTCGACAGAAGCCGCCAACTAATCTGAAACTCGCGATTTACGCCGCCCCGCCTTGCTGTTTGAGGAGAAAAGAAAAATGCAAGCCGCCCTGCGCTAGTAGCGCAACGGCGGCTTGTGCTCTTTCGCATCGAGAGCTGGTCCGATCGCATGACGCATGGGAAAGGGTAGTCGGAAAGGCCAGCTTCTATAAGCAAAGCATACGCCTTTGCAATATCAGCGCAAGACCCACCCTGTGCATTTTTAGCGCGTTTTGGTGAGCTGAGTTCGCTTCGGGCATTGCGGTTAGGTCTTGCCCCTAGATGTGGGCTGCGGCTTGCTGCAACTCAGCCTTGTTCATCGGACCGTAGGACATAGCCCTTTGCGGTCGCGATATCCATTGGTGACACCGCAACATCGACGCAAAATACTCAGTGTCTCGAGTTGTTTTCAGCAGCCTGGGTGTGTTCGGCACGAGGCGTCATCGAGACGACAAAATAATCCCGCTCCTTGTCGTCCAAGTCTTCTACTCGAAGCTTCATCTTGTCCTTATCCATCCGAAATTGAGCCTTGCTGCCAACCGGAAGGAGCACGGGATGCTTGTCGTCTTTCGGGCGAATCCTGTAAATGATTCGATCCGTCTGCATGAGGTATTCCTGGCAGAGGAGCATGTGCGTTTTTTGATGGGCAGAGTCGGTTCCCAGCATTTCGCCCGCAAAGCTCTTTCCGCTTTTCCGGTCCGTGCCACATTCCACGGAATCCATCTGTAATAGGGTGCCCGACTCGTGAGCTCGCTGATCTTTTGCGTACACTGCAGTAGCACCCAAAATAAGGAACAGAGCCAGTTTGTTCATGGTTGCGTATTATTCTCCAGGAAGAAAGCCGGGGGAGCCGCTCTTTGATGTTATGTGCGTTAAGAAGAATGATAAATGGCGTTACCCGCAGAGTATATGTTACGAAAGTGCCATGCGGAGACCCGGGTAGTACCTTCAACACTCAACTTGTTAGCCGGAGTTAACACCCGAGAGGAGCCGGGAGTTGTGGGAACCCGATCAGGAACGCAGTGGGTCGGAGCACTTACGTCCTTAATTCAAGTTCCGCATTGAATGACCTGAAAACCGAATAACACTCGCACGCTTGCTTCTCGAGCTTGCGCCGGTTGTTGATCGAGATTGAGGCGCGACCGCGCTGAATTATCCTGTCGCGCTCAAGTTCCGCGACCGCGAGTGTAACGGTCGGGCGGTCCGTTCCAACCAGCTTGGACAGAAAATCATGGGTGGTGCGAATCAGGTTTGAATCAAGTCGGTCATGCGTTAGTAGTAGCCATCGCGCGAGCCGTTGCTTGACATTATGGAGCCGATTGCAGGCTGCGTTCTGAGCCAATTCGACCGAGTGAATCGCGAGGCGGCGCAGGAGCAATTTGCTGAGCTCCGGAAGGCACGGCAGCAGGTGTTTGAGCGCGCTTGCCTTCAGACGGAAGCCGTCACCCGGCACCTGTACCACCACGCTGTGCGTAAACTCGTCCAGCCCTGCGGCAACCTGCAGGCCGATCATGTCCTCACGTCCGGCTACGCCTACTTCGACACTTTTTCCACCAGGTGTTTCAACAATCATCGAGCCGATTCCCCGATTCATGAAGTAGACGGTATCGATGTGAGAGCCTTCCCGTTCCAAACAGACGGCATTCTCTAAATTCACGAACTGAAGGTGTGGCTTCAGCGCGATGAATTCTTTTTGCGGGATTCGCAATAGAAGGAGGTTATGTACGGGTTGCCCAGCGGCTATTCTTCTGTTTTGTTTCAGAGGCTTCGTCGTTGTCGGAACGTTTCGTTTCAACGGCATCGTGATTTTCTGATGCCAGAAAAGGACGACACGTTATCGTAGATATCTACCGCGCTGAAATACACGAAAAACGGTAGGGGACCGAAACAGGTTCTTTTCGTAACGCTGGTAGCACGTTTCTCGCATAACAAATCACGCAAGGTGTCAGGGCTTTTTCGTCTTGTTTCGATGGGAAACTTGCTGCAGAAATGATTCCGCTGCTTCCTCTAGGAGGTCGTCAAAAGTCTCGTACATGCGAGACATATCTGACACAATACGGCTGACCACAATTTCAAGGAGATGTTGTTGTATGAAGTCGCCGAGCGCCTTCCGAAGGATCTTGGCCTCGCGCAGAATGAGGGGCAACGTATAGCCTTGCCGGGCCCAGCTTTCGCCGTGCAATCGGGCTGCCTCTCGCTCACCGGCTGTGATCTTCCGGCCTCTAATGATTGAAATGGCCTCGCCCAAAAAGCGAACAAAGTGGTCTTTGCGTTCGGAATCAGAGATATTAATCGCGCTAATCTGTTCGTCCTGCTTGACTCCAACTAACCACGACTCAACAACGACATTGTGGTTCTGCTCGATGACATCAGCAAGCCTCCTGGCTTGAATGCGCTTTACGGGCGATCTGTTCGACAGCTTGCTTCTGATTCTGGACACAATTTCTTCCGGATCGCTTGGCTTGACGAAATAATCGTCCACTTGCTGGCGGATTGCTTCAAGCGCCGTTTCGAATGCAGGATAGCCCGTGAGAATGAACGCTAATGCGTCTGGGTGAGTGCTGCGCATTGCGCTAACGACTGTCAACCCGTCTCCTGGACGATCAATGTTGAGATCGGCGATCAGAACTTCGAACGGCCGTTGTGTGATCAGGCGGAGAGCCTCGGCGGTCGTTGCTGCTGACACAACTGTGAACCCGTATGACTCCAGGATTGGCGGAAAGGTGATTCTGATACTCTCCTCGTCATCCACGAACAGGATCGCCGGCGATATTTGCGTGGCCAAGGCGCAATCACCCTCAAAGGAATTCGTTAGAGCCGGCGGAAGGCGCTCGGGCGACGTACAGTAAAAGCTGTATTGTACGATACCCTACAAAACGCCTACTGTGAGAGTTTATCGTCTCCTCTGCTAAATTGACGCTGTGGCAAAGGCGTCCTGAGAAAGTGCCCTTGATCACAAACCTTGGTGAAGCCGATCACAAAGCGATACGAAAGCATACCCCTGTTCTTTGGTCCGGAGATCACACGAAGAGGGCAACAAGATGGCGGCCATACGCATTCTGGTCGTTGATGATCACGAACTTGTCAGAGAGCATATCTGCAGTCTCCTCACTACGGAACCTGATCTCGAGGTGGTTTGCGATGCGTCAGGCGCTTTCGACGCAATCAGGAAGGCGGAGGAGTATCAGCCCGATGTAGTTCTTTTGGACATTAGCATTCCTGAACTGAATGGCCTTCAGGCGGCTCCTCTGATCCGAAAAGTAGCACCGAAAGCCGAAATTCTATTTGTAACCGCGCACGATAACCCTTTTTTTGTACGCGAGGCATTTGCAGCGGGAGCACGTGGATTCCTGACAAAAAGCCAAATTTCAGCCGAGTTGCTTAATGCTGTGAGGATGGTGAACTTGAAGAGAAAATTTGTCAGCAGCAACATAAACAGTGCCGTTCTGAAGACTGCAACCGAGCGACGGAGTTCCACGGAACCATCGGTTGATTAACCATCGGTTGATTGTCCTTGGAAAGCCAATCATCTAATCCCTCGACGAGTTCGCGAAGATTACACAGATAAACCAAACAACCGCCGCCGCTCTGCTCACGCACTTCTTTTCGAATCCCAATAGCAAACGACCGTGGAAATGACCAAGTCGGCCGGCCTCGGTGCAATCGGTGTGTCTTCAATGTGGCCATGGGCGCGGCCGGACAGTGGGTCTTAGGCTGATCCTGACCCGCTGCGATCGCGTTCAACTGCGGAGTGATTGTCACGTTGTTCGGGGCATGTTCAACGAAGTAAGGTTAACCGTTCACGAGTTGCGGGTCATTTTTAGAGCCCGAACTGTGGGGCGCCTCCAGGTCGGCGATCCGCATGGCGATCGCGGTAACCCTGCCCAAGATCTCGGCATCTTGCGGATAGCGCACGTGCCGGATTTTAGTTAGCGATTTTGGATTCGGGACGAGGAGCAAGTTGTTTCCATCGACTTCACACCAGCAACAGGCGTAGCAGTCATCTCGAAGCTCTACAAAATAGATCGGGCGATCATACTCGCTGATCCATATGCCCTTGGTAACTTTGGTCTGGCGCAGATCGATCTCGACCCAGGAGCCTGGCCTCAGAATGGGGTCAAGCGTGTGGTCCTCGGTGCCGACATAGCCATAAAGAAGATGGCGCATGCTGGCCTGCTGCACAAGGAAGCGGGCAATCTCGCCTTGGACCATTCGATGCGCCAGATTGGTCCGTTGCAATTGGGCTTCGCTCCGCAGATCCAGGCGCGTCAACATCATTGGCTCGGGCGCAGCAGCACCGGGGCCAAGCAAATGCGTGTGCGGCAATGCGATCAGTCCCTGTTCTTGGATGAGGTCGCCCGGATTAAGACCGAACAGCGCCAGAATTTCGTTGATTCCGCAACGGTAGATTAGACACAGACTATAAAGCTTCGGAGACTTCGGTTTGAACTTCCCGTTCTCCACATCGCTGACCCAATTGTGAGAAACCGAGAACGCTTGATCGCCTCTTTCTTCTGCGATTCGCCGACTCAGGCGCGCGACATCGCGGGTGGACAGGTGCAGCGCCTCGCGTTTCGCTCTAAGACGCTTACCAGCTTCGAGGATTGACGATAGAGCCAACATCGGAAACGGCTCACGTTGGCGTTGCGGTATGGTAGGCCCAAATTGCAGGTTTTGTCCACACCGTTCTCTTCTGTTCGGAAACCCGACCTAGTCCCCATAGCTTCTGTGAATTTCTGAACTAACTCACAAGAGACAGTGGGTAAAAGTGTTCGGATTTCCGACCACAAGCGTGTTCCAAGCCCAGCTATCAGTTTCCAAAAACCGCCGTCGGCGGAGGTACCGGTGCTGGTGGTCGGAATTCTGAGCGATGTTCAATCATTGTGATGGAAGCGGGCCGGGCATGTTAGAGGCAAAGCTGTCAGCGAGCAGATTACGTGGGAGACCGCTGCGCTCGAACGTTTGTCGAGCGGTCTGCCTTCTCGCCAGCATATGGGCAGAACTTCTCGCGAGACGAGAGGTTTGCGCCCGTGCGTTCCCAGACAAGACCGGGAGTAAGCGAGGAACTCACCGAGCGGGTTCGGTCCATTCTCGAAAGCAAAGGGCTTACGCTATATCAGGCCTCCAAGCAGTCGGCAACTCTTTTTGGCCAATCTTCCCCCTACTATCTACCTCACAACTTCTATTACGATCTGCGATCCGAAACCTTCAGCCCCAGCCTGTTTCAGCTGTTCGCGCTCAGTACGATCTCCAAATACCGCTTCATGGACTGGCTGCGTGTCTTCGGATTTGATCTCGAGGCGATTGCCACCCGGCAGATTCAGTTTTCTTCCAGGCGTACGGTCCTTTTGGATTCATCGCTGGATGATCCCAACGCGCTGATCCCAGGGTTTCGGAATTTGCACACCGGTTCTTCACCGGCCGGTATGTTCCCTCTATCCAAGGTTTTGGATCAGAGGGGTGCGCGGCGCCTCGGTTCCTTCGGAAAAGCGTCTGAAAAGGAATTTCTCTACGCGAAGATCGGTGAACAGGATGACCTTGCCTTTCCGGAACTGCTTCCGGGCAGTGTCGTGCGGGTGAGTCCGGGAGCAACAGAAGATCTTCTCAGGGAGGTCAGGGGCGAGAGGTCTCGGCGGATCTTCCTAGTCGAACATGCGAAGGGACTGTTTTGTTGTCGACTCCAAGCGATTGGAACGAGTTACATTTCACCAATCGCCAGTGACCTACCCTATGCCCAGATAGAATTTAGGGTCCCGCAAGAGGCCAGACTCGTTGGTGTCGTCGATCTTGAGATTCGTAATCTCTTGACACCCCAAGAACCACGAATCGCCCGTTACCTGTCGCAGCATTGGAATCCGCCGGTACTACCTCCATCACCCCGCCATTTTGGCGATCTCCTTCGCAACGCTCGATTGCGACTTGGTCTTTCCTTACGCTCGGCGTCAGCCGTCAGCCGGGAACTTGCGAAATCGATGGATGACGAGCGCTATTTCATCGCTCCGGGGTCTCTGTCCGACTACGAAGCGCGGGCTAAAGCACCGCGCCATTTCCACAAGATCATTAGTTTCTGCACGATTTACTCGCTGCGCCTGAAAGTAATGTTGAAATTGCTCGGTGTCAGTTTGGAGGAAGCAGGAGGCGATCCGATGCCAGATCACTTCCTTGGACGCGAAGTCCCGGAAGACCGGGCTGCACTTCAGCTAACCGAAGAACTTGCTGGCACAGGATTTCTTCGCGAGTTGGTCACTACGATCGAAGAAATACCTTTCTTTCTACGATGGTCGCTGAAATCCATATCCGGTCTGACGAGGCCGTCGCTAAGAGATGTCTTCTGGATCGGCGGGGTTAGCGACCCTTCGCACCCATATCTTTCCGGCGGATTGCTCGCTGCCGTCAATAGACAGATCAAAAAGCCCAATCACTGCGAAGCGAAATCATTGTGGCTGCAACCGCTGTATGTTGTTCTCAAGCGTGACGGAACCTACCTATGCGGGTGCTGCAGCCGGGAGAATCATTACCTGGTCGTTCACTCATATCCCGGCGGCGTTCACAAGCGCGATCAATTCTGTAATGGAGATGCCGAAATTATCGGAAAGATTACTGCGGTTGTCCGAAGAGTCTGACTCATTCTGCTGACTTGTTAGGATCTTTTCCGCTGCCGCCGAGTCGGAAGGCCTCGTCCGGTGAAATCCCTTTGGCAACATTGGGGAAAAGTCTTCTTATTTCACGTGGCAATGAAGTCAGGGCGTCCATATTCACCGCAGCCAGGGACCAGGTCGTCTCCCGGATCAGACGATATTTCGGCAATTACCGGAACCTCGGATTCCTCCGCCTCTTCGCGGAGCAGGTTGATGATTCGCCCCGCGATTCTAAGGACAGCCTGATATTCCGCGATGTACAAGAATGACTTTACCCTCCCAGTTGGCGCCCCGAGTTGCCGATAGCGCCTTTTCCCCTTTTGTGCGCGTCTCTTTCTCGGTAGGACGAATTTGCGAACGCAAAGCTCTCGTCCGGATCAAGTCAATGTCCTTTATTTCCAAAGAAGACTCCAGGCTTTTGAGCGAAAGGCGAACAGTCCTTACTTTCCCTGGACGATCCTAGTTCTTGATGTCTACTCTCCTCAGAGTCTGCTCCGCACTTACTTCACACACCCTCGCGAGGCCGCTCTGTCTTGTTCTGGCTGCCGAATGAACTGCGTTGGCTCGCTAAGCAGATTCGGCCATTTGTATCGTGGCACATTGCAAGCTTTCTTTGCATGACTGCGGGTAGCCTTCTTTCACTCCTCACCCCACTAGTGCTCAAGTGGCTGATCGACCAAGTGCTGCCAAGAAGGGAGGCCGGACTGCTCATCGCTGCAGCCGCTCTAATCTTCGCCAGCTATCAGGGAAGGATGGCTCTGACCAGTGTAGGCAATTACTTGACGTTAAACGCTGTGCAGAAAATGGCACTCCGACTACGGATCGACCTGCTTCGCCACTTGAATAAGCTCTCTGCGGACTACTACGAGAACACTCCACCCGGCGCAGTGATGTACCCGCTCAAAGAGCCCGTCGAAGAGGTGGCGTACTTCGGATCCGATCTTGTTCCGTCGATCTTGCGCATGTGCTTGACGACCACCTTCACCGTAGTCACTATGTTTATGCTGAGCCCACTGCTGACGTTAGCCGTCCTTCCTCTGGTTCCTCTGTTCATAGCTGCCAGGCAACGCTTTCGGGTCAAGATCTCTAGCAACGCAGACGATGTCCAGAAGAATCTTGTGGCGTGGAATAGTTTTCTCGAGGAACACTTCTCCTTCGTCCTCCCGATACAGCTGCTTGGTCGGGAGAGGCACCAAGAGCGGTGTGCCGTCCGATTCTTGGCGTCCCTAACCCGCTCGTACTTGGCGCTCTTTAAAACCGGAATCTGGTTCACGATTAGCACCTCCTTCGCGGTCGCACTGGCTACGTGCGCCGTGATCGGCTATGGAGGATGGAGCGTGATCACTGGCTCCCTGAGCCTTGGAAGCCTGGTTGCCTTCTCCGGCTTTGTGACCCAGCTTTTCGATCCGCTGAGCGGGGCGGCCGAGTTATATGCCCGTACGCAGAGAACATTTGCAAGCATTCGCCAACTGCAGGCCGTGTGGGCCTTACACCCAAGCGTAAGGGAGATGCCAGCCTGCACTCGATTTCCGGAGCTGGACTGGAAATTGGAACTCAAGGACGTCAAATTCGCGTACAACAAACAAAAGAATGCGCTTGGCATTCCGTCTCTTCGAATCGATGCCGGCGAGGTGCTCGCGATCGTCGGCGAGAACGGTGCGGGGAAAAGCACGCTCGCAAGGCTTCTTGCGCGCGTTTACGACGTCAATACCGGCTCAATCGCCATCGGTGGAGTGGATGTCAGAGAAATTCAACTGAAGAGCCTCCGCCGTCACGTCTGCTATCTTCCGCGTGACCCAGTTTTATTCGATGGCACCCTCGCTTCGAACCTGCGTTTCGTCAGGCCAAATATTTCCCAGCCAGAATTAGACACTGTGATTCGACTGGCAGATCTTGCCGGCGTGGTAGGTGGTGTGCGAGACGGCATTGATCAACGACTTGGACCCGACGGTTGCCAACTTTCAGGCGGTGAGCGCCAGCGTTTGGCGATTGCCAGAGCCCTCCTGCAAAGGCCGCGCATTCTGATTCTCGATGAAGCAACCTCCTGCCTCGACCCGACCTCGGAAGCCCTTGTTCTCCGCAACCTGCGGGACGAGTTATCGGCTTCCACCATAATTGTCATTTCTCATAGGGTCTCGACCTTGATGGGCTTTCGCCGAATCCTGGTTCTCGCACACGGTCGCGTCGTTGACGATCTCGGGGCGGGAGAGGGCTCCGAGCAATCTCGTTGGTCCAAGTTGTTCCTCTCCCTACCATCGAATGGCCTGATCAAAGGCAGCAGAGTCTAGGCTCAATGCAGCGTTGCTCGTGGAACGCAAAGGAAGCAGCTATCCGTGTGTCCGGAACACGTCTCATGTTCTCCATTCATGCATTGAGATGATGGAATTTCCAAGCAGTCCACCTCGCCGCTGCACACCGGCAGTCCCGCCCGATAGCGCAATTCCCGCAAGATTACCCGCTGTTCCCATAGATCTCGAAGCTCCGTGACGAAAGTCCTGAGATGGCCGCTTTCCTCGATCGGCGAATTAGATTGGGTCCTAACTAATGATTCGTAATAATCAAGCAGCTCTTTTGGAATCACTTTGCCCTTCTCCTATGACCAAAAAGACAGTCCTGCTGTATTGGCGTCGTCAATTTCATTCGATCTAGCGATACTTGGTCCGACCCTTGCAGCATAATGCTTCGGCTCGGCCCGTGACTAGATCGCAAAAGCGAACACACTCGATTTGCTCCGAGTCTGATAGGCGCAGCGTAAATTCTTGAGTCAACAACGCTCTCACCACTGCTCTGACCCTTTCCCGAACAAATTCACAAATTGATGGCCTTTCCACTCCTCCAGGTGGCAACGTGTGACATGCGGTTGGGAAAAGCAGACAGCACCGCGCCGCGGGGCTGAACCATGTACAGAATTTCCAGCGGTGTTCGCAGTACGCACGTACAGGATGGCGCCGTTGTGCTGGATGTTGAGCAGGGCCGAATGTTCAATCTGAACCTTGTTGGCTCGAAGATTCTGGAACTCCTGGAACAAGGCTCGACAGAGTCTGACATCGTCACTGCCATCAGCTGCGAATTCCATGCAAGCACCGCGGAGATCGCAAACGACATCCGCGACTTCATCGACTCTCTGAAGAAAAACGGGCTGATCGACGACCACCTAGAAAACGAGCCTCGTGAGGCCGGAGCGGAAAATTGGCCACTGTAGTTCAAGACGAACGCGAGGCATATCGCGTTATCGCGCTGCGTGGGACCGGACACGAGGTCCTGGTCGTCGAAGATAGCGATAGATTCAGGCTGCCTTCCGTCGTGATTCCGCGCTGGCAACGGGTGGCGGAAAATCTGACAGGCACAATGAAAAGTGAGTGGGGAGAGGAAGTCATCTGCCTGTTCGAGCCAGACTGGTCATCGGAAGCCAAACTAAATGAAGGGTTCCACTACCAGGTTGCCGAGCATTGGCGTCACTGCGGGGCGCCTCGCACGCCAACCCAATGGGCCTCCAGCGCCGAGTTATCACAGAATTCATTTCATGATCCATCCGATTGCTCAGCGATCGAGAATGTAATCGCTGAATGCCGGGCAGAAACACTTGAGCCGGGAGATAGTCCTTTTGCTCGGCCGGGCTGGTTCAAGGAGTTGTGGCAATGGA
>Ga0070741_10015503_pt1 | contig 12895 bp, 10 predicted proteins | sample Coa_R1_4_FD_66440 | JGI IMG/M metagenome (GOLD analysis project Ga0070741, IMG submission 66440) | Surface soil microbial communities from Centralia Pennsylvania, which are recovering from an underground coalmine fire - Coalmine... | ecosystem: Environmental > Terrestrial > Soil > Unclassified ...
TCCTGTGCCGCGACAACCTTGGCGAAGCCCTGCGCCTGCTCCATCGCGCGAGCGCGCCCGCTCGCCAGAAACGGAAACACCCCGACCTTGTAGGCCGTGCCTTGCGCCTTGACCTCTTCCTCGGTGAGCCCAACCCAGGCAATCTCCGGCGCCGTGTAGATCACCGACGGAATGACCTTGTAGTTGGTTTCGGCGAATTGGCCCGCGATCAGATCGGCCACCATGACGCCCTCTTCCTTGCCCTTGTGGGCGAGCATCGGACCGCGCACACAATCGCCGATCGCCCAGATCCCTTCGGCCCCGGTGCGGCACTGATGGTCCACCTTGATGAATCCGCGCTCGTCGAGCTCGACGCCCGTGCCCGCCGCCAGGAGGTCCTTCGTATAGGGGCGCCGGCCGATCGCCACGACCAGCCGATCGACGGTGACCTTCAGCTCGCCTTCCTTGTCGGTGTAGCTCACTTCAACAGCATCGCCGACCACCTTCGCGCCGGTGACTTTCGCGCCCAGCCGGACATCGAGCCCGAGCTTCTTGAAGTGGCGCAGCGCTTCCTTCGCGAGCTGTTGGTCCGCGACCGACAAGAAATCCGGGAGCGCCTCCAGCATCACGACCTCGCTGCCCAGGCGCCGCCATACGCTCCCGAGCTCGAGCCCGATCACCCCAGCGCCGATCACGCCCAGGCGCTTCGGTACGGAGGGGAGCTCCAGCGCACCCCACGAGTCGACAATGTGCGGCGACTGGAACGCGGCGGATCGCAGCTCGATGGGAGAGGAGCCCGAGGCGAGAATGATGTTCTTGGCCGTCAGCTCGCGCCGCGTGCCGTCGGGAGCCGTGAACTCGACACGATGACCGGGCAGCAGTTTGCCGTGTCCCTGCAGCGGTGTGACCCCTGCCGCCTTGAACAGTGCCAGGATGCCCTGGGTCATGGTCTTGACGATGCCCGCCTTGCGCTTCTGCATCTGGCCGACGTCGATCGTGACGTTCGGCGCCTTGATGCCATGCGCGGCGAACTCGGCGTGAGCGCGGTGGTATAGCTCGGTGGACTCCAACAGTGCCTTGGAGGGAATGCAACCTGCGTTGAGGCAGGTCCCGCCGAAGGCACGGGTACCATCCAGGTTGGTCCACTCGTCGATGCAGGCGACGCTCAGTTTGTTCTGCGCGGCGCGGATGGCGGCGGGATAGCCGGCGGGACCGCCGCCGATCACAATGACGTCGAACGAGTCGGGCATGGGGAGCTCCACTTCGGTCTTTTTGGCTTTATTGGGGCGAAATCACGCGCGGCAAGCGCGCGTGGGGCGCTACACGCCTAGCAACATGCGACCGGGATCCTCGAGACACTCCTTCACGGTCACGAGGAACTGCACTGCCTCACGGCCATCGATGATGCGATGATCGTAGGTGACCGCCAAGTACATCATGGGCCGAATCGCGATCTGCCCACCGACGACCATCGGCCGCTCTTGCGTCTTGTGCATACCGAGGATCGCACTCTGGGGCGCATTCACGATCGGCGTGGACATGAGAGAGCCAAACACACCACCGTTGGTGACGGTGAAGGTGCCGCCCGTCAGGTCCTCGATCGCAATCGTGCCTTCACGGGCCTTCTTGGCGTAGTTGGCGATCTCTTTCTCGATGGCCGCGAAGCTCTTGACGTCGGCGTCCCGCACGATAGGCACCACGAGTCCGCGGTCCGTCGAGACCGCGACACCGATGTCGTAGAACTCGTGATAGATCACATCGCTGCCATCCACGGAGGCATTGATGATCGGAAACTTCTTGAGCGCCTCGATCGTCGCTTTCACGAAAAAGGACATGAAGCCGAGCTTCACGCCATGGTCCTTCTCGAAGCGATCCTTGTAGCGCGCGCGGAGCTCCTGCACCGCCGTCATGTCCACCTCGTTGAACGTGGTGAGCAAGGCTTGTGTGGATTGCGCCTCGATGAGGCGCTGCGCGATGCGCTGGCGTAGACGAGTCATGGGCACCCGCTGCTCGGTGCGTGCACCGGCCGGTGCTCGAGCCGCTGGGGCCGGCGTTGGAGCGGGCGCCTGAGCGGGCGTAGGCGCGCGAGCCGCCGGGGCGCTTCCGCCAGCAGCGGCCGTTTCCGAGGACCGCTGAGCACCCTCGCTCTGCTTCTTGCCCAGAAAATCGACGATATCCGATTTCGTCAGTCGACCGTCCTTACCAGAGGCGGGAATGGACGCCGGATCGAGCTTGTTTTCTTCGACGAGCCGTCGCACCGAAGGGCTCAGCTTACCGGCGGCTTCGGCCGCGGCCGCCGCGGCGTTGGTTTGGCCGTTGCCCGCCGAGGCCTGCGATACGCTCGCTGGGCCGGCGGCGCGCGCCGCCGAGGCACCCGCTGCAGCGCCGCCCTTAGCGGTGGAACCCGATGCTCCCGCGGCAGTTGCGGCTGATGAGCTGGCAGCGGCACCTTCCTCAATGATGGCCAACAACTGGCCACTGGTGACCACCGTCCCGCTCTGGATCTTGATTTCCCGCACCACCCCATGGGTCGGCGCCGGAACTTCGAGGACGACCTTGTCCGTCTCCAGATCCGCGAGATTCTCGTCGCGCGTGACCGCGTCGCCCGGCTGTTTGTGCCAGGCCACCAGCGTCGCGTCCGCAACGGATTCGGGCAGTTGAGGAACCCGGATTTCAGTCGTCATGAGCTCTTTCTCAATGGAGTCGCCGCGGCGCTACCCGGGGCTGTATTCGTGGCCACGGCGCCAGTCCCAGTCAGTCGCGTGGTCTCCCGCGCGGACTCTTCAGTCGCCGTGGCATGGAGGGCGGCGTGGATGAGCGTGGCCTGTTCGGCCTCGTGAATCTTGGTGATGCCGGTGGCGGGCGCGGCGGCCGGTGCGCGCCCGGCGTATAGCACCTGCCGGCGTCCACCGAGGACTTCCTGCAAGCGATGGCGGATCTGGTACCACGCGCCCTGGTTCTGGGGCTCCTCCTGGCACCACACCACCTCGCGAGCATTCGGGTAGCGGTTCAGCGCGGTCTCATATTCTTCGGTCGGAAACGGGTAAAGCTGCTCGACGCGCACCAACGCAACATCACGCTGGCCGTCCTTGCGCCGCGCCTTCAACAGATCGAAGTAGACCTTGCCGCTGCAGAAGACCACCCGGCGCACCTGCTGGGGCACGAGATCGTCGACCTCATCGATCACCCGCGCGAAGCTGCCTTGTGTCAATTCCTCCAGAGAAGACACCGACATTTCATTGCGCAGGAGGCTCTTGGGCATCATCACCACGAGCGGCTTGCGGAACGGTTGCAGCATCTGTCGCCGGAGCATATGGAACATCTGTGCCGGCGTGGAAGGCACGCAAACCTGCATGTTCGACTCGGCGCACAGTTGCAGGAAGCGCTCGAGACGGGCCGAGGAATGCTCCGGCCCCGCACCCTCGTAACCGTGGGGCAGCAAGAGCGCGAGTCCACAGAACCGCTCCCACTTCGCTTCGCCGGAGCTGATGAACTGGTCGATGATGACCTGCGCGCCGTTGGCGAAGTCACCGTATTGGCCTTCCCAGATCACCAGGCAATTCGGCTCCGTCGTGGAGTAACCGTACTCGAAGCCCATGACGGCTTCCTCGGAGAGAACCGAGTCGATGACCTGCACACGTGGCTGATGGTCGGCGATATGTTGCAGCGGAAGGTAGGTCCCGTCCGTATTTTGATCGTGGAGCACCGCGTGGCGATGGAAGAACGTGCCTCGTCCGCTGTCCTGGCCGGAGATACGGACAGAGAAGCCATTCTCCAGGAGGGAGGCGTACGCGAGAGTCTCGGCGCAACCCCAGTCGAGTGGCAGCTCGCCGGCCAACATCTTCTTGCGATTGGCAATGACCTGTGCGACCCGGGGATGCAGGTTGAATCCGTTCGGGTAGCTGACGATGCGTTCGCCGAGAGAGCGCAGGCGCCGCATTTCAACACCCGTTTGCACGCGCTCGGTCCAGTCGGTCTGTGAGTATTTGCTCCAGTCGACCGTATAGTTGTTGCCGATCATTCCGAGTGAGGCACGCGCCTGCGGCCGCCCCTCGTCAAGACCGTTGCGGTACTGCTCAATCATCGCCGCAGCGTCGCTCTCGGAGAGGACACCCTCCGCGGCGAGCTTGTCGGCATAGATCTTTCGCGCCGTCGGATGCTGTCGGATGACCCGATACATTCCAGGCTGGGTCGCCGCGGGCTCATCCGCCTCGTTATGACCATGTCTGCGATAGCAAACCAGATCGATGACCACATCCTTGTGGAACCGCATCCGGTATTTCAGAGCCAGTCGCGTTACAAAGACGACTGCCTCAGGGTCATCGGCATTGACGTGGAAGATCGGTGCTTCGAGCATCTTCGCGACGTCGCTGCAATAGATCGTAGAGCGCGCGTCACGAGGGTCCGAAGTGGTGAAACCAACCTGATTGTTTACGATGACGTGGACGGTGCCGCCAGTGTAGTAGCCGCGCGCCTGTGACAGCTGCAGCGTCTCCATCACGACACCCTGTCCCGCGAACGAGGCATCGCCGTGAACGAGGAGCGGCAGCACGCGGTCGCCGGAAGAATCCCCGCGGCGCTCCTGGCGTGCTCTCACCGATCCCTCGACGACAGGATCGACCACCTCGAGATGCGAGGGGTTGAATGCCAAGACGGTGTGGACGTTGCCGCTCGATGTGCGCAAGTCGGCGGAAAAGCCCTTGTGGTACTTCACGTCGCCCGACCCGTGGAGACGGGACAGGTCGTATTTCCCCTCGAACTCCGAGAACAAGACCGACGGTGACTTGCCGAGCAGGTTCACCAACACATTGAGTCGGCCGCGGTGGGCCATGCCGATCACGACTTCCTCGATGGCCGCCGAGCCGGCCTGTTGGATCAAGTCATCCAACAGAGGAACGAGCGCGTCGCCGCCTTCGAGTGAGAAGCGCTTTTGCCCCACGTATTTCGTGTGCAGGTAGCGCTCCAGACCTTCGGCCGCCGTGAGCTGCCATAGGATGTTACGCCGCTCCTCGACGCTGAAGCGATGCTGCAGTCGGCCCGCCTGGAAGAGGTCCTGCAGCCATAGGCGCTCTTCGGAATTCGACACGTGCGCGAACTCAGCGCCAATCGGGCCGGCATAGATATGTTCGAGCTGCGCCAGGATCTCGCGCAGCTTCATACGCTTCGGCACTGCCTCGGTGCGGCTGCCGGTGAAAAACTCGGTGTCGAGATCCGCCGCCGACAGCCCGAAGTAATCGAGATCGAGTACCCGCGGCCGCTGACCTCGAGTCAATCCGAGCGGATCGAGTTTCGCCACCAGATGGCCCCGGTTGGTCCAGATCTGGATGAGCCGAGAGACTGCCGCTTGCCTGGAGCTTGCGGCATCGCCTGGCCCCGCGGCCGCGACCGGCGTGGCGGCCACGCGCGGCTGCTGCGCTCGCGAGGCGATCGCGGCCTCAATCGGACCGTGCGGCTGCTCTCCCGGTACAGGCGGTGCAAGACGCTCGAAATAGGTACGCCAACGCTCTTCTACGCTCGCGGGATCGCGGAGATACTGCTCGTAGAGGGCGTCGAGAAAATCGGCGTTGCCGCCGTAGAGGGGTGTCGGTTCAAGCATGCTTCAGAAGGGAACTGCGAAGCGCTAGTTTAACGGAATCAGGGCGCGGACGCGAAGCGGCGGGATGAGACTCGGTTAGCCGGAACTCTGCCGTGATCGGGTTCTCTGATTTCGCCGGGCCGCGCGGGCCCGTCGGGCGCATGAAATTCGATTCAGGAAAATCGACTTCAGGAAGGCAGCGCCTCCTGCAGCAAACGAAATTCATACACGAGCAACGCACCATAACCGAGCAACACCGAATACAGCAGCAAACTCACCGGCACTCGACCGAAAGCTTTCATTCGGGCGAGGAGCGTCAGGAACACGACGCCGCCGGCGGTCAAGCCAATCTTCACGAGCGAGAACGCGAGCGGCGATCCCCCCACGAGCGGCGCCATGAAGGGATTCACCTCGTAGGCGCCGTGGTCGATCAGGGTCAACGTCAGAAACGCGTCCACGCACGAAAACAGCACGATCAGCATCGCCACCGCGAGCCATTGAGGATCGTGCCAGTCAACAGCGGCAATGCCTCGCTCCCCGCCACGGCGTGAGCCACGCCGACGCGGGTTGAAGCTCCCATAGAACAATGCGCGCAGATGCTGTTTGCGGCGATCCGTCTCGAGGCGGCGCTCTAGCGTCCCATCCTCGGGTCCGGCCGCTCCGTGGCCTGCAGACTTCATAGTCACGATTTTACTTTTTTCCAGTGAACGAGGGGCTCCCCTTCGCCCCACATTGTAGCGGCGTGACGGCGGGGCGGGCGGTAACCAGAACGTGACGGCTGTCACATTCCGCTCCGTGCTCCGTGGGCGGTCTGCCGCGCCCCTGGCTCGGCTCGCGCACGGCGGAGTACCGGGAACTCAGCACCGCGACCTGGCGTTTGCACACTGAGGAGGACACACCGACATGACACCAGTCATCGTGGCCTTGTATGACGATTATGGGGTTGCCGACCGTGTAAGAACGCAGCTCGTGGCCGATGGATTCGCCACGGATCGTGTCGAGGTCACCTCGCGGCTGGAAGCTGGGCAGGCCGACGCGGAGCCGGGCGCGCGGTTCGCGGAGCGCGTCGCCAATTACTTCCACACCATTTTCGACCAGAATGATGAGCAAGCGCAGGCGGAGGACTTCACCGACCGCGTGGTCAAGGGCGACACGGCGGTCACGGTGCATCCGCGTGCGGACTATGAGATCAGCAGCGCCCGGCGGATCCTCAATCAGAGCCGTCCGGTGAAGATGGAGGAGCTGCTGAGCTGATCGCGAGATCGACTCGCGCGTCGCCCCCGTACCGTCAACCTCGGTTGGCGCGCTTCTCTCGCTTGGCCGCGCGCTTCTCTTCCAAGGTCTTCGCCGGCTTCTTTTTGCTCTCCTTCTTCTTATCCATACCTTTGCTCATGACGCGCTCCTCGTAGTGTTGCGCCGCGGACCGCGGCGGTGTGGGGGAATTGGGCTATGCAATTTCGAGAATAAACCCGTAAGAGTTTGATTCGCAAGCACGATGTGGCGGATCTCGCCGAAGGTCTAGGTGGCGGCGCTGAGCGCGACGGCTTGGCGAATGAAATCCTCGTGGGCACCGATACGGAAATCGGCCTGCACCGCCGAGCGGATGTGGCGTGATTGATCGATCAGGTAGGTCGCCCGACGCACGCCAAAGCCCAGCGGGCCCGCCACGCCGTACATTTTGATCACCACCTTCTCCGTGTCGGAGAGCAAGGTGAACGGCAACTGGTATTTCTCGCGAAATTTGCGGTGGCTCGCCGGATCCTGTGGACTGACACCGGCTACATCCAAGCCGGCGCTCTGGATAGCGGTATGGAGGTCGCGGATGGAACAGGCCTCTCGCGTGCAGCCCGGCGTGAAATCCGCAGGATAGAAATAGAGGATGAGAGGTCCCGAGCGCAACAACGTGCTCAGGGATGTGGACTGCCCAGTGTGATCCGGCAGAGTGAACTCCGGTGCTCGACCGCCGATATCCAGCATGCCGCGACTCCCCGATGCGCAGCGACTTATGGCCTGATCATAGCCGTACCGCCGCGTCGAGTGTCACTTCGTCAGATGACGCGAGGTTCGGATAGCGCGCCGGGCGCGTTGCGCGCTCGCAAGCGGCGGCTCCGTTTAGCGCCCCATCACGCGAGGTTCGGCTCGTGTCGCGCGCGTTGCGCGCTCGCGAGCGGCAGCAGTAGCGGAGAGGCGTTCAGACGGCTAGAATCGCCGCCCTTGTCGTGGGGCGGTAGCTCAGTTGGGAGAGCGTCGCGTTCGCAATGCGAAGGTCGAGGGTTCGATCCCCTTCCGCTCCACCAATCTTCTCCCTTCCGGCCCCCGCGCCCCCGTAGCTCAGTGGATAGAGCGACCGCCTCCTAAGCGGTAGGTCGTCGGTTCAACTCCGGCCGGGGGCGCCACTCAATATCGAAGCCGCAGCACGTTCGCGCGCCCGAATGTCGGGATGCTCACCACGTACAAGGTGTCATGCTCGCGCTCGTTCGAGGAGCTGAGCTCCAGGCCACTGAGCTCCTGGACGAGCTGCGGGATCAGCGGGCCGTTGCCCACGAAGAGGACCGTCCCGCCGTCATGTCCGCGAGTGATCCGATTCGCCACCGCGCCGACATCGCTGCCCTGAACGATCACCGGCCGTTTTCCCAGACGCTCGGCCAACGGCGCGATGATTTGCTGCGCGCGACGGGCGTCACTCACGTAAATCGCATCGAGGCGCCCTACTCCCCTGGTGTCGCCGAGCATCTGCGCAAGCATCTGAGCGCGCTCCTCGCCGTCCGGAGAGAGTGGCGGATCGTCGATGGTACCCGCCTCTTTCTCCGCAGGCCGCACCAGGACCACCACCGTCGTGGAAGCGGATCGATAGATCGCAAACGCGACACCCAGCGCGAACACGACCGCCAGCATGCTGAGCCAGAGGGGCGCGAGAAATGGGCGGCGGTAGCGTGTGACTGCGGGAGCTTCCATCACGTGATGATATCAGTATGGAAGGTCCCGAAGGTCCTAACATCAACCCGGGGTCAACCCGATCGGGACCGAAGCGCCCCCCGGCTAGCCAAACTGAAAGCCCGAGACCGGCTTGCCCAGGAGCGGCTCATTGTAGCTGCGGCGCGCGCGATCCTGTCCTGCCGCACCCGCGGCAACCATGAGCGGGATGAGGTGCTCCGGCCGTGGGTGCGCGGCGCGTGCCCCGGGAGCCTGATGCCATGCCGCGAGTTTACTCTCGCGCATGACAGAATCCGACTCTGTCACGGCCGCGGTGAGCCAACCATCGAAATCCTCAGCCGCACGCATCGCGCGCGGATCGTTGCTGAACAGCTCGCGCAGGTTGTGATAGCTCATCCCACTACCAACAATCAGGACACCTTCGTCGCGCAAGGGAGCAAGGGCGTGACCCATGCGTAAGTGAGTCGCGGCGTCCAGATTCCGATTCAGCGAGAGCTGCACGATCGGGATATCGGCGTCGGGGTAGATCAGCTTGAAGGGAATGAACACCCCATGATCCAGACCGCGCTCGGGCTCCTCATCCGAGGCGATCTCGGCTTTGCCCAGCAACTCCCTGACACGCCGTGCGAGGGCGGGGGAGCCGGACACCGGGTAGGTCAAACGGTAGGTGTGTTCAGGAAAACCGTAGTAATCGAACAAGAGTGGCGGTCTCACGGCCGTGTTCACAGTTGGCCGCTCTGCCTCCCAATGGCCGGAAATGACGAGCACGCTCTCAGGACGCGTACCCAAGGACGCATCGATGCCACGCAAATACAGCGCCATGCGATCCCACAAATCGCGCGGCAGGCCCGGTGGTGGCTCCATGAAAAAACATGGACCGCCGCCATGGGGAATATAGAGCGTCGGCAGGCGAGCGGAGTTTCGGCTCATAATTTGCGTCTCTCGATCATTCCTGTTCGCGTCGGAGCTCATCGAAGTGTCACGTCTCCTGATGATCGCGGTCGCTTTGATCCGCTTGGGCGTGCTCTCAGCATCGTCCCTGGAGCCTCAGTCCAGCCGAGCGGCCGTGCCCGGCGTGAGTCGCGTTGCGGCCCACCCTAGTTTAAGGCAATCCGGTTTAAGAAAAATAACCGTGGATGCGGCCACCGTCATCGGCACCCTGCGCTCCCTTCAGGGCGTGGATGGGGCACCCGGTCCCGGAGGACACAAGCCCGAGTATTTCACTTTCGGCGGCTGGAATATGCGCGACGATATCGATGCCTCGGCCGGTTATCGGCTGGCACGGATCGATCTGGTGCGTACGCATGACGGCTACGGACCAGGCGACATCGATGCTCGTTTCGAAAGCGCCGAAGCGCCAGGTGGCGGGCTGATCCGCGCGACACGGGATGCGTTCACGATCTATCCGGATCCGCACGCCAACCCGGAAGATCCGGGAAGCTATCGTTTCGGGCCCACCGACGAGCTCATCGGCTCCATCGTGAAAATCGGCGCGCAGGTGCTATTCCGGGTCGGCCGCAGCGAGGGAGCCAACCCAACGCCGCCGCCTGACTTCGATCGATACGCGGCCATCGTCAAACACATCGTGCTTCACTACAACCGCGGGTGGGCGAACGGCTACCACTACGACATTCGTTACTGGGAGGTCTGGAACGAGCCGGATCTCGGTAAGCTCTTCTGGACCGGGACCGAGCAGGACTATTTCGAGCTCTACAGGCGCATTGCCAGGGCGATCAAAGAGGCCGATCCGAGCGCGCTCGTCGGTGCGCCGGCCATCGCCAAACCGAACGATGATACGCCTTATCGCGACGAGCTCATGCGCCAGGCACACGCGACACAGACACCACTGGATTTCTATTCGTGGCACTGGTACGCGACCGACTCGAACGATCCGCGCGATTTCAATCGGATCGCGGCGGACCTGCGCGCGCGACTGGATCGCTATGGCCTGACAACCACCCGGTCGTTTCTCACTGAATGGAATTACGGCCTCTCGGAACCGCCCCCTACCCCGCTCGTACGCGCGAGCTTCGTGACCAGCGCGCTCATCTATATGCAGGACGCGCCAATCGACGCCGCGACGCTCTATCGAGCCGACAACGTGTTTGGAGGCGACGGTGCAACACCTGACAAGACCGGACAGGCACTCATCGCGCTAGGACAGATGAAGAGCACTCCACAGCGCTTGCAGGTCACGGGCGCGGACCCGGATGGATTTGCCGTCGAAGCCGGACGCTCGCCTGATGGTCGCGTGCTGCGGGTGCTGATCAGCAACTATCAGATTCCGCAGCAGCTTCTCGGACACCGCCCGGGTGACGACGTGCTACACGTGCCCCCGGTGTTCGACGTGCATCTGTTGGCGCGAAGAGATATCGCCTATCACGACAATGCGGGATTCGACCTCACGATCGAACACTTGCGCTCCGATCGAGCATACGCGCTGGAGCACTGCCGCATCTCCAAGCATGATGACTTCCAGCTCACCCGCACCGTCATTCCCGCGGGAACAGCGGTGCACCTGAGTGAAGTCCTGCCACCCCCGGGCGTCGAGCTGGTGACCGTCCGCGAGCTCACACCCGGACAGCCGCCCGCTGAGCCACCCTCATCGCGGTACTGCAACGCACAATAACGACCACCGCACTGCGATACGGCCTTTCGCGCTCCACTAGTGCCCCGGCCTGTCGAGGGCATCACAGGCTTGGCCGTGAAGTCTCTGTAAGGTTGACGAGCTTGGGTTCATGAGAGGGGATCATTCAATGCGGGCGGGCGGGCAAACGACCGTCATCCGGCGCGTGCTGGAGCGGCGTGCACAGCAGCCACCGGCCATACAGGACGACACGTCATCGACGATCGCGGTGATGTTGCGCTGCCTGCCGCCCCCGCGTGCTCTGCTCGCGGTCAGCGATCCCGGATTCTGCATGCACGTCCAGTCCCGGATTGCCCCTGACATGCTCGATTTGGAAGTGGCTGACGATGACGCCGCCGCGGTCGCGCTCTTCCGACGCGAGTTCCGGCCTGTGGTGCTGACGGACAGCCTGGAGCTGGTTCGCGCGCTGCGGTCGCAGCAAGCCGATCGTATTCCATTCATTCTTTACATCGCCGAGCTCGACGAAGGCAATGAGAGAGCTGCCGGCCTCCTCGCCGGCGCTGATGACTGCGTCGGACGCCGCTCGCCCGAAAGCGAGCTGCGGGCACGAGTTGGCTCGGCGCGGCGGATCGCGGAGCTCGAAGCGGTTCTGCGCATCACCCTGGTGGAGAATCGCAAACTTTCCACGACGGACGATCTGACCCGGGTCGCCAGTCGGCGTTTTTTCACCAAACACTTCCCGCGGGAAGTCGAGCGTGCCGCGCGTTATGGTCGCGCGCTGTCATTGATCATTTGCGATATCGATCTCTTCAAGCGGGTCAACGACTCGCTCGGTCATGCCGCCGGCGACCAGGTGCTCGTCCAATTTGGCGCCCGGCTGCAAGAATTCCTCCGGCGCGGCGTGGACTGGGTCGCGCGCATCGGCGGCGAAGAGTTCGCGGTCGTCCTTCCGGAGACCGAATACGAGCCGGCGCTCGATGCGGCACGGCGCCTGCGCGCCGGTATCGCCAACCAGCCTTTCAACATCCATGGCAAGAAGCTCGAAATCAGCGCGAGCTTCGGGCTTTGCGGGCTCAATCGCGTCCCGCCGGGCGATCGCAAGATCCCCGAGCACATGCTGAAGGTCGCCGATGCGGCGCTCTACAAAAGCAAACACGCGGGCCGCAACCGGGTAACAGCCACGCGACTCACGAACAATCCGGCGTGAATTGGGGGCGCGGAGTCTAAGCCCCGCGCGCGGAGAATGGAAGAGGGTCGACGAATCCAACAGCGCCCGCGCTTGTTGAGAACGCGCACCGGGCCAATCCGGCGCAAACCAACATCCAAAGCGGCGAATCGATTGATCTGCAAATAAAAAAAGAATTTCTGGGCTCACTGGGCACAAACACCGCTTATCCACAAATAGCCTGGAGTAACTCTGTGGACAAGTCGGGATTTTCAAGCTGGATCAAGTGCTTCGAGCATTGGTTATTTTCTGCTCAACTGACCCGCGCCGCGGGAGCGGCGGTCACTCCAGGCGGAGCGGCTGCAGCAAAGGCGCGAGGGGTGACGATTCGGGCTCCTGTGCGCCGCGATCTGTGAATGACAGGATTCCCTCCGCACTGATATTCGTTGATCGACATGGCAGACTTCATGCCGCGCGACCCGAACAAGCGATCAGCGTCAATGTGAGCGAGGAGGTCCGCCGCAAGGGGTACCGATGCTGAGGGTGTGTCCGCCGGCACGTGGTCAGCGGACGCACGCGACGGCGCGCGGCATGACGGTCGGCGATTCCCGCCGACGCTCCTCCGGCCCCACAAGTCTCGTACAAAGTCTTGAAA
>Ga0070741_10015504_pt1 | contig 12894 bp, 11 predicted proteins | sample Coa_R1_4_FD_66440 | JGI IMG/M metagenome (GOLD analysis project Ga0070741, IMG submission 66440) | Surface soil microbial communities from Centralia Pennsylvania, which are recovering from an underground coalmine fire - Coalmine... | ecosystem: Environmental > Terrestrial > Soil > Unclassified ...
CTCACCCAGCTCTCCATCGACGAGCTCCTCAACGAGCTCCGCGCCGTCCGCGACAACATCGCCGAGTACGAGTCCATCCTCGCCTCCGAGAAAAAACTCCGCCGCGTCATCGTCAAGGAGCTCGAAGACATCCGCGACAAGTACGGCGACGTCCGCCGCACCACCATCATCGACGAGTCCGCCGAGCTCACCCTCGAGGACCTCATCGCCGACGAGCAGGTCGCCGTCACCGTCTCCAACACCGGCTACCTCAAGCGCACGCCCATCTCCACCTACCGCCAGCAGCGCCGCGGCGGCACCGGCCGCATGGGCATGAAGACCCGCGAGGAAGACTTCGTCTCGCAGCTCATCATCGACTCCACCCACGCCTATCTGCTCTGCTTCACCAACACCGGCCGCGTCTACTGGCTCAAGGTCTACGAGATCCCTGACGTCGGCGCCGCCGGCAAGGGCAAGGCCATGGCCTCGCTCGTCGACCTCCAGCCCGGCGAAAAGGTCGTCACCATCCTCCCCGTCCGCGACCTCACCGAAGAGTCCAAGTACGTCCTCTTCGCCACCCGCAACGGCACCGTCAAGAAGACCGCACTCCGCGACTTCTCCAACGTCATGGCCCGCGGCATCATCGCCATCGGCATTGACAAGGACGACGAGCTCGTCACCGCCCGCATGACCGACGGCGAGCAGGTCATCTTCCTCGCCACCCACGACGGCATGGCCATCCGCTTCGACGAGCGCGACCTCCGCCCCATGGGCCGCCCCGCCTTCGGCAACCGCGGCATCTCGCTCAAGAAGGGCGACTACGTCATCGGCGCCGCCGTCACCCCCTCCAACGAGGCCCGCAACAAGAAGCGCCTCGAGATCGCCGCCGCCAAGGGCCTCAAGGACCGCGTCGAAGCCGTGCTCGATGAAGCCAAGGACAGCGCCGCCAGCCAGCCCCTCGCCCTCGCCGAAGCCGACGACACCGTCGCCGCCCCTGCGCTCTCTCCCGAAGCCGCCGCCAAGCTCGAAAAACTCGACGCCCAGCTCGGCCTCACCCCCTGCCTCATCCTCACCGTCTCCGAGAACGGCTACGGCAAGCGCACCGACGTCGACGCCTACCGCCTCCAGTCGCGCGGCGGCAAGGGCGTCATCAACATGAAGGCCACTCCAAAGGTCGGCAAAGTCGTCAGCATCCAGCTCGTCGACGACACCACCGAGATGATGGTCATCAGCCAGTTCGGCAAAATCATCCGCATCGACACCAAGAGTGTCCGCGCCGCCGGCCGCTCCACCTCCGGCGTCCGCCTCTTGAATCTCGAAGCCGACGACAAAGTCGCCAGCGCCACCGTCATCCCACCCGAGGACCCCAAAACCAACGGCGAAAACGGCACGCTCGTGCAGTAGTCGCGGGGTTAAACCTGTGGATACAAACGCGGAAATAGATCTTCAACAACGGCTTCCGGGAAGCGAAGGGAAACGGGTCCTTTCTCAGTCTCGGAAGCCAACATCCCGGTCGAAGTCAGATCATTCAAAACTCGCCGGGCAGTGCGCTCCGGTAGCCCGGTGATTCTTGAGATTTCTCCTCTTTCAAACGCCCCCTGAATCAGCGCCTCTTGGAGCAATGAGGCTGACTCCGGCCTGAGAGGCGGATTACGTTCTACATACGTACGCAGCCGTTCTTTCAATGAACCGAGGTCAAAAAGAGACGACATGAAAACGATCTGATCGAGGCATACGCGCAAAAACCAAAGGCTAAAATCTCCGAGCGCCTTAAGCGAAAGATTTCCGCGCCCATCAAAATCATTTTGCCGAGGGCTATCAGCCATATCCATCATCCTCTTATATTCCTGTCGGCTCTCCAAACCACGCGCCAAGCCACGTGAGATTGACCATAGTCCATGAGCACCGATTTGCGCCTCCTGCGCCATAGCATGACTCATGAGACGGCTCACGCGACCGTTTCCATCGGGGAACGGGTGGATGAAGTTAAAACGATGGTGAGCAGCGGGGATGGCCATGATTCGGCCTGCCGTCCCTAACGGATTCGTGTTGTACCGCTGCTCGAAATAATGCATGAAGTTAGCGACGTACTTACTCGCTGGCGGCACATGTCTTCCGACCGCGTTATCGTGTGACTGTTTCGACCGCCATTCTCCGGGTTCCATGACGATCTCCCTGCCCGCACCAGCAATCCGGAGCATGGCTGCTGGAGCGTCTCGATAAAACTCGCGATGAGCCCATTGAATGAATTCCGTGGAAGTTGCTCGAGGGAGCGTTCCATCCAGAAATCGATGATCGATTTCAGCCTGCACGCGAACATGGGACGCCGCTTCCAACTGCAGATTTCTTCTGCGCTCATCAGTATCGAACTTGCCTTCAAGCGCCCTTTGAATATCACGCGGTCGAGTATTGTGGCCCTCAATAAGATTGCTGTAGTACGTGTTCATCACACGAACGAGGTCTGCCAAATTAGCCGCGGTACGAGGATGCAGGGACCTGCCCAAAACTGAAGACTCCGCCGCCAGGTCGGCGACGACATCCGCTATTTGAGCTGTCGGCTCCGGAAGAAGGGCGGGTTCGATACGTTCCGGGCTCTCATATTTGGCCGGTTCATGGCCCTTTTTTGGCCGATCCCTTGACATTATTATCCTATTGAAAAAACTCGCAAAAAGTGGCGAGCTAGTGCCGATTTGGCCGATCCTTTGGCCGATCTTTTTGTACCTCTTTTCGCCAATCTGCCGCAAGTGCTCTTGTCCGCTCTTCCACTGCGGTTTAGGCAGGTATATATACCTGCCCTAAACCGCAGTGGAAGAGCGGACATATTGGTGTTTAGTAGGTGGATCTCACAAGGTATATATACCTTGTGAGATCCACCTACAAGTCCCCGTTTCACGTCCCTCTATCAAAGATGAACGCAGCGTTCAAGGCCAATCCCATTATGGGGATCCGTGAGCTGACGCGCGCTATCGCTGACTACCGCGATCAGTGGGATTTACCTCCGAATTTCGACACCGATGAAATCGTAAATCTGCTCGTTTCCTCCACGCCGCTGCGCGAGGTGCGATTTAGCCCACTGAATCATCACGAGAACAATACAGAGGTTAGATTCGCCTGGCGCATTGAAAATCCGCTTCGAATCGCGACCTCGATTAGAAGTGGATCATACCTTTCACACGCGTCCGCGGCATTCGTCCATAAATTAGCTACCAAGGCACCACCGCGTATCATCGTGAACAAAGAACAGAGTGCAAAGCCCAAGCATTCTGGAAAGCTGCGACAGGCGGCCATCGATCGAGCATTCGCAGCCGTCAAGCAACGCTCCTCAACATTCGTTTTCAAATTTAACGACAACGAACTCGTACTACTAAGCGGAAAGCACACCAGCAGGCTTGGTGTCACTGCAGTTGATGTCGGTCAAGGTAAGGTCGATGTGACATCACCGGAGAGGACCCTGATCGACATTGCAGTACGCCCGTCCTACGCCGGAGGTATCGCCGAAGTCCTTCAGGCGTACAGATCAGCTACGCAGCAGCGCATCTCCGTTTCGACATTGATTGAGCAATTGGAAGGGCTCCAGTACACGTACCCATACCATCAGGCGATTGGTTACTACATGGAGCGGGCAGGCTTCCCAAAAGTCGAGTGCAACAAGTTGAAGGCTCTCGGAACCAAGTTCAACTTCTACCTGACCTATGGAATGAAAGAGAAGCGGCTCAATCGAGATTGGAAGATCTATATTCCGGCTGGCTTTGAAACATAAACAGCATGGGGGGAAATACGCTGAGTGATCGTCAGCACAAGCGAAATGACTGAACACTTCATCCCACCACTCCCCACGTCTAACCTCAGCGGGAGCCCACCATGATCCGCGCCACTCTCCTGCTCGCCGCCGCAGCCATCCTCATCCCCGCCGCGCACGCGCAAACTCCGCAGGACCCCTGCACCCTCCTCACGCCCGACCAGATCAAAGCCGTCCTCAACTCGCCGGTCGAGCCCGGCCAGCCGGGCGTTGCCAAAGGCTCCAACGAATGCACCTGGGGCGACGCCCACGGCGCCGACCGGGTCTACATCGCCCTCCGCCCCGCCGCCGACTTCCGCACCATGCGCTCCAACATCGAGAAGTCCGGCGGCCACGCCACCCCCGTCACCGGCCTCGGCGACGACGCCTTCTTCGTCTCCCCCGACGACTCCTCCTCAGCCCTCTACGTCCTCACCAAAACCCACCTCCTGCTCCTAACCGTCACCCTCCCCGACAGCACGCAGCAGACCAGCAGCCAGCAGCAAACCCAGGCCGCCGAAAAGGCCCTCGCCACCCGGATCCTCCCCAAACTCTGATCGCGGCCCTACTTCTTCTTCAGCGCCTTCTTCAGATGTCCCGCGCACTGATCCGCCCAGCCCAGATAGATGTCACCGTCCCTCTCGTTCGAATCCACCCGGTGAAACTCGCAGGCGAACACCAGGTTCCCCCGGGCATCCTTCATCGAAATATTCACCCCGCCTTTGGAACTCAGCACGAAGCCCGTCACGAAATTCCGGTTCCTGACCCACGCATACCCAGACATCACGAAATCGGCCTCCGCAGGCTGCTTCACCACAACCACCGGCACCTTCTTATGCACAATCGAGTCAGCCAGAAGCTGCCCAAATCCACCCATCGGGTCCACGAAGACCTTCACCCCCGCAGCCAATGGAGTCGGCCGGATCGCCGCGGCCGCCGTTTCCGTGGAAGGCGCAGCCGGAGCCGTCTGCGCGACCGAGCCGGAACTCGACAGCAGGAGCACCGCCAGAACGCCCGCAAAAGCTTTCATGTGCACCTCGAAATCGCCGAAAGACTACGCCCACCCATCCGCCCCCGACAACACAACTTCCGTGGAGCCACTCCAAAAAAAAGTGAACCCCCCACCCATTAACTCCCCTGAATTCAAGATTTTACCTATAACTCCCCTGAATTCAGGATTTTACAAAAAAGGTCCGCCCCTAACCTCAATGATATGAAGATTTTGCGAAAAACACCAGGGGAGGGGGTACCCCCGGGTACCCCCGCATCTAACCGAAAATGATCCGCTCGACCGTCACCTTCACCGCAACGCTCCTCCTCACCTTCGCCGCGCACGCGCAGTCCCCCTGCACGCTCCTCACCCCCGACCAGATCAAGTCCGTGGTCTCCACCCCTGTAACCCCCGGCACCCCCGGCGGCTCCAAAGACTCCCCCGACTGCACCTGGAAAGATTCAAAGGGCGAGGACCGGGTCTACATCAGCCTCAAGTCGCGCGACACCTTCAATGTCACCCGCGCGCAGATGTCGACCCATGGCCACCTGTCCTCCGTCACCGGCGTCGGCGAGGACGCCTTCTTCGTCTCCTCCACCGCCGGCTCCGCGGCCTACCTCTACGCCCTCGGCAAGCACCACCTCCTGCTGCTGCAAATCAACATCCCCAATGCCAGCAGGCAGGACAATGAGGCCGCCGAAAAGGCGCTGGCCTCCCAAATTCTTCCCAAGATCTGACAACAAAAAAGCCGCCCGAGGATCAGGCGGCTCTTGCAATTAATTCAAAGCAGCTAAACAGCAAATCTACGGCGAACCACTCCCGCGATTCCCAGAACTCCCGTCGCCAGCAACGCGAGCGAGCCCGGTTCGGGCGTCGCAGTCGTTCCCGGCGGCGTCACGATTGGGACTCCCGTCGTCGTGTCGGTAATGGAGAACGAATCGAGGGTGAAGGTTGGATAGTCATTCGGATTCCCGTCTAAAGGCGGATCCGCACTGGTCAGCAAGTCGTAGGTGCCGGACGGCACGCCTGCGAGGTAGTAGATGTTGTAGTCCGTTATGCCCGCTCCCGTCCCAGTCTGGTACGAGAGGCCATACGCATCCAGCGCTCCCCCTTCAAAAAGCGGATTGTAGAGGTCGTTGTCATTTGCGAGGTCGCCAATCGGAGGAAAGCTGAACGTGCCCAGCAAACCAGTAATAGCTGCGGAGTTGGTTGTCCCCGATATGCTGTCGATGAGGTACTGTCCCGGCGTGGCGGTGGCCGACGCCGTAAAAGTTCCCGAGCCCGTGAAGCCGGACCCTGAGAAGTTGAAGGTGAAATTATCTGCGAACGCTGCAGGGCAAAGAAGTAAAGCAGCCACTGACATTCCGCAGAGAGTCAGCAGACGTCTCTTCATACAAGGTCCCCCAGAACCTAGTTCTTTGATAACACTCTGTTGAAGAAAGATGCTGCGCGCGGGAAATTGGGTATCTACCGTATCACCGATGCAATTTTGAGACCAGATACAGCACTGCCGAAAGCACGATGCTCAGGACGATGCAGGTGCCCAGGGGAAACCACACCTGCACATTGCGCCCGCGATAGGCGAAGTCGCCGGGAATCCTTCCGGGCCCAAGTCCGACGCGCTCCAGCAGGAGCACAACGATTCCTGCCAGCACCAGTGCGATGCCCAAGCCGATGAGCAGCTTACCCATAACGCTCTCCTGTTCTTGATTAGACGCCTGCGCGCTTTGCTCTGGCATGCGAACGGCGCTACGATAAGGCTCCCTCCTCCTGGATCGACGGCCGGAGCCGGCCCTGCCTCTACATCTTCGAACGTGGGCTCCCTTTTAGAGGCGAAAGCTCAGAATCGAGGTTCGTATGAGCCCGCATCTTTACTCTTCGTCGAGCGTCGTCCTGAAGTTCCTTGTCGCTGCACTTGTGCTTGCGAGCACGATGGCTGCGGCGGCGCAGGATATTCCGATCGGTGTGACGTATGTCTGCAACGGCGAGCGCATCTTCGCTGAGAGTTGCAACATTCGCGACACCTCCGATACGTCGAGGTGCATGGTTGGCCATCCCGATACGGTTATGCCGAATGGATTGATGAAGTACACCTATGAGACCCGCGGCGACTTGAAGAAGCTGCTGCCGACGTGCAAGCAGCCGAGTGCGCAGCAGCTCGCAGCGGCGAAGGCGTTTCAGGACAAGCAGCAGGCGATCTACAACGCGAATGTGGCCAAATCGGAGCAGCAGATGGCCGCGTACAACGCGAATGCGGCGGCTTCTGTTCCGGGCGCACCGCCGCCTCCGTCCAGCGATCCTGAGACGAGGGCGATGAATCGCTGCATCACGTCGGGGCGGCTGCCTGCATCATGCACGGGGAATGCGCTACTTGGCGGATTCACGTCGATGATAGGCAACACGGTCAATGCACTGCTGGGTACGGGCAACGGTGAAGATGCCAAGCCGAACTCCGGTCCCGAGATGGATGGTGTGTTTGTCGGTGCGGGAAATTGGCGCATTGATTTCGTGACTGATGGTGTGCTGGTGAACTGCTCGTACCTCTCGCCGAACGGGCAGCACTATAAGATCAATTTTCGAGACGGCAATGCCGTCATTGTGATTGACACGACGCCGAAGCCGCTGATGCTGACGTATCACCGCGATAACACAATGACGGCCGCGGGGCCGTTCACGATCGATGGCGTCATTGCGACTGGGACGGCGGGCGGCGGATCCACGCCTGGCCACGTGGAGTCTCACAGCACAACAACGACGGAGCGTATCGACGCCAGCCAATATGGCGCACACTCCGGTGACACAATGTCCTACGCGGGCAATGGGCAGTACGACGCCACGCACACGACGACGACGAATACCTATGTGGCCGGGACGTCTACTCCGTCCTATGCGACATTCTCGCCGCGGCGCGTGACGTGTCCGGCGCTGAATCTTTCGACGAAGGGTGCAACGGTAGGGATCGAGACGATGCAGACGAATCTGCTGAAGACGATGTTCGGCGGAGACAAAGGGCCGCCGACACCACCAGGGATTCGGATGCACGGCATCTATGCGGCGAACACGGGATTCAGTGTGCAGTTCTTTCCGGAGTCGGCGGTTCTTGGTTGCGGGCCGGATGCGGCTAGAGCGTATCCGTATAGCGTGACAGCCGAAGGCTCTAGCGGTGTGATCAGCATTAGCGCGCCGGATCATCCGCTGAAGCTGGTGCTGAAGCCGGATGGATCGCTCGATCCCGGCAGTGCGGATGCGTATCAGGTGCATGGACGATTCGTTGCGGGGCAGAACGACAACGGCGACTTTACGTTTGGCGCGATGGAGCGGAGCTGCAATCTTGCAGTGATGTCGGCGAGCAAGACGATTCCTGCGAGCGGCGGAAGTGCGGCTTCTGCAGTGCGCACGGCTGCGGCGGGACCGGCGCCCTCAGAGTCGCCGACGATGTCGACGCCAGGGCATGTGCTGGGGAATGCGACGCTGACGATTACGTCGGGATTTTCGGGCGCGCCGAATCCGCTGGCGTCGCATCCGTACACGATGCTGCGCGACAGCATGCCGAACATTGTGACGAAGGCTGGTGTGACGATTCCTGCTGGATCGAATGCCTACAAGGTGCTGGGGATGGCGTGCGGAGCACGCAGCCCGGATTGTCAGAAGATCCTCGATGCGGTGAAGGCCAATGCTGTATCGGCAGTGCGCGCGGATGCGAATGGAACGTGTACGTTTCCTGGTGTTCCTGCGGGAACGTACTACCTCATGATCTCGACGGGCTATAACAACCAGGTGCTGGTGTGGGATCATCCGGTGCAGTTGAAACCGGGGCAAAACTCGCTCACGCTGAGTACGCAGAATGCGACGCGCGTGCAGTGAGGCTTACTGCTCGGATGGATCGGGGTGCGGGCCGGTGAAGTCAGAGCAGCAGGGCTTCATGACGGGCTTGAACTCCATGTACTCGACGCGTGTCTGGTCGGGGTCGAAGAGGTTGAGCTGGATCTTGCCGTCCTTGCCGGCCTGGATTGCGGTGCACTGCTTCTCTTCGCAGCCGTTGGCCTGAAGGTCGTGCAGAACAGTTTGCATGTGCTCGACGCCGAGCGAGAAGTGGTCGCTCATGCCGAAGCCGCGCTTGTCGGAAGGCTGGTTGGGCATCATCATGTACTCGATCCAGTCGGTGCCGTTGGGTACCTGCATGCTGACCCAGTCGACGTTGCCGGGGTGCATGGTGCCGTACCAGTAGGGGCGGAAGCCGAGGATGTCCTTCCAGAAAGCGTCTTCTTTCGCGCGGTCGTGGACGATGAAGCCGACGTGGATGATGTGGTGCGATGGAGCGCGGGGTGAGAGTGGGGCCTCGCGCGCGGCTTCCGCTTCCTTGATCGGGGAGTCTTTCTGGACGAAGGCGACGAGGTTGCCCTCGGGGTCGTGCACGTAGATCATTCCGGGATGCGGTGATTCGACTTGCAGGCCTTTGGATTCCAGGTAACGTTTCATCTCGTCCACGTTGCTGACCGTGAGGCCGAGTGACGACATGTAGGATTCGCCGTTACGCTCTTGCGAGGGCACGACCTCGATCCACTGATGCTGGTTGATCGGGAAGATCATGTCGTGGCCTTCGCGCTTCTCTGTGTAGCCCATCGTCGGACCGTAGAAGTGCTCGGCGGCAGGGACGTCGTCGGTATAGACGCGCATGAACGCGATGCCGGTGATGGCGGGGCGCTGCTGGGCGGCGAGCGTGGTGCCCGCGAGAGCTGCGGCTGCGGTGAGAAGGGCTGCGAATCTCATGAGCGAAACTGTAGCGGGTTCCAGTCGCAGGGTCAAAAGACGGAATTCGGGATCATTGAATATGAGCGTGCTTCTGCAAGTTATGTTTCATGCAGAGCAGTTGAATGTTTTTCTCGCTCGTTGATGTGCCGCCCTTTGAGTAAGGAAGGATGTGGTCGAAGTGTAGATTGTCTTTCGAACCGCAGCGAACACACTGACCAAGATCTCTCTTCCAAACGGCAAGCTTCACTGCTGATGGAATAAGGCGAGCATGCTCTTCGGCCACTCTCAAAACATCTAACTCTGGTTCTTGTTCCTCTAAATCTTCAAGCAATTTGAGCTTGAACTTGAAAACCCGTCGTCCGCCAATCGTTTCCATCCAACTGTCTTCAAGTGCGAAGACGCCGTTGTAAACCCAAATACCAGCTTTTATCTTCTCGTAGACACGGACACGCAGCGCATCGCGATTACCGCTCTTGAATTCTTGCGCTGCTTCGTGAAACAGGCCATTTTGAGTCAGACGCCCCCATTTTGTCTCCGACGGCTGATCTACAGCTTTGGGGTTCGGACAATTCTTAGAACGGGATTCGTCATGCCCTTCATAGATAAGTACACTTCCGTTTTCCTCTAAGCGATCGTCATAAGGCGCACCTGGGCGTAAGGAGGATAGGACTACCGCATGGCCACCAGCGGTACGGAAATTCATTCCCCGTTGCAGCGACATGGATTCCCTACCGCACATGTCGTGGTGGCTGATGATGTCGTCACGCTTCATGTGCGACCATTCTGCCGCGTTTGAAGTGAGAACACAAAGGCCACCCAAATTGGGCGGCCTTTGTAGTTGCTCTTGCGCCGGAGGCGCTTCTACCTGGACGGTCAGTCCCCGGCGACGAGGTCTTCTTCCTTCGCGGGTGCGGGAGCGGCGACGGGCTTGATCTCGCCGAGGGAGACGAAGCCGGCAATCTCGGGTTCCTTGAGGATCTCCTTGCGGTAGAGCTTGGCCATGCGGGCGTTCTCGGCGTCCTGCTTCAGCTTCGCATCGCGAGCGCGGATCTTTTCCTCGCGCGCGTTCTTGGCGATGCCGGACTTCTCAAACGTGTCGTTGGCGGCGGCGTTGACGTGCTCCTCGTTGAGAACCAGGTCGTACTTGTCCTGCTTCTCGAGGCCGACCTTCTTGCCGCCGGCGAAGATCTCGTGACGCCCGTGCTCCTCATACCACTTGGTGAGCGTGGAGGTCATGTGCATCTTCTCGATGATGTTGCGCCAGCCGATGCCGGTGTTGTACGCGCAGAAGGAGATTTCGCCTTCCTGCGTGGCGTACGGGATGATGCACTGCTCGGTGCGGCGGAAGTCGTAGTTGAAGAGGTCCTGGAACCACATGCCGGCGATGAAGAGGAAGTTCCAGCGGTCCTTGCGGCGCTTCTCGATGTCCTCGAGGGTGCGGTCGGCGGTGACCTTGCCGTAGTTGCGGCCGGTCGCGCCGAAGCACTTATCGAACTTCTCCAGCAGCGAGAAGATGCTGAAATGCGTGGGGGCGTTCTTGGGCTCGTAGTTGCGGATGAGCGCGAGCGCGGCGCCTATGACGGTGAGGATTTTGCCGCGGGAGGCATCGTTCACCTTGGCAATGTCCTTGGCGAGGCGGTCGGCGTTGAGGAAGGCGGTGACCGGAACGGCTTCCTTGGTCTCCTTGTCGATCATCAGCGCCATGCCGATGCCGCAGTTCGGGTGGCAACCGCAGGAGAGCTGACCCCAGTCGTGCTCGGGTCCGTGCACCAGGTCCGCCCAGTCGGAGAAGGTCGACATGAAGCTGATGGGGAACCAGTCGCGCGTGGACTCGCCTAGACCGGTTTGGTCGCGGATGTCGTGCGCGAGGTGCGAGAGGGTGTAGCGCTGTGCGGCGCGGCGCTCGTCGGAGACGGCTTCGTCGCGGCCAGTGAAGGATACCGGCTGGAAGGAGAGGAAGTTGATCTTCTTCGGGTTGTCGAGCGCGAACTGAATGATGCGGCCGACCTGCTCGTTGTTGATGCCGTTGACGATGGTCGTGACGGGGACGATGTCGACGCCGGCCTCATGCAGGTTGTGGATGGCCTGGAGCTTCACGTCGAACGCATTGCCGACCTTGCGGTGGGAATTGGCGGCGTTGCCGATGCCGTCGAACTGCAGGTAGGCGTAGCGGAGGCCGGCCTCTGCGGCAGCCTTGGCGAACTCCTTGGATTTGGCGAACTCGATGCCGTTGGTCGCGGCCTGCACGGAGTTGTAACCGACCTTGCGGGCGTAGGCGACGGCGTCGAGGAAGTAGGGCGAGAGCGTGGGCTCGCCGCCGGAGAACTGGACCGACATCTGACGGCGCGGCTTGATCTGCACCGCGTTGTCGAGCATGGTCTTGATCTCGTCCCAGGTGAGTTCGTGGACGAAGCCGACCTGGTTGGCGTCCATGAAGCACGGGTCGCACATCATGTTGCAGCGGTTGGTGAGGTCGATGGTGAGGACCGAGCCGCGGCCGTGCGTGACAGTGGAAGTTCCGTGGTTGTGGAGCTTCTCATCGTTGTGCGCGCGAATGTCGCGACCGGGGAAGACCTCTTCGAGGTGGCGCATCATCGGCGGGTCGATGGACATGACGTCCTCGAAGTGACCGTGGATGGGGCAGTCCTTGACCATCAGGATCTTGCCGTCGCGCTCGATGATCTGCGCCTTGATCTCGCCGACCTTCTCGTTGAGAAGGATCTCGTGCGGCAGCTTGCCGTCGATGATCTGCTGGCGGATCTCAGGGACGCACTTGGGGCAGAGGGAGTCAGTGGTGCGAGGCCAGCCGAGCGGCGGCTTCTCCTTCTGGTAGCTCTTGAGGAGCGGCTTGTCGGACCACTTCGGGGTGAAGCTTTTGTTGGGGCTGATGGAGTTCAGCTTGTCGAATACTGTCCAGCTCGCGCGTGCTCCGAGCACTACACCTTTTTCGAGGAGCTTAACCGCTTTTCCCATGTCGTTTCGTCTCTCCTAAAAGAGTTGTTGCAGAGTTCGCATCACGCGTTATCCACTAAACTCGAATCTGGTTCAGATTACGATGCTAAGTACCTGCGCCAGAAGTACATCCGAGGGTTCCCACAGGGTTCCTCGGCCATTTAAAGTTACCCTTCTGGGGCGCTGAAAGTCGTCCGATTCGCAGCGAACGGCGATATCGTGCAGCGAACGGTAACGTGATGGGTTTGGCGAGCAAACCTGTCGGATTCGATTAAGCGAACCTGCCGAACTTTGGCGGCAGGTGGGGTTTCGATCGCATCAAACTTGGTTGACGGGGCCCAGAGTCGTGAGGGACCTCAAATTGAAGGAGAACGTCCAGTGTTGTTTGCACGTTTTGGGCAGCCCTTGTGCATGGCGGCCCTCGCTATAGGACTCTTTAGCT
>Ga0070741_10015505_pt1 | contig 12894 bp, 7 predicted proteins | sample Coa_R1_4_FD_66440 | JGI IMG/M metagenome (GOLD analysis project Ga0070741, IMG submission 66440) | Surface soil microbial communities from Centralia Pennsylvania, which are recovering from an underground coalmine fire - Coalmine... | ecosystem: Environmental > Terrestrial > Soil > Unclassified ...
GTGGAGGATTTCGGTTCTCAGGGTGAATGGCCGTCAAACCCGGAACTGCTCGACTGGCTGGCCACGGAATTCGTGCGCAGCGGCTGGAGCGTGAAGGCCATCCAGCGTCTGATCCTGACGTCTGAAACCTACCGGATGGCGTCGGCATACTATAGCGAACCCGATTTGAAAAAGGATGCGGACGATGCGTATCTCTGGCGTTTCCCCATCCAGAGGCTCGAAGGCGAAATCATCCGCGATGTGGTGCTGTCGGCGAGCGGCAAGCTGAACGTGCAAGCCGGCGGTCGGCCATTCTTCCCTTCGGTGCCCCCGGCGGTGAGGGAAGACGTGAAGAAGATCGGCCGCTGGGAACTGACGAAGGAAGAGCCGTCCACGTGGCGGCGTAGTATCTACTCGTATTGGAAGCGGGCGCGCAAGTATCCCATGTTCGAGGTGCTGGATCAGCCCGATTCCAACATGTCCTGCGAGCGGCGAAGCACGACGACGGTGCCGACACAGGCGCTCACGTTGCTCAATGACGAGTTTGTACTCCTCCAGGCCGGCTTCTTCGCCGAGCGAGTCGCGCACCAGGCAGGGGAGGATCCCGCGGCGCAGGTGCGCGCCGCCTACCGAATCGCTCTCAGCCGGAATCCCACCGATACGGAGATGCGCGGGAATCTGAAGTATCTGGAGCAGCAGCGACAGTATCATCAGGCGCGCAAGAGTGAGTCAGCCGGTCAGCTGGCGCTTACTGACCTCTGCGCCGTTATTTTGAACCTGAACGAATTCGTATACATGAATTGAGCCGCCGATGAACGCCGATGAATGCCGATTAACACAGAGTAAGATACGCGGGCGATTCATGTCGCGGCGCGACTTCTGGTTTCGCGCCGGAGAGGGAATCGGTGGCCTTGCACTGGCTTACCTTCTCAACCAGGACGGGCTGCTGGGAGCGCCGGCGCGCGTCGAGAATGCTTGCTCGAATTCGAGCGGTATCAGTTCTCCTTTTTCGCCCAAGCCCCCCCATTTCAAGCCGCGCGCCAAGGCCGTCATTTCGCTTTTCATGGATGGGGGCGTCAGCCATGTGGACACGTTCGATCCCAAGCCGGCGCTGGAGAAATATCACGGGCAGCCTCTACCGGTGAAGGGCGAGGTGCAGGTTCAGCAAGGCTTCCCGGGCCCGATCATGCGTAGTCCGTATAAGTTCAAGCCGTACGGGCAATCGGGCATTCAAGTCTCCGAGTTGTTCCCGCATATGGGCGCTTGCGTGGACGATATCGCGCTGATCCATTCGGCCCAGGGCAGATCAAACGATCACTCGATTTCACATTTCGAATGGAACACCGGCTCACTGCTGGTTGGCTATCCCAGCGTGGGTTCGTGGGTCACGTATGGTCTGGGCACCGAGAATCAGAACCTGCCGGCGTACGTGGTGATCTACGATCCGCGCGGAGGCCCTTACAACGGGCCTTCCAACTGGGGCGCCGGATTTCTGCCGGCATCCTACCAGGCCACTACATTCCGGGCCACGGGCGATCCTATTCTTGATTTGAATCCTCCATCGGGTTTCGTCACGCCCGAGGAGCAGCGGGCGCGTCTGGATCATCTGGCGTGGCTGAATCAGCAGCACGAAGAGAGGCATCCCGGAAGTTCTGAGCTTGCGGCGCGCATCGCATCCTATGAACTCGCTTACCGGATGCAGGGCTGTGCTCCGGAAGCCGTGGAACTTACGCACGAGACGGAAGAGACGAAACGCCTCTACGGGCTGGATCAGCCTGTTTCGGAGGCATTCGGCAAACAGTGCCTCATGGCGCGCCGGCTGGTGGAGCGCGGGGTTCGGTTCGTGCAACTCTACAGCGGGTCGTATATCAACTCGAATGTCGACACCTGGGACGCGCATGACAGCATCGTGGACAATCACGGCCAGCATGCGCCGGAGGTCGATAAGCCGATCGCCGGGTTAATGGCGGATCTGAAGCAGCGCGGACTGCTGGATACCACGCTGGTGCTTTGGCATACGGAGTTCGGCCGCATGCCCATCTCGCAGCGCGGAGTTGGCAGAGACCACAATCCGTACGCGTTCACCATCTGGATGGCCGGCGCAGGTATCAAGGGCGGGCAAGTCATTGGAGCGAGTGACGAGTTCGGATATAAGACGGCCGAACAGCCGGTCCCCGTCTTCGATTTCCACGCCACGATTCTGCACCTGCTCGGGCTCGATCACAAGCGCCTTACATACACGTTCAACGGCCGGCAGATGCGGCTGACGGACGTGCACGGCGACCTGATTCCACAAATTGCCGGTTAGCGTGACGCTGAAATAACGGGCGGCGAAAGCCCTGCCCCACCAAGGCGCCCGGGGATAAGTTCAGACCGAACAACTTGTTCGGTCTGTTTTCGTTTCACGGACCCGAATCAACAACTTACCAGCACTTCAACCGAACAGATTGTTCGGTTTGCCGCGGTTCTGCCGGCATTCATCAGTTTTGATATACTAGCCGACCGCAGAGGGGATTCCACGCATGAATCGTGCTTCGGGTGCAGCGTTAGCTATGTTCATTTCGAGCGCAGCCTTTGCGCAGACGGCAGGACGAATCAGCGGCTATATCCGCGATTCCTCTGGAGCGGTAATCGCCGGCGCGGTTGTCACGGCAATATCGGCCGAGCAGCAACTTAGGCGCACTACGATGTCGGAAGCATCGGGTTTCTACGATCTCGTCGCCGTCCCACCGGGAAAATACGAACTTACGGCCGAAAAACCGGGCTTCGAAAAACAGGTGCAGACCGGCGTATCTCTACGCCTGGGTGATGACCTTCGACTCGACGTGGCGCTGCAGGTAGGATCTGTACGTTCGGTCGTCACCGTATCGAGCACGGCGACTCTGGTGAACACGACCAGTTCCGCTCTTTCCGCCCTGGTGGACGACCGGCGCGTTCAGGATTTGCCTCTGAACGGACGAAATATCGTAAATCTGACCGCGATTCTTCCTGGAGTTACCGACGTCAGTGCGCCCGAGGTGATGACAAACACCCGCACCGGTCCCGTTATGGTAGTGAACGGCAGCCGGCAGGTGGACAATAACTTCACGTTTAACGGCGCCAACTTCACTAATTTCGCGCAAACTACCGGGATGAATTATCCGCCGCCCGACGCCATCGCCGAAGTACAGGTGCAGACCCAGAACTTCGACAGCCAATACGGAAACAGCGCGGGCAGCCAGGTTACCGTGACATCAAAGTCGGGATCCAATGCCGTTCACGGCAGCGCCTGGGAGTTCCTCCGGAACACGGACTTGAATGCGCGAAGTTTCTTCCAACCCGTGCGCGCCGCGGTACACGAGAACCAGGCAGGTGCGGCGGGAGGCGGGCCGATCAAGAAAGACAGGCTCTTCTTCTTCGGATACTACCAGCGGCTCTGGAATCATCCGCAAGCCGGTTCCGCGGTTGCTCTCGTGCCCACGGACGCTCAACGCGCCGGCGATTTTACCGCGCTCAAGACAACTCTAAAGGATCCGACGAACCCGCTTACGGGGCAGCCGTTTACCGACGCGACCGGCAGGCCTTGTGTAGCAGGCAATACCATTCTGTCCGGTTGTATCAGTCCGGCTGCCAAAACTCTTCTCGACCAGTTCGTCCCCCACTCTCCGGCGGGCCAGGTCCTCACGCTGATTCCGACGCCGGCCAGCGATTACAACCTTATGGGTCGGATCGACTACTTGCAGAGCTCCAGGCATACAATCTATGGCCACTTCTATGTCGACAGCTATCATGCCACTTTCGCGAACGGCAACATACAACCGTACGAAACCGGAGCACGGTATGCCGGCAACCGCGAATTCGCGATTACCAGCACCTATACGATCAAACCGACACTTTTGAACGAGTTCACCGTCGACTATATGCACTCTCTGGCGAACGATAACCCGGCGAAACAGTATGTGCCATCGACGCTGGGTATCAATCTTCCCTACGGTGACGGCGAGGGACTCGGTGTATCGGTCAGCGGTTTCTTCAATCTGGCGACCGCAAATCCTGCCGTGCAGGACTACAAGAACCCACACTGGCGCGATACCATGACCTGGATGCACGGCCGTCACACCTTTAAGTGGGGTTCGGAGATGCACAGGGCGAGCTTTCGGCTCGACAGTAACTTTCAAACCCGAACGTCTACATTCAGCGGTGCTTACTCGGGCAACGCCCTGTCTGACTTCATGCTCGGCGTTTTTGACACCATCAATGTGAATTATGGGTACGCCGAGGCGAACTACATCGAATACAAGTGGTTCTCGTTTTTTCAGGATGAATTTAAGCTCTCTCCGCGACTTACTCTGACGATGGGAGTTCGCTACGAGCCTTATCACGCGCCAAAGCAGAAGTACGACGACTACACGGTGAACACGATCGGCCATTTTGACATTGTTTCGAAATTGCATCCCGACGCGATTCCCGGCACACTGTTCGTCGACGATCCCGGGACGCCCGGCAACGGCAAGCTCCAGTACAATGACATGAATAATGTTGCGCCCCGCGTCGGATTCGCCTGGGATGTGTTCGGAAATGGCAAGACCAGCGTGCGTGGCGGCTACGGACTCTACTACGACCAGCTCAGTCTCAATGTGGCTCACCAGCCGCAAGCGCCGTTCGCCGGCACCAGTGTGCTGAATGACGGTATTCTCGATGACCCTTACGGCTCATTGAAGAAGCCGTTCCCTCCGGCCGGCAATCTTTCCGGCAACTTCGGATGCGTCAAAGTCAGCGCCCTGCCTGGCTACAAGTGTGACTTTCCGCTGCCGGCGAGCCTGGTCATGACTGACCAGCACCTGGTAAGTCCGTACACACAGTCGATGAGTTTTACTATCGAACGCCAGCTCAGACGCGATATGGTTGTACAAGCGAGCTACGCGGGCAAGCTGTCCCAAAAACTGGAGGGGCATCGATTCTGGAACGCAGCGGTTTTCAAACCCGACCCGTTGACCGGAGCGCCGGCGTCCGCCGTAAACGCGAATGATCGCGTGTACTTCCCGGAAACGATCGGGATCTACAGCACGCAGAACCGCATCCTCGGCAATGACTATCGCGCCTCTTACAACAGCGCCCAGGTCCGCCTGGATAAGCGATTCAGTCACGGGTTTTCGTTTTTGGGCTCCTATGTGTTTTCAAAAACGCTCGACGATCTCGTCACGTCCAATCCCGGCTTGACCGGCGGAGAGGACAACCCGTTCAACCTCAGGCTGGACAAGGGTCGCGGCAACTATGATCATACGCATGTGCTGACCGTAAGCTGGCTCTGGACGCAGGAGCACCGGTTCCACCAGCCTCTCGCGAAATGGCTCCTGGAGAACTGGAGTATCGGCGCGTACCACACAGCGCAGAGCGGTAACCCGATCGCGTTTGGCCTCTCTTCCGACATCGCGTTGAATGGAACGGGGCAACCCGGCTTCGAACACGCGCAACTGGCAGCGGGCGCTACGTATGCGAATGTGGGGATTGCTCACCCGGATCGCAACGCTTTCGTGCATCAATTTTTCAACACTGCTGCCTTTGTGCCCCTGGCGCAGATGCCGCTGGGCAGCTACGGGAATGCGGGACGAAACTTCATGAACGGCCCGGCCTTGTTCAATTCGGATATCACTTTGATGAAAGAGTTTCGGGCGCGCGAGCGCTTTCGAACTCAATTCCGCAGTGAGTTCTTCAACGCCTTCAACCAGGTGCATTTCAGTGCGCCGAATACGACAGTGGGCTCCGGCAGCTTCGGGCAGATCACGAGCGCCAATCCTGGCCGGGTAATCCAGCTTGCGTTGAAGTTTCTCTGGTAATCTTTGCATGTCCAAACTCATTGTCAATGCAATCGCGATATGGCTGTTTTCCGTGCGCCTCTGTGGCCAGGTCACAATAGATCGGGAACCGGACCGTGTTTCGGTCACAATTGATGGAAAACCTTTCACCTCATTGATGCTCGGTGCCGATGTAGTAAAGCCATATCTGTATCCTCTGCGGGCCGCATCAGGAACCGTGGTCACTCGCCGATTCCCTCTGGAGGATTCGCCCGGGGACAGCCACGACCATCCGCATCACCGTGGCCTCACCTTCGGTCATGCCGACTTGAATGGCTATAACTTCTGGGCAAATGAGTCCTTCAATCCGGGAGCAAAAGGCAAGATCGTGCTGGAAAATGTACGAAAGGCCGAAGGTGGACCGACGAAGGGTGACATCGAAGCCACCTGGCGATGGATCGGGGGCAAAGGCGAGGAGTTGTTGTCCGACCGGCGGACGATGACTTTCTATTCGAATCCCACGTTGCGGATCATCGATTTCGACATTCTGCTGACAGCCCTCAGGCAGGTGAAGTTCGGCGACACGCACGAAGGTTCGTTCGGCGTGCGCGTAGCGGCGTGGCTTGAGGAGCCCGCGCCAAAATACGTTCCGAAGGCCTCCGACGGCGAGACAAGACCAACCGAACCGAAGCGGACCGGCCTGATTTCCGACTCTGAAGGCCGTCAAACCGAAGCACAGGTGCGAGGCAAGCGGGCGAACTGGGCCGATTACTCAGGCGAATACAAGGGCGAGAAACTCGGCATCGCAATTTTCGATCCTCCTTCTAACCCTCGTCACCCCACCTACTGGCACACGCGGGGATACGGAATGTTCGCCGCGAATATTTTCGCTGCCCATGACCTTGGCAACGACAGCGCGGCCGAAGGCGGCATGGTCCTGAATCCGGGGCAGACCTTGCGCTTCCGGTACCGTGTGATCGTCCATCCTGGAGATGCAACTGCTGCCCGGATCGCAAAACTGTACGCCGATTACGCGAAAAGCTTCGTGGAGTAAGCGGTTTTCCGACCGTGCCAGGACCGTGGCCGGCGAGACCCTCACTCCTGAATACCGTGGACGCGGCACCTGGTTCCCGCTACGTGCTCCGCTTAGTGCGCGCCCGGCAATATGCTGCCGAATTTCGGGACGAGCACCTGGTTCGTATACTGGTCGTGCTTTTTCAAATCGTCCATAGCTTCTCGCAGGCGCATCTGTTTGACGATTGCCACGATCTGTTCCTCCCCTTGCTTTCCCCATTCTTCGCGTTCCGCCGCCGTGGCCGGCAACGCGGGTTCTCTACCGCTGCCGTGCGCCATCACGTCGGGCACCCACGACCCCAAATAGAGGCTGCCGGCAAGACCGAGTTTCGACAACCCGGCCAAGCCGGTGTTCTCCGGAATTGGACCGGCGGCCTTGGATTCGGTATCGCCATAGTCGCCTTTCAAAGGAAGATCGACGATCCTGCCCGCGATGTAGTGCGCGCCATAGAGCGTCTTGCTTCTGGCCTCCGCGGAGAGGTTGAGCCTGGGCAGGTAGTGGTCCATGTCGATGTACAGGAGCGGCACATGCTCGACATCGTAGAATTCGCGCACCAGAGTTCCCACCGTCAGGGGCGCCGGTCCTTGGCCCGAAGAAAGATAAACCTGGCGGCGGAAGCCCTGTCGCAACAGTGACAGTGCCACCGCGCGAAGAAACTCCAGCCCCTGAGTGGGCGAAATGTTGACCGTCGCGGGCGCGATCATAGTCGTGCCGGGATATGACCAGATGAGCCCCGGCATATAGAGGGCGTCCAACTCGTTGGCCATCGCCATGGCGTAGGCGAGCGGCGCGACATAGTCGCGATCGCTGGGCATGATGCCGTTGGTCTCAACCGCGCCGACAGGGACAAAGATAATATCGCTACGCTTCAGATAATCGGCCACCTGCACCTGGCTGAGGCGGGTCAGGTCGCGCGTGTGCAACCGCCGCACCTGCGCGGCCAGGGGCAGCGTCTGCGCCACAAAACAGATCACTCCGCACGCCGTCCATCCAATCGTTTTCTGTCGAGCTTTTGTATCCATTTGGAGATTCTACGGCTTTTTTTGTTGTGATAGCATCAGCCCAAGGAGATCACCCATGAAGATGGGAATCGTGCTTTGCCTGCTGGCGCCGGTGGGGGCTGCTGCCGCCGACTTCTCCGGATACATCATCGATCAGGCCTGCGCCTCCAAGCCCGCCATGAAAGGCAACGAAGCCTGCGCGCGGAAGTGCATCAAGGGCGGTTCACCGGCGGTGCTCTTGACCGCTGACGCCAAGGTCTACAAGCTCGATGATCAGGCTAAAGTCACCGAGCACGCCGGTCACAAAGTTAAAGTCACAGGCACGCTGGAAGGCGACAGGATTAAAGTCGAGTCGATTCAAATCGACTCGGGCTGCACACCTGGACCAACCGGATGCCAGTGATTACATCTTGAGGCTTTCGACAGTGATGGTGTCGCCTTGGACCTTCCCGGTGAGAGTCACCACCTGGCCATAGCTTTCAGGCGCGATCTTTTCCTGATTGGAGATCTGGTAGATCTTTCCGTCCTCGGTTACCAGCACGACCTTGTCACCGTCCCGGACGCACCTGGCGACGCATTCAGCGTTGGCCCACATTCCTTTGCCGCGTTTCGCGCAGGACAGATCGACAATGTAGCCCGAGAGTCCCGCGCCGGGAGCCGCGGCGGCTCCGACAGTCTTTCCGCGACCGCCATGTTCCGCTCCCGCGCCCGGCGCCTCGAGAGCAGCAAGCGTCTCAACTTTATAGACGCGAGCCAGGTTGTTTAGCAGGGACCTAATCTGTTCCCAGTCGCTTTGCAGAATCGCCGGAAATCGTTGCGTAGCCATCACCTGGTTGACTTCCCCGGCTGGGGCGAGGGTTCTATCCAGTTGTCTACGGAATTCGACGCTCGTGAGGACGTCCTTGGCGTCAGCGAGCTTGGCCAGCCGCTTGATTGCATCGCCGAACTCGCCCGCCGCCGCCCTGCCGGCCTCGGAAAGTCTGCTCGAGTCCACCGGAGGCTTCACCGCAGCCATGTAGAATTGCCGCGGAAACTCGACGCTCCACTGATCGAGCTGCAGGACGAGAAACCGCACGTATTCGCGCGCGCTCGCCTCGCGGTCGAATGTGCTCTGCGAGGCCGCGCATAGCGACAGGACGGCCAGCAATCCGGCGCCGGGGCGCAGCATGGACATCAGGCGAAAAGTTCCTGCAGCACCCGCGCGGGATTGACGCCCACCAGCGACTCGTCCCTGCCCTCGTACCGAAACGTGTTCTTCTGGTGGTCGATGCCCAACAGGTGCTGGATGGTTGCGTGAATGTCGCTGTGGGTACACTTGAAGTCCCTCGCCGCGGCGTATCCGAGCTCGTCGGTCTGACCGTAATCGAATCCGGGGTTCAGGCCCGCGCCAGCCATCCACATGCTAAAGCCGTACGGATTGTGATCGCGGCCCGGCTTCGAATTTTTGGCCTCGATGGTCGGCAGCCGGCCGAATTCGCCCGACCAGACCACCAGCGTATCCTTGAGCAGCCCGCGCTGCTCCAGATCGATCAACAGCCCTGACATCCCCTGGTCAATGTACTCGCACAGCCCGGGAAGCTGGCCCTCGATATTATTGTGGGTGTCCCAATTCCCTCCGCCCCCGCCATAAATCTGGACAAAGCGCACGTCCTTCTCGGCCAGCCGCCGCGCCATCAGACACAACCTGCCGAAAGGCCCGCCGACCTTGGCGTCGACTCCGTAGAGCTTCCTGGTGGCTTCACTCTCCTGATCGAGGTTCGCCACATTCAGGGCTTCCACTTGCATACGCGCGGCCAGCTCATAATTGGCGATCCGCGATTCGAGATCCTGGTCAAGCGGATACAGCGTTTTTTGCCGGCGATCGAGCTCCTGGACCATATCGAGGAGCCGCCGCTGCTGATCGAGGCTGATACTTTCCGGGCGCTTGATATCGAAGATGGGAGTCTTGGGGTCGGCCCGCATCGACGTGCCGTTGAACACCGGCGGGAGCCAGGCGGAAGAATGGGCGCGCTCGCCGATGGTGGCGCCCGAGCCCAGTGCGATGAATGCCGGCAGATTCTGATTCTGTGTGCCCAACGCGTAGCTCACCCACGATCCGATGGACGGAAATCCGGTGAAGCCGCGGCCGGTGACGAACGTAAACTGGGCGGTCGAATGGTCGATCCGATCGGTGGTCATCGAGCGAACGAACGTCACTTTGTCCACGACCTTCTGGAAATGCGGCAGCAGATCGGACACCAGGCGTCCCGACTCGCCGCACTCAGTGAATTTCCACGGACTGGCCATGATCTGTTGGGAGCCGTTCAGCGCGCGTCCTTTGATTTCAAAAGGAGCGGGCTTGCCGTCGAACTTCATCAGGGCCGGCTTTGGATCAAACATATCGATGGTGCTGGGTCCGCCGCCGATGTAGATGAAGATGACGCGCTTGGCCTTAGGGGCGAAATGCGGCGCCTTCGGCCTGAGATCGTAGCTGCGCTCCTTGGCTATGGCGGACTCGGCGCCAAAGAGACGATCCTGTTGCAGCATGGAATTCACCGCCATCGCGCCAAAACCGATGGCTGCTTCCTGCAACGCCTGCCTGCGGGTGAAAAATCTCTTCATGTGCACCTCACTGCCCACTTACGCCTGTACTCAATAACTGTAGAGAAAGTTGTTCGCCCCGAACATCGCCTGGATAAATAGCCGCAGCCCTTCCTTCGAATCCTTCTCCGACGCGATCGACCTTTTCGCGATCTGCTGTTCTTCTGCCGTCGGCGGCCGGTTATACGCCTCGGCGAACGCCACTTTCACGGCATCGTCATAGTTGTTCCGGCTCTTTTCCAGGACCCTTTCGGTGAATGCCTTCGACGCGCGCAGCACCAGGGGATTATTCATCAGCGCCAGCGACTGTGTCGGCAGCGAAGAGCGGAATCGCTCCGGCTGGTTATCCGACGTCATATCCGGGCAGTCGAACACGCGCAGGAACGCTACAGAACGCGTGCGTGTCTGCGACAGGTACAGGCTGCGGCGGGTGGCGCCCGCGCCCCGACTGTCTTCCAGCCACTGGCCGTCGGGACCACGCTTGATCGGCTCCTGCCTGCCGAACATCCTGGTGTTCAGCAGCCCGCTCACCTGCAACATGGAATCGCGGATGGCTTCGGCTTCCAGCCGCAGCGGCGCTTTGCGCCACAGCAACTTATTGCCCGGATCGGCCGCCATATATTGCGGAACCTCGGCGGAGCTCTGACGGTATACCTGGGACATCATGATTTGTTTCGTGAGCCATTTGAGGTCCCAGTTGTGCTCCGCAAAGCTCACGGCCAGGTAGTCGAGCAACTCCGGGTGGCTCGGCTTGGCGCCCTGCGTGCCGAAATCATCCACCGTGCGAACGATGCCCTCGCCGAAGTGCCATTGCCAGACACGATTCACGAACACGCGCGACACCAGTGGATTCTCGGGTGAGATCATCCATTGGGCCAAAATCAGCCGGCGGTTGGTGCCGTTCCACTCCGGATGATCGAGCGGATTCGGAAATTCGAGCGCGTGCTGCGGGTTGTCCAGGACCAGCGGAATTCCCGGCTGCACTTCCGCTCCGGGAGCAAGATAGTTACCTCGCGCCAGGATATAGGTTGGCGAGGGCTTCTTCGAAATATCCCAGGCGCCCTCGATATAATTCGGCGGAATCCTCGACTGATTGCGGCGTGAGTACCGCTTCACCTGGATCTCGTCCTTCCACTTCGCCAGTTCCGCATACCGCTTTTCGAGTTGCTGGTCGGTAATGAAATCCTTGGGCGCGTTACGATCCACTTCCAAGTCCGGATCGTTCTCGATGTCCTTGCGCATCTGCAGGCGTTTCGCCGCGTCGGAAATATCGCGGCCCGCCTTCAGTTCGGCGCGATATTTCTGATAAGTCGCCTCCAACAGATCGTCCATCCGCCGGATCGATTTGGCGTCGTTGCTGGTCACGTCCCTGATCCAGGAGTTGCGTGCGCCTTCATCCATGTCGAGCACCATGCGGCTCGGCCAGGGTCCGTGATTCAGATCCGCGGGAAGCCAGTTCTCCGGATCCCAAACCGGCTGATAAATGGCCATCAGACGGTAATAGTCACGCTGCAGGAACGGATCGAATTTGTGGTCGTGGCAACGCGCGCACTGGATGGTCACGCCGAGCAGCGCGGTCAGGCTCGTCTCCATCGCTTTCTGCTGGGCATCGAAATACTTGTCGACCTCGTAAATGGTCTGGTTGTCGGTGATGTCGGCGGTGGTGCGCAAGAAACCGGTGGCGGTCAGCGGCTCAATCTGGTCCGGCGTCGGAATCGCGAGATGCTTATAGTTGACCAACTGATCGCCCGCCATCTGTTCGAGGATAAATCGGTCGATCGGCTTGTTCCGATTGAAGGCGTGGATCACGTAGTCCCGATACTTCCACGAAACCTCGCGATCGCTGTCGCCGGCGTCGCCGCGGGAATCCGAATAGCCGGCGACGTCGAGCCAGTGCCGTCCCCATTGCTCCCCATAATGCGGCGACGCCAGCAGCCCGTCGACCACCTTTTCCCACGCAGCGGGCGACTTGTCGTTCACGAAGGCCTCGACCTCGGCGGGAGTCGGCGGCAGCCCGATCAGATCGAAATAAGCGCGCCGTATGAGTGTGGCGCGGTCCGCCTCCGGCTGCATCTTCCAGCCCCGGCTCTCGAGCCTGGACAGAACGAACGCATCAATCGGAGTGCGTACCTGAACCTTGTTCGCAACCGGCGGAACCGCGGACTTGACGGGCTTGCGGAACGACCACCAGGCACGATCCTGCGGGGTAATCTTCGCCGCTTCCCGAGCCTGTGCGGCAGCCTCGCTCTCAGCCGTCGCGGCGGGAAAGCGTCCATATTGGATGTAGGACTTGATCAACTGCTTCTCGGCCGTCGTCATCTTGCCGCCCTGCGGCATCTGGCCGTTTTCGATCAGCTTCCACATCAGGCTGCGCTCCGGCTTGCCGGGCGCGATCACCGGCCCGCTGGAACTGCCCTCCATCATGCCCGTGAATGTACTCAAGTCGAGCCGCGCCATCTTTTGCTGGGGGTTGTGGCACTTGACG
>Ga0070741_10015506_pt1 | contig 12893 bp, 14 predicted proteins | sample Coa_R1_4_FD_66440 | JGI IMG/M metagenome (GOLD analysis project Ga0070741, IMG submission 66440) | Surface soil microbial communities from Centralia Pennsylvania, which are recovering from an underground coalmine fire - Coalmine... | ecosystem: Environmental > Terrestrial > Soil > Unclassified ...
ACGCAGCATCTGCTGCTCATCTGCGTGGCGGCGCCGCTGCTCGTGCTCGGCAAACCGATCGTCGCGCTCGTCTGGGCTCTGCCTGGTTCGTGGCGTCGGACCGGCGGCCGAGGTCTCACCGCGGTGGTCGGCGTGCTCGGCCGGCCGTCGGTCGCGTGGTCACTCAGCGTGGTGACGTTGGCATTCTGGCACATCCCACGTGCGTACGCGTGGGCCGGCGCCAGCGAGGGCGTCCACATTGTCGAGCACACGCTCTTTCTTGTAACGTCGTGCCTTTTCTGGTGGTCCGTTCTGCCTGGAGCGAACGGGCGCCGCATCGGCTACGGGACCGGCGTGCTCTCCATTTCAGCGATGGCCATGATCATGGGCATCTACGGCGCCGTGCTCGCCTTTGCGCGAATCCCGCTGTACGGCGCGTATCGCCTGGCCGATCAGCAGCTCGCGGGCGTCATCATGTGGATTCCCACCGGCGTCATTTACCTCGGTGCCGCGCTCTGGTGCGTCTTCGAGTGGATGAGCGTCGACGAGGCTAGGGCTTCCAGCTGGGTGAGCTGAGGCTGATGTCTACGCGCGCGCGACGCTGGCCCACCAGAACACATAAATCACGGCCAGTGCGTAGACCACGGTGCTGGCGGGGAGGTTGTCCCCGAAATCCGACATGGAAGTCAGCAGCCGATTGAAAATTCGCACATAGGCTGACGACGTGGTCGACTTTTGCGCAACGTCACTCGGCAGCCGCCGCGGCGAGTAGGATGCCGGTCGCGAGTCTGGAACAGTGTAGACGGGCAATATGGACGTGCGGATTATGCGTTCATGCCGAAACCCTCGCTGCGAGACGGGATTCTCGATGCCGGTCTCAAGGTCATGTTCGACAAGGGCTATGTTTCCGCGGGCGTGCGGGAGATTGTCGCCGAAGCGGGCGCTCCCCAGGGCTCGTTCACGAATCATTTCCGGTCGAAGGAGATCTTCGCGCGCGAAGTCCTCGACCGGTACTTCACGCACATTCGCGTCCTGGTCGCGCAGGCGCTCGACGATCATACGCGGTCGCCGCGCCAGCGCCTCGAGCGCTATATCGATCTCGCCATGCAGCACCTCGCTGTCGACGGTCACGCGCGCGGCTGTCTCATCGGCGACTTCAGTCTCGAAACGACGTCGCTGAGCGCGCTCCTCCGCGAACGGCTCGTGCAGATCTTCGCCGAGTGGCGCGCCCCGTTCGCGGCGTGCATCGCCGAAGGGCAGGCGCTGGGCGAAATCTCGAGGGCGTTCGCGGCTGTCGATCTCGCGGATTTTTTGCTCGCCTCGTGGGAAGGGGCGATCCTCCGCATGAAGGTCGAGCGCAGCGCCGCGCCCCTCGAACGCTTTAAGCGTATTGCCCTGGCGATGGTGTGTGTGGCAACAGGTGTTTAACGGACCACGGGATTATGTTGCAGCCCATGGACGAAGACCTGAAGGCGGAACTCGAGCGGCTACGGAAAGAAAATGAGTCGCTCAAGCGGGGCGCGGCCAAAGGCGTCTCGCTCAAAGTCAGCGAAAAGGGCGGCGTGTCAGTCTATGGGTTGGGCCGGTTTCCCATCACGCTCTACAAAGAGCAGTGGGCCAAGCTCCTCGACATGGCGGACGACATTCGGGCCTTCATCGTGACGCACGAGAAGGAGCTCAAAAGCAAGACCTAGCGGGTGGTGACCGCGAGGATCCCCGCGAAATGGCCGGAGGAGTCGGGGTGGTCCGGCGCGACATAGAACTGCGAGATCGCGCCGTCGAGATACAGGGCATCGGGGCACTGTAGGTCATCGCGAAACATCGTGGCGAACGTGTAGAGGTTGACCGGGTTGCGTGCCATCGCGAAGACGACGGTTCCATCCGCGCGTATGCCGACGCCGTTCCGAACGTATTTGGACGGACCTTTTGGATTGAGTCCCGGGTGGATATGGCCGCCGGAGACGAGGAGCGGGCCGGACTGCACGGCCAGCTCCGGCTTCACGCCGAGTGCCGGATACGTACTGGACTCGACAATCGCCGCGCGAGCGTTCGCGACATAGAAGACGCCATTCGGCTTGTAGTAGAAATTGGGCGGCGGGTCGGCCGTCGAGTCGCGCAGATTGAGCGGTACGAGTGTCTGGCCCTGTTGTACAAAAAGGCCTAGCGGAATCTGGCCGGGCGCGAAAATTCCACCGTTCGTCGCGAATAGCAGATGGCGTCCGTGGGAGCGAACTATCGAATCCAGTCGGGCCAGTGAGCCGATCGGATTGCCACGGGGATCACGCCAATAGAGTTCCAGGCTATCTCGTGCTATCGTCCACTCGCATACCGCCACGGGCACACTCGCGACTTCCCGCGTTGTGCATGGTGGCACGACCAGAGAAGACATGAGAGCATATTTGATCCCGGCGGCGCTGCTGATCATCTCCAATACGTTCATGACGTTTGCCTGGTACGGGCATCTCAAGTTCGAGAAGACGGCGCTCTGGATGGTCATCCTGGTGAGCTGGGGGATCGCGTTCTTCGAGTATTGCTTCCAGGTCCCCGCGAATCGCATTGGCAATATCGCGGGGACCTCGCCGGGCCAGCTCAAGGTCATGCAGGAGGCCATCACGCTGGGCGTGTTCGTGGTCTTCGCGCGCCTCTACTTTGGTGAGCGGCTGACGTGGAATTATTACGCGGCGTTCGCGTTGATCTTTGGCGCGGTGTGCCTGGTGTTCATTCCGGGGTCCAGTGTGGGTGGCCGGTGAACAGGCCATCGACGATGCCGATCCGGTAGGCGATGAACAGCCCGAACGCGAGGCTGATCGCGCCGGACGCGATCCGGAGGCCGCGGGGGCTCAAGAAACCGAAGGGCAGGGTGATCAGCATCGTCATGATCATCATGCCGACGATCGTGCCTACGCCGAATATCGCCAGGTATACGATCGCCCAGCGTGGATCATGAATCGTCGTCAGCACGAGCAGCGCGACGGCTGCTGATCCGGCGAGGCCGTGGACGATGCCGACCAGCAGTGGTCGGGCGAATCGGTACAGGCCGAGCGCGCCGAAATGGCGGTCGAGCCATCCGAGCGGCGTCGCGTCGGGGGCGTGGGAGTGCGCTTCGGGGTCATGGCCATGAACGTGGGTGTGGACGTAGTCGCCATGTTCGTGCGCGTGCGCGTGCACATGCTTCGATCGTGACGGCGGTATGATCACCCGCAAATTCATGAATCCCAGTAGCACGAGCATCACGCCTACTGACCACTCCATCGAGAGGCCGAGTCGTGGCGGAATGACCCAGCCGAATACAATGATCCCGGTGCCGACCGCCAGGATCGTCATGGTATGGCCGATGCCCCACACGGCGCCTATGGCCGCGGCGCCGCTCGTCGATCGCTGGCGCGCGACGATCGTCGACACCGCGATGACATGATCCGGGTCCGTCGCGTGTCGCATTCCTAGGAAGAATCCTAGGGAGAGAACCGCGAGGAATCCGGTCACGCGGCTACGGGCGAAAAGCGTTCGCATGCCCGGTCGCACCGACCGCACATTGCGCTCGAGCGTGTGGTGACCGACAAGATGACGAGGCGCAGGTGTTCTCCGGGGTCGTATGAGGCGGACAGACGAGATTGCCAGACGTTCTCTAGAACAAGAAGTCGAGCTGGTCGCGCGCCCATCCGTCAAGGGCGAATTGTGCCGGTCGTTACCTGGAATCGCCGGACACATTGGCGACGATGTCAAAGGAACATTTTAGTTCGTCTTTGATTTTTATCGTGCCGGCGGCGGCGGTGACGAGTCTTATGCCATAGTCCGTTTGACGAATGCGGAATTCGCCGAATGCGCGGAGAGAGCTCGCAGTGACGATTGCGCGGGCAGTGATGGGTTGTCGGTGCGTACAGCCGTGCAGCTTCAGGCTACCGCCGAGCGCAATCTCGAGTTGACCGTCCCCCTTCCGCACGGCGGACGTGACGGAGGCGGAAGAGTCGTATGTGATCGTTGGATACGTGGAGGTATCCAACACCTGCTCCCGCATGATCCGCTCGACCTCCTCGCGATCCCTGCTGCTGACATCGCCGACGAGCTCCAACGACGACGCCGCGATTGTCAGGGCAAGCGAGGCCTCGGCACCGGTCTCGGGATCGACGGTGACCTCCCCCTCGTATTGCCGCACGGCAAACGTGGGATTATGAGCCAGAGCCGACAGCATGCCCGCCGCGAAGGCCCGAATCGTGAACTGACTCGCGCGGACGTCGATCCGGTATCGGATGCTCATATGGACCCCCGCTTAAGATATCGGGCCACATCAGGTCCTTTCGTCGGCGACCTCCGGATAGTCGTAGACGATGAACGACGAGGACAGCATGATCTGATGCTGGCCGCGTTCGCCCGCCAGCACCGGCCAGGTGCGAATGTTCTTGCATGACTCCGTCAATTTCTGATAGATCGCCGGCGGGTCGATCATCGACAAGAACGTGCCACCGGATACCCGCAGGATCGTGTGCGTCGCCAGCATGTCGCGCGTCGGGTCATTCGAGGTGTTCACGATCCGCACCCGGAGTCGAATCATCCCATCCGCGTAGCGAACCGTCGATATCCCTACCTCCCCCGACAGGGGCGGCCACGAGAACGTCGTCGCGCCGATGATTTCGCGCTCGACCACCTGCCGGTCGTCCATGCGCTGCAGAAAGCGGACACGGACCTCGTAGATCGTGCTCGCGTCACCCTCGACGATACACTCCGTCTGCATCTCCTCACCCGGAGCGATGACGCCAAAGGTGAACGGCTGTCGGTGCTCGAGGGTCGACGGGCGAAAGGGGTAGAGGAGGTAGCCTTCGTAGAGCAGAACGTTTGCGACTTTATCGACATCCGAAATGGTCATCGCTCAGGCACGGTTTCTCAATGCGTGAAGAATTCGGCATCGACGCCCATGCTCTCGCGCCGCCGGAACATCTCGTCCACTGCGTTCTGATCAATCCAACGAGGCGATAGCATTGGTCGATCGGCGCTATGAAGTACTCGCCTGCGCCGGGGACGGTTGAGTGCGACGGTCGCCATTAGGATCGAGTGTCCCTTGCTCCGCTTGATACCAGTATTTCCCGAAACCGGAGCCGAATTCAACCGCGAGAACAGGGTTGTGCAAATGCACTTGGGGCAAACCGGCATGGCATCGCGAGCACAACGCAACAATCAGGGCAATCCCGCCTCGTGCCGGGGATTCCCTTAGGTACTTTCGCTACTCAGCCGCCACTCGATCGCGCGTTGCATCAGCGCTCTGGCGCTCGGCAGGGAGAGCTTGTCCTTGATGTGTGCTTGATACGACTCGACCGTCTTGATGCTCAATCGCAACTCCTCGGCGATCTCGCGGGTTCCGTGGCCATCGCCGATCAACCGAAAGACCTCGAGCTCGCGGTCGCTCAAGGTCGAGATCAGACTCTGGGGCGAGCTGCCCTGCTTCGTGAGCTGTTGGAGCATCGTGTTGGCGATGCGATCGCTGACGTACAGCTCGCCGCCGAGAACGCGGCGGATCGCGATCAGCACGCGTTCTGTCGCTTCTTGCTTCATGATATAACCATTCGCTCCAGCGCGCAGCGCGCGTTCGGCATACATCGATTCATCGTGCACCGATAAGATCAGAATCGGCAGGCTCCTCTGCGTCGCGCGAATGCTCTTCAGGAGATCGAGCCCGTCCGGTCCGTTCAATGACAGATCGAGTACGAGCACGTCCGGGTTCAACGCCGCCAGCGCCGCCGGCACGGACCACGCCGCCTCTGCCTCTCCACACACGATCAAATCGGCCTCTTGATTGATAAGGAGTGACAGGCCCTGTCGAACGACGGGGTGGTCATCGACCAGGAAAACCCGATAGCGCTGGGTCATGTGCGCAACGGAAATCGGCACGAGACGAGGGTGCCACTATCGCTGGCGCGGCGCGCTTCGAGTGACTCGCCGACTAGGTTCGGGCGATATCCCATAATATGCAGCCCCAATCCGGGCCGACTCGGCGTCGTGTCGGCCGAGCCGGCCCCATCATCCTCGATGGTGATATTGCCAACATCGCTCGCGCGATGCAATGAGACGCATACGCGCGGCGGCGTGGCGTGGTCGAATGGCGTTGGACACGGCTTCCTGCACGATATGATACAGCTGCGTTGCTACGCGCGTGCTCGCGGACTTGGCTTTGATCGGCATCGTCGGGTACGTCATGGCTAGTGCGGTTCCCGACGTCGCACGCTATCTACGCATGCGGCGCATGTAGAGCTAGGCGCTGCTCACGGCTCGCTTCGCTTCGCCAATTATTCTCATGGCTCGCTTCGCTTCGCCAATTATTCTCATGGCTCGCTTCGCTTCGCCAATTATTCTCATGGCTCGCTTCGCTTCGCCTATCATGCCGATATCATGCCAATATCACAGTGCGGCATATCATCATGGCGATATCATCATGCTGATATGAAAGTGCCAGATATCAACATGCCGATATCATCATGCTGGATACCAAAGTGCCAGATATCAGCATGACCGAAGCGAAGCGAGGTGACAAGAGCGCGAACGCAGTTAGTGCGAAACCCAGTTAGTGCGAACCCAGTTAGTGCGAACCCAGTTAGTGCGAACCCCAGTTAGTGCTTCACACTGTCGATCGCACTCTTAACGCGAGCTTCCAAGTCAGCAAGCTCCGTGTGAAACTTGTTGAGCCCATCGTGCGCCGCCGCCCCAGCCTGCTGCATCGCCGCATTCGCCTTCACGCGCAGATCCGCAAGCTTCGCGCTAGTCGCAGCCTGAGCCTTCGCGCCAGCGGCAGCCAACTCGCTTTTGACCTTGCTCATTTCAGCATTGAGCGCATCGAGATGCTGATCCATGTCCATGCACGCTCCCAGTCGGGGTTGACTCAATTGTAGCCGTGTCCGTTCCAGCGGCCAATCCCGTTCTGTCTGACAGAACCATGCTCTTTGGCGGCAGTTCAAGCGGAACGACACGTTACAATTGGGAGCCCGCACGCTTAGGTGTGGCGTGCCAATCCGAGCGGCGTATTCGCGGACTGGAATCCGAACGTGGACTGTAACGCCCGTCCACTAGTCGTCGTGGACGAGCCGAGCACTCCAGGCGGAAAGCTCGTCGTACTCCGTCCGCGCACCGGCGCGCTCGAATAAGTCGAGCGCTGCCTGCGCATGCTGCTTGGCCTCGGCGACTGCTCCGCGCGCCGCCGACAGTTGGGCGCGCGCGCGAAAGGTTTCGCCCTCGAGGAGCGGGTTCGCATGACGCGCGGCGAAGGCTGAGGCGCGCTCCAGTGCGGCTGCCGCATCGCTGAACGCGCCGGCGGCGATGCAGGCGAGGCCGAGGACGCGAAGGCCGTCGGCGGTGCCGGCGGGATCGCCGAGTCCCAGGCATTCGGTGGCGCCGCGAAGGGCGGCGACGCGTGCGACCGCGTGATCGCCCCGGCGGAGCGCCAGTTCGGCGCGGCCGATGCGGGCGAGCGCGGCCAGTCGCGCGGCGGGCACGGCGCGCGCGAACTCGATCGCGCGCTGCTCGCACTCGTCGGCGCGATCCAGCTCGCCCAGGTCGCGATAGCTGATCGCCATGTTGTGGTAGCTCTCGGCGAGCCCCCGCGCGTTGCCGAGTCGCTGGTACGCGGGCACCGCGAGCTTGTACATCACGAGCGCATCGACCCGACGCCCGCGCACGTTCTCGATCTGTCCCAGGTTGTTGATGGCGCGCGCGACGAGGAGCGGATCGTCCTCCTGCTCGCCCAGCTCGACCGCGCGCCGAAACGCCAGCTCGGCGCCATCGAGTTGCCCCAGCTCGAACTGCGCGGCGCCCCACAGGTTCATGGCGCGCCGCAGGCTCACCCAATCGCCGCTGCGCTCGACATCCGGCAGCGCGCGCCGCAGCAACGCCTCGGCCTCACGCGTCCGCGCGGAGCGGAGCAATGCCTCGCCGATGAGCGTGACCTGCTCGGGCTCGGGCGCACCGTCGTTGGGGTTTCCCAACAGGTTCAGCACCTCACCCCAGCGGCCGGCGCGAGCATGCTCGCGCGCGGTACTCAGTTCCTCAGTAAGCAGTGGCATAAACGGTGAAGCCGCCGACCTTCCCCGTCACCGTCTGCATCGACGGATTCGGAACACTCGACACCTTGTGCCACTGCTGCCCCGGTTGCTCCTGACGCCAGAGCGACAGGCGCGATTCCGTCGAGTCCGAGAGACCGTTCTTCGCGTGCGCGAACGAGAGCGTCAGCAGGGCCGGATGGCCATTCACGAACGTCAACCCGGACGGCTGAAAGCCGACGATCAACTCTGAGGAATCGGCGATGGCGACGGTGATGAGCACCGAGTCCCCGGTGGACAACGCCAATGATTTCGGGCCGACGTCGAACGTCATGAACGGCGTCGAGTCCGCGTAGTACAAGGACACGCTGCGATCCTGTCCGGCGACCGCATAGAACTGCACGGTGTCGGAGATAAACCCGGGTGCGCCCGAGTCCGGCTTCAGAAAATGCAGTGACGACTGCGACACCGCCTGATCGGCGGGATTCGCACTGGGGTCGCTCGCGCTCGAGCACCCAGCGATCATCAGGCCGGCGACGATCGGAACCCACGATTTATGCGTCATCGGTTATCTCATCCGGCTCATCGAGCAGGCGTTTGAGTCGCGTACGGGAAATCCCCAGTTGACGAGCCGCCTCGCTCTTATTGCCGCGACAGCGTTCAACCGCGGAGTGCACCGCCGCCCGAATCGTCGCGTCCAAGGGCTGCAGTCCCATTCCCGTACTGGCGCCGGGCGCACTGGTCTGGGTGGGTTCGGGGTCCGTAATGAAATCCGCGGGTTCGAGCGTGGTCGCGTTCGAGAGCAGCAGCGTCCTTTCGATGACGTTGCGAAGCTCACGGACGTTTCCGGGCCAATCGCGCGCCGTCAGCGCGACCTGCGCGCTCCGGCCCAGCGTCGGTTCCGGGAGTCCGTATTCCGCGGCGAATTTCGCGATAAAGTGGCGCGCCAGGGGCACAATGTCTTCCCGCCGCGACCGGAGTGGCGGAATCGTGATGGGGACGACATTGAGCCGGAAATAGAGATCTTCGCGGAACGTGCCCTTGCGGACGGCTTCCGCGAGATCGACGTGGGATGCGGCGATGACTCGAATATCCACGGGGATCGGCCGCGTGCCGCCGACACGACGCAGCACGCGCTCCTCGAGGACGCGGAGCAGCTTGCCCTGGAGCGGTCCCGCCAGGTGCCCCACCTCGTCGAGCAGCAGGGTACCGCCTGAGGCGACCTCGAAGAGTCCCGCCTTCGCGTTCGTGGCTCCGGTAAACGCGCCGCGCTCGTGCCCAAAGAGCTCACTCTCGAGCAGCTGATCGGGAATCGCGGCGCAGTTCACGTCCACGAATGGCGCGCTCTGACGCGGGCCTTGATAGTGAATCGCGCGCGCGACGAGCTCTTTGCCCGTGCCGGTTTCGCCGTTCAGGAGAACGGTGACCGACGGATGTGGGATGATGCGTGCGGCGCGCTCGAGGGCGGCGTTGAGCGCGGCGCTCGTGCCGATGATGCCGTCGAACCGGTACTTCTCGCGCTCGACGTCAGTGAACGTGGTCCGCGCGGCCGCGGCCCGCATCGTGTCGAAGCGTACTCTGAGCCACGATGACAGCGCGTCACGATCGCCTGGCAGCGCGAAGTACTCCGATGCGCCCGCGCGGCCGATCGTGCCCGCGAGGCGATGATCCGCTCGCGCGCCGACCGCGCCGACTTCCATACCGCTCCCCACGAGGCGCCGGACGAGTGGCTCGAGCTGTTCTTCTTCGCCCGGCGCGACGACGAGCGTGATCGTGTCGGCGCGCGGCACGACGTCACCAGGGTCCGCCGTCACCGTGAGCGCGACTTCGCACTCGGTGGCGACACTGGGCCAGAGCGTACGGAACGACTCGCCGTTCTGGACGACGACGAGGCGGGGGCGAAGCTCAGGTGCCGTGGCCAAGCGAGCCGTGCCGCTCAATTGCGCGTCTCTCGGGAGCTAACATGTGTTCTTACCGTAGAGCAGGCTTTGAGCCGGCTCCAATTTCTCTTGTCCTCTGCTAACCTATGTTGCTGTAAGAGTTTGGCCAGTGTGATTTTCAACACCCTGGCGTCCCCTGGTCCGAAACGATCCACGTAGTATCGTAATGAGCCGATGTGTTGCGCGACTGACCATACCTCCGTCACCATGCTACGTGGGTTCTGAGATCGATCCCGACGCGCTCTTTGTCCTGTTTTATAACGAGCTCCACCAGCTCGCGGAGGCCAGCCTTCGCCGCGCGGGTGGAATCACGCTCGGCACCACGACGCTGATCCACGAAGCGTATCTCAACATCATCAATCGCGAACAGTTGGAGTTCGTCGATCGCTCGCGATTCCTCGCCTACGCGTCGCGCGCGATGCGAGGACTCACGATCGACTACGCGCGTCGTCGCCGCGCGGCCAAACGCGGCGGCGGGCTGCAGATCACGCTCGACGAGGCCGAGGGTCCGTCGGCCGATGTGATCAAGACCAGCGAGGAGCTCGAACGCCTCGGCGATGCGCTCACCGATCTCGCGAAGCTCGAGCCGTCGTTGGCCGAGTTGGTCGATCTGCACTTCTTCGCCGGGTTCTCGTTTATCGAGATCGCCCAACTTCGCGGCGTCTCCGATCGCACCGTGCAGCGCGATTGGCGGAAGGCGCGACTCCTACTGCATCACGCGTTGCTGGAGCGCTAGGGCGGCTTTGGTGAGCGGGTGCTGCTCACCGGCGCCGACTGTGAGTGCCGGCACCGCGCGCGCGATCGCCGTGCGCGCCGCGGTCGTATCGCCACTGGCTAAGAGCGCGCGCGCTTCCAGCAGATGCGACTCACCGACGAACGCGCTCCGCATCTCCGTGAGCGAATCCTGGGTCACGCCGGCCCGGGCGCCCGCCGCATACTCGAGGGCCTCCGCTGGTTGCCCAGCCTCGATCGCCAGCTCGCCGGCGAGGATGAGGGACGGGTAGAAAATCCGCATGCGCTTGCCCTCGAAATACCCGACCGAGTGGAGGACGCCGGAGACGAGGCGTCGCGCATCGCCGATCTGGCCGTTCATGAACGCCAGGCGGCCCTCGAGCAAGCGATAGTCGGTGACGTAGTCGTCGACTTTCTTGAGGTTCGGATTCGCGCTCAACGGATGGAATCGCGCCATCGTCTGTCGCGCCGCATCGATGTCGCCAGCTCTCAGCTGCGCTTCAGCCAACCCATAGAGCGCCCGCCCTTGCCAATACCGATCGCTGTCGGCGGCGGCCTGTGCGGCGAGCATCGAGAAGTACTTGGTGGCCGAGTCGAAATCGGCTTGTTGCATCGCGATGTCGGCGTAGTGAATCAACGGCTGCGGCGGCATGTGTCCCGTCGGATCGCTTTGGCGCGCTCGAAGCAACGCATCATGAAACGCGCGCTCGGCTGCCGCGGTCTCACCCAAGCGCTTCAGGGTCAGCGCCATGTCGTGCTCGGTAATGGCGGCATCCATCGTCGAGCCGCGTCCGGACGAATCCAGGAGCGCGCTGGCGTGATGGTAGGCGGTGATGGCCTCGCGCGGGTGCTTCGCTATATCGAGTGCGCCGGCAAGCGTTCCCAGGAGATTCAGGTAAAACGCATCCGACCGCTTGCCGAGACTGTCGCGGATTTGAATCGCCCGGCGCACGTCGTCGGCGCCCTCTTCCGGCGGCCCGCGTGTCTGCTCGACCTGCAGGTTCCCAAGTATGTAAAGACAAAACGCATGCGCTTCGGGCTCCGGGTGTGCCCGGAGCAATGATTCGGCCACCGCCACCGCGTGATAGGCCTCGTCGTAGGATCCACGCGTTCGATAATTGTCCGCTTGACGGCATCGAATCTCGCTCAGCTGGTCGGCGGTGGCGATCGACTCCGCTCGTGTGAGCAGCGCCCCGCGGATTTTATCGTCGCCCAGGTCCGCGTATCGATCCGAGAGCTGCATGAGCAGCGTCGCCAGGACTCGCGGGTCGCCCGCGTACTGGCGTTCGAGGACGGTCCGCGCGCGATCGACGATGTCGTGCATCGTGAGCGGTTTGTCGCCGATCTGCGACATGAGGAGGGACTGGAACTCGATCTGTGCATCGGCGCGCTGGCTGGCAAAGACCGCGGCGTCGCGCTGACGGCGTGCGTTCTCCATCTGCGCGATCGAGAACCCCGTCGCGGCCGCGAGGGCGAGGATGGTCGCCGCTGTCGCGAGGACGGGTACCCGATGGCGCTGGATGAACTTGCCGGCGCGATAGCCGAAGGAGGTCGCCCGCGCGCTGATGGGCTCTTGCCTCAGATAGCGGCGCAGGTCGTCCGCGAGCTCGGCGACGGTCTGATAGCGCTCGCGTGGATCCTTGTGCAGTGCTTTGTCGACGATCGTGCCGAGATCGCCCAGGGGCAGCGGTACGGGTTGACGCTCGTGCAAGGCGCGCAGCGTTTCGAGCGCGGTGTGACACCCTTCCGCCGTCGGATGGCGACCGGACAGCAACAGGTAGAGCAACACGCCCAGCGCGTACACATCGGTCGCCGTCGTGACGACGTCCCCCGTCGCTTGCTCCGGCGCCGCGAACTCCGGCGTGAGCACGTGCGATCCCTCGACCGTGACGGCTTTCGCGTCGAGCAGCTTCGCGATGCCGAAGTCCAGCAACTTCACCGTGCCGTCGGTGGTGACCAGGATATTCGACGGCTTGAGGTCGCGATGAACGATCAGGTTCGCGTGCGCGTGGCTCACCGCATCGGCGACCTGCAGTATGAGCTCGAGCCGTTGGGAGACGGTGAGCTGATGCGACGTCGCGTACTCGTCGATCGGTTGCCCGTCGATGTACTCGAGCACGAGATACGGCTGCCCGCCGGGACCGACGCCGGCATCGAGCAGTCGCGCGATGCCGGGGTGCGCGAGTCGCGCGAGCATCGAGCCCTCGCGCCGAAATCGCGTCTG
>Ga0070741_10015507_pt1 | contig 12890 bp, 13 predicted proteins | sample Coa_R1_4_FD_66440 | JGI IMG/M metagenome (GOLD analysis project Ga0070741, IMG submission 66440) | Surface soil microbial communities from Centralia Pennsylvania, which are recovering from an underground coalmine fire - Coalmine... | ecosystem: Environmental > Terrestrial > Soil > Unclassified ...
AATACCGGTTGCACGATGTGAGCCAATGTGTTTAGAAGTTTAAGATGCGACGTGCTCCCGGTGAGGCTCTATATCAGTAGCTCAACCTGTATAGTAATTATTCTCCGCAAAACTAGCGATTTTCAAGCAAAGGCAGGTATTGTAAATACCTGCCCCTTAATTTTAAGTACGTACTCTTTTGACAATAGATGTTTGTTCTGGGAAAACCGCTACACTGCGTCTTAAATTGAGCATTGTTGGGCTGGAACTTCTTCCTGCACATTTCCTGTATCGATAATAGCCATATATGCGTCAAACAGATTAATTCTGTGGTTTTGATCGTAACTGGTGATATAAATGCTTTCTTGAATGCGATCACTCGCATGCCCCTTCGTCGTTTGATTGCCTTGGAGCCAAATTGGACCGCTCTCCCCTTGAAAGTTTACAGATGCGAGGTTCTTCGTGAGCTGCGCCAAGTCCGTCTGGCCTGGGTTTTGCTGTAACGTTTGAGTAAATGCCTCGACGGCATCATTTGCTAAAAGAGTGTCTTTCGGTATCCACAGGCAGGAGTGATAGTAGTATGGTTGAGAAAATCTCTCCTGCATATATCTCTGGGCAAAAGGATCTGATAGAGGAAGCGGCTGAGCAAAGCTGGCTGCATAGACAGGGTAATAGGCATAATGCGTCGTGGTCGCATCTACGTTGTTGAGTCCATCGCCCCCAAGGATAGCAAAGAACTGAGAAGGATTCTCCTGGTGTATCTCCAATTGGATCGTATCAAGGTCTTCGTCATACCCCGGAAAAAACAGGTAATTGGCATGGTCGTTCTTGAGTGCCCTATTGACAGCCGTTTGAATACTCTCCCTATCTCCGTCTACGTATGGTATGGAGGCGGGAACGTTGAGACCACGACAGTTCGTTATGTTATTATAAAAATCTGTCGCAATATCGCCACTGTAAGCATTCGGACCATCTGTCAGTACAGCTATCGTGGCAGGAAAGTGCGGCGGCACGAGGTGGCTACAAACATATTGGGCTATTGCTTTTCCCTGGAGTTGATCTGGAGCGTCCATACGATAAAAGTTGGAAGGCTCAGTACGATAAGGGTTGGAAAGCATAGAAAATGCGTCACTAGAGGCAGTAGGAGAAATGATGGGGAGGCGAGCCAGACTGAGATAATCGTTGCGATGAGCGAGAACTGCCGCCACTTGCTGACTGAGTGGGAATCCCACTATGCCGCGCACACTAGGGTCGAAGCGGGCGAGTTGTGCTATTTGGTGAAGAATCTGCGGGATTGAGTAGCAAGAGGAACATTCTTTGTACAACGTGCTATTCTGGTCTGCGGTGCTCGGTGTGCCCAAGTTGGCGATGGCAAGGCAGAGGCGCGTGGATGGATGTGTTGCGTTATACTTCTGTTGCTCCAGATAGTATCCGCGTAAATTCTGCACGCCAAGCGCCGCTCCGCTAAGTGGATCTTCAACAGTGCGACTAAGGGTCACCACAGCGATGAGCGTGATGTGTTGACCAATGCATGCTCGCTGATTTTCTCTGAAGATCAGTCCTTCGATCTGTATCTCGTCTTGATTGGAGAGCGACTGATCAAACGGGCCAAAGGTTGTAGAAGAGGCATTGCTCGTACCACCAATCAGGCCAATGCGAATACCGCCATAAGGAAGGGGGGAGACCCCATAGCCTGAACTGCAGGTAAACCAGGGAAGATACGTGTTCAGACAGATATCATCATTGAGTAGGCCAGTCTCAGTTGTAACAATTTTGTACCCTGTCGTCATCGCAATAATCGCGATGCAAGTGATAACAAGAGCAATGATGGTAAGAGATTGACGATGACGATTGAGCCAGCGAACGAGTGCAGGCAGGTGAGTTCTAAAAAACCTCAGTAAGAAATGTTCCAGAGGTTCTATGATCCGTTGTTCGAAAGTTTCCAGCAATGGATCAAAGACAGGCGCAAATATGCCAGCCCCTAAAAGTGCTAGGATGGTTTGAATAGTGGAGTTCCCCTGGAAGAACAAGATGAAAATGAAGAATAAGATAACGAAAAAGCCCCGTGCGCGCTTAGATTCTCTAGTATTGGTTGATGGTTGCTGCCCCATATTCGCCCTTCTTTCTCTACTCAGCTTTTTTCTTCCTACTATAGCTGTTTTTTCGGGAATCGTCATGTTAAAAGTGCGAATTACCATATTGGGCTAGTAAGGGCAGAATAGCAGTATTGACGAATACTTTTCCTCTTGTTAAGAGCACATCTTTTAACGTTAGAGATTGGGTTTTGTGTTGTCAGCCTGTTCTTTTTCGTGAAGGTCGAACTTTGTAGCTTTATGACTATAAGAAATGCCATCCTGCACGGGCACTGCCTGACCATTCACAACCAGCGTCACCGGCCCTCCCCACTCGCTGACGCCGCAAATAAAGTTGTAGAGGTGGCGGGCGTCCCATTCTTCTGGATGAACGATAAAATCTTCGTCGGTGGGAAAAGAATGATAGCTGCTTCTGGATTCATCCTGCGGGATGCGTGTGGCGTTTCCCTGCGAGAGAGCTTGAACGGTCTGAGCCAGCAACGCTCCTCCACGCCCAGCACAGAGCTGCTCCAATTGGCGGTAACGTATGCCATCAGATACGGCTATCTCCTCCTGCGCAAGAATGTCACCGCTATCCATTTTTTCGCTGACGAAGTGAATAGTTACGCCGGTCGTTTGATGGCCCTCGCGAAACGTCCAGAAGAGCGGGACAGGGCCACGATTGGCCGGCAGGAGCGATGGATGTACGTTCAGGCACCCTAAACGAGGCAGGTCTCTTATCACAGGAGGAATTAGCAAAGGAAAGCAGGCAACGCAGATCACATCGGGCTGATAATCAGTCAGGATACGAACTGTTTCGGTATCTGAGAGCGACGCAACTTCGTAGAGAGGTATTCCCCGCCTCCAGGCCAGTTCCATAATAGATTCTTGTAACGAAGTACGTATCAGGGGCAAAGTGGCATGCGCGATACGAGGAGGCTCTAGCAGCCGTATGGACTGTATTCGCAAATGGCTATAAGAAGTCCCAGCGACAGGAATAACCACAGCACAGACTTCAATGCCATCTTCCAGGAGAGCTGACAGAACTGGCAAGGAGAAGTTTCCTGGCATGCCAAAAAAGAGGACGCGTGGCGACTGCACCTTTGACAGTGGATTTGACATGGCAAACTGCATCATGTAGGATCTCAATAAGATTATAGCGATCTCAAATTTAGGAGTCTCTATCATGCCACGAACGGTTTATTGTGTCAAACTAAAGCAAGAGCTGCCTGGTCTGGAGAAGCCTCCCTTTCCTGGAGAGCTGGGGCAACGCATTTACGAGCATGTTTCCAAGCAGGCTTACGATATGTGGCCCGCTCAGAGTACCCAGATTATCAGCCAGCGCCAACTGAACATGGCCGACCCCGAGGCGCGCAAGCTGCTGCGTCAGGAAATGGAAAAGTTCTTCTTCGGTGATCAGCAGGAGAGTGCTACGGGACCTCAGGGAAGCGCAGCTCAAAAAGGTCCGCGACTGGTCTATTGCGTGAAGCTGGGACGCGAACTGCCCGGCCTGGCGAAACCACCATTCCCCGGTGCGCTGGGACAACGTATCTATGAGCAGATCTCTCAACGGGCGTGGGATATGTGGCCCGCCCAGAGCACGCTCATCATCAATCACTACGGGCTGAACATGGCCGATCCTGAAGCGCGCAAAATCTTACGCGAGCAAATGGAAGAGTTTTTCTTCGGGGAAGATGCAAAGATGCCTGAGGGATGGACCCCTGAAACCGCGGGAGCCGGGGCAGGAGCTAGTCGCAAAGGTGGAGGAGCGCCACGTAAGAAATGAGAGCTCGTGGCGCTATCCTGCTCATTTCGTGTTATGAACTGGGTCACCAGCCTTTTCACCTCGCCTCGCTCTCCGCTATGCTTGAGCAGGCGGGCTATGCTCCTGTTTTAATCGATATAGCCGTGGAGATGTTACCCGACGAAGTGATCAGTAACGCCCGCTTCGTTGGTATCGCTGTGCCGATGCATACGGCTTTACGCCTGGGAGAACAGCTCGCCCATCGGATACGCCGCATCAATCCATCCGCTCACATCTGCTTTTACGGACTCTATGCCCTGCTCAATGCACAACACCTGTTGCACGGAACTATAGATTCGGCCATTGGCGGTGAATACGAGGTTCCGCTACTCAAGCTTGTCCATGCACTTGAAGAAGGTTTGCCTCTATCTATCCCTGGCGTTTACACTCGCTCCGCCAGTAGCGGCCCTTCTCTGGAGCGAACGCCGTTCATTATCCCGGATCGCAGCCAGCTCCCCCCACTGCAACGTTATGCCCGCCTGGAATGGCGTGGCGAGTTGCGGCTGGCAGGCTACACAGAGGCTACGCGCGGTTGTAAGCACACCTGCCAGCATTGCCCCATCACCCCCATTTATCATGGTCGCTTCTTCGCCATCCCACCGCATATCGTCCTGGCGGATATCCGGGCACAGGTGGCATTGGGAGCGCGACACATTACCTTCGGCGATCCCGACTTCTGGAACGGTCCCACCCACGCCTTACGCATCACGCGCGCTATGCATCACGAGTTCCCCGAAGTCACCTTTGACGCGACTATCAAAATTGAGCACATTCTCAAACACCGTCCCCTGCTCGCGGAGATGAAAGACCTGGGATGCGCCTTCATCGTCTCGGCGGTGGAGTCGCTGAATAACACAGTCCTTGAGCGACTCGACAAGGGACATACTGCCGCCGACGTGATAGAGGCATTTGATCTGACGGAGCAGGCCGGGATTGCACTGCGTCCGTCGCTCCTGCCATTTTCCCCCTGGGAGACCCCGGAGAGCTATATCGAACTCCTGAATTTTTTCGAAGCGCGCCACCTGATCGAGCACATAGACCCGGTACATCTTTCTATTCGCCTGCTGATCCCTCCCGGGTCCGCGCTGCTGGACACGATGGAGCCGCACCTGTTGGGAGAACTTGACCCGACAGCTTACACGTATCGCTGGCAACATCCCGATCCGCGCATGGATCAATTGCACGGGAAGATCGCTGCTCTGGTGGAGTCGGCGGAACAGAGCAAGGCCGATCCGGTCGAGACATTTTTCCAGGTGAAGACGCTCGCGCTTGCTCTGCAAGGACAGGATTTCTCGATTTCCCATGCCATGCAGCATTATGGCACACGCAAGATCCTGCCGCATCTAACCGAAACATGGTTCTGTTGAGCGGAGCCGGCAACGGGCCAGTTGGCTCAATAACCAGAGCGGGTTTCCCTGCTCTTCTCAGAGAAACCCGCCCACCTGTGCGTCATATCCTACCGTTTCACACGCGCCATAGCATACACGATCTCACCATCGTGCCATTCTGGCGCCCCTTCCAGCAGCGCAAGCAACCGCTGGTAACGCGCATCCTGCTCAGGGCTCATCGCATTTGCCATATACGCTTCCCTGTTTTCGAACACCACAGCAAGGTAGTACTCGTTGGCAGCCGCATCCATCCGATAAATGTAAACCGCGACAGTGCCGGGCACATTGGCAGCTTCAAACTCCCGTATGTGGTCCATAAGCTGTTTCTCTGTCCCCGGCTTTGCACGACAATAGGCAACAGTCCCGTACATCTCGTTCTCCCCCTTCCAGAGCTCACTATTTCACACGCGACTTTGCAGGTCGCCTAACATGTATGCGTTTCACTGGCCGCATTTCACATTGTGAAACCTATAACGATTGTCATGTTGGAATGGATAGTCAACCCTCCTGGGCATCGTTCACCTTCCAATTCCAAAGGATCAGGTTCTTGTTGTCAAGAGCCTGGAGTTTACAGGTAAGCAGAACAGCAGTCACCGTTCCATCTTTGAGGAAGGCAGAGATGTGACGAAACGCTTTCTACGCACGCCGATCCCGTTCCACCACCTGTGTGAGATCGAATGGGCGGAAATGGGTCTGCTCCCACCAGGTGCAAAACTGTACGAGGTCAGAATGGACATTGTGCTTGGTGGGCCGCAGGGAAATTTTGCGCTGGCAGTCACCATTGCGGTTCTCGCTCTCCTCGTTGTGTTGGCGGTCTACGGACGGCCTGGTATTCCCCACGCCATCAACGCCAGGTCAAGGAACGCTTATATAACGCTTTTTGTAACGCTCCGTAGGTACCTTTAAGAGCAGAAGGCATTTTTCTCGAACAGAAAGGAGACCATGCAATGAATGGTCCTGCCCAATATCTACACTTCGGATTTATCCTGATCTCACTGGCCAACTTGATCGTGATTGCTCTCCTGATCGTTGTCTTCGTGCTGGCAGTTGCGCTCCGACTACCCGAAAAGCAGCGCCTTTCAACAATCGAAGCCGTGCCGAACCTTGAGGATACAGATGATGAAGAGATGGCAGAGGAGGCAGTGCGCTCATGAACATAACCATAGGGATTCGCGAACGGGTGCGCCGCTGGATGCCCCTGGAAGACTTGCTTCCCGATAAACTGCCGGCATTCGTGCGCTCACCGGCCTATTTCTTCGGCGTCATCTCCCTTTCCAGCCTCGTCCTCTTGATTCTAACCGGGATGCTGCTGGCTGCCTTTGGGCCGCAGTGGTGGCATGATAATGCCGCTGGCCATTTTGTGAACAGCCTCCATTTCTGGTGCGCTGAGTTGTTCTTCTTTTCGATGACACTACACCTGTGGGTCTCATTTTTCAAGGGGGCCTGGCGTCATGGACGTAGATTGACCTGGGTCTCTGGCATGCTGGCCTTTCTGGCAGCTATTAGCACTGCCTTTACCGGCTACCTGTCGATGACGAACTTTAGTGCGCAATGGATCGCTGCCCAGGGCAAAGATGCGCTCAACTCTGTCGGGATTGGTGCCTTCTTTAACCTGCTGAACTTAGGGCAGATGTATGGCTTTCACATTGTGCTCCTTCCGCTACTACTCATCCTACTGGTTGGTATCCATGTGCTGCAAGTCCGTATCCGTGGCATCGTGCGCCCATATGCTCCGACTGTCGAAGAGGAACGTGCGAGAGAAGCGCTCTGGGGAGGTGGAAGGCGCAACAAGCAAGAGACAGCTCCCCCGACGCCGCGCCCACGAGCTTCCGACCAGGTTAGCTACTATCGCGGACTGCGCATAATGCCCTACGACCTCATCCGCGAGGGCTTGATCGCGCTGGTTGCCGTCTTCGTCCTGGTAGTCGTGTTTGCTGGCTTCTTGTCATCGCCGGACGAGCCGCCGTTGACGCTTCAGCAGTATGCCCAGCAGAATCCGGTCGGCTTCGTCACCACCGCCATGAAGGAACTGAGCGGTACGAGCGTCATTGCCCAGTATGGGCCGCCTTACAACCAGGGAACTGGCTCCGTGCAGACCATCGGGCCAATTTCGCTCCAGCAAGTGGCAGGCGTGACCATCCCCATCGATGCAGCACACGTCTATGTCCTTGATCCCTTAACTATCGCTGCACAGACCGATCCACAGGTAGCAGCGGCGCTCAAGACATTTACGCAAGCCGGGGCAAAACAGCAATCGAGCTGGGAAGATGCCTATACCCAGGCACTGGGGAAAGCAACGGGAAGCAACGATCATGTGGTCGTTCCGCAGGGCGACGATGGCCCACTTCCCGCGATGATGGACCATTTGCTCGCGTTAGGCAGCAGTGGCGCGTTAGACGGTTTGCTCCTGCGTAGCGGCGGCTTCTATCAGAATGACTTTACCAAACCACTCCTCTTCCTAGCAGAGGATGCGCTACCGGCAAAAGCAGCGCAATTCAACCTGCTGGGTTCGCAATGGGGAGTGATGAATGAGACGGGCAACTATCCTGGGCAGGCGTGGCTCTGGCTCTACACCTTCTGGTACCAGGTCCCGCCCTACAACACCTCGACAAACGCCGATGCGCTGGTGCTGGTCACGATGGGAATACTCACCACCCTGCTCGTGTTATTCCCTTTCCTGCCCTATCTCAAGCGTCTGCCGTATTACCTCGGCGTCCACCGCTTGATCTGGCGCGAGTACTATCGCGACGTGCGTGCCGAACGGAAGGTCGAAGGCGCGAGCCCGGGTCCGGCCACATGATAAGGATGTCGAAGTCGCTGCCTTCCGTGCGGCTCTGTAGAGGAAGACCAGGACCTGGTGCGAGAAGTGCAAGGTTGCCTGTGCCCACTTTGGACACACTCCCAGCCAGATCGAGCAGCAACTGGCCGAGGTGGAAGATACGCTTTCCTCCTATGCTCCCCATCGGCTCGACACGCATCCAGCGATGGCGGTGATGGCGACGATCAGCCGACGCGAGCATATTGATCAATTGCTGTTGCTCGCAGGGTGCTTTGATCGTATCTCAAGGCACAGCACATCTATCGAACACTTCGGAACGCGAAAGGTCTGGGACACGCGGCTCTAGCATTGGGGCATGTTGCGTGGCAACGTGGCCACACAGCTCACAAAAAAGCCCAGGGCGCCTGCAATCAAAACGAGAAGAAGCACAACAAAAGCACTGCCATCTAGCTGTAACTCCAGTTCCACCATATTGGTTACATCATCCATAGAAAAGTATATGCCTTTACATGTAGCAGTTCCTGTCGCTACCACGTTCCCGGCATGGAAAATAAGATGGATCAACCGTTATCTTACCCCGGCCAGAGGTGTCAAGAAGTGGTTGCTTTTCCGGTTGCTTCTACTTCCTTCTCAGGCTACAATGGAAAGCGAAGGTATGGCGATGTTCCATAAGGAACTGGCAATCACACAACCATTTCCAACATTCAGAAAGGCTCAATTCATGGATCTGGCACTCAAGAAGCAAGCCCTGCGCATGCTTACCTATGGGCTCTATGTCGTGATGTGTAATGATGGCGGAGAGGTCAACGCGTTTACCGCGAACTGGCTCACCCAGGTCTCATTCGATCCTCCACTGCTGGCCGTCGCCGTTGAGAATAATACCAAGTCGCTCCCGATGATCCTGCGTAGCCGCCAGTTCACCGTCAACGTCCTGCATGCAGGGCAGCGCGAACTGGCGGGCAAGCTGGGCAAGTCCGCGTTGAAAAGTCCCGACAAGATGCGGGGCATCCAGTATAGCATAGAACCAGATGGCTTCCCCGTTCTTTCCGCGGCGTTGTCCTGGGTTGCCTGTGAAGTGCGCCAGGTTACGCCCGCGGGCGATTCCACGCTTCTCGTCGCTGAAGTCGTCAATGCAGGCGTGCTAGCAGAGGGAGAGCCACTCACGATGGCGGCTGCGGGCTTCCGCCATGCAGGGTAGATGACATAGCAGGCATAGCGGAGATAGTTCGGCAACTTGCAAAAGGGGTATCGCTGTGCGATACTCTTTCAGTACCCTCATTTCAGTACCCTCAAGCGGGTCGAGATAGCCATAAGCTTCCTCCGCCACCCTTGAGGGCAGTATAGGCATCACACTCAAAGATGTCAAGTGGAATTGCAGTAAGGAGTCATCTGCATGCAACATGGGAGCAGCCTCTCCCTGGATACTGAAGCAAACAGTACCAGATGCGCATTCTGCCAGCATCAGCACATTGCCCCCTACATTCTCAAAGAGACAGCCACATTTCGCATTGTTACCGACCATGCCCCTCTTACCGAGGGACACCTGCTCATTATCCCCAGAGAGCACTATGCCTGTTATGGCGATGTGCCCGCTGCATTTGATGAAGAACTCTTTGCACTCAAACAAGAAATCCAACGGTTTTTCCACCAGTTTTATGCTCCCGCAATTTTCTGGGAACATGGAGTTTTCCGGCAAACCGTTTTCCATGCTCACCTTCATTGCTTCCCCTTTGGGGAACTGACTTATAACCTCGCTGATGCGCTCCATGACCGCATTGTCAGCTCGCAGGAGGATATTCGGACCTGGTATACATCTCAGGGTCACTATTTTTATATGGAAGGCGCCCAACACGGCCTGCTTTTTCAACCCGAGATGGAGCCGTACCTGCATATTATACGCGGCGTTTTATGGGCCGGCGCAGCGGCGAGAAATGGACATCTCACCTGGCGCTCAGCCCAACAGCGTCAGGAGGAGGGAAAGCCTCTGATCGAAGCGACCACCGCCAAATGGCGCACATTTCAGCAACAGGGAGGATAGTATATGCTGACCAGTCCTGTACACGACGAACTTGTTCGGGTTGGGGAGATTAACCTCCATTGTCTCCAGTGGGGAGAACAGGGACCGCCAGCTATTTTTATTCATGGTCTTACCGCCAATGCCTTCTGCTTCCAGGCTTTCGCTGACGCGCTGGCCTCCGACCACCGCATTATCGCTTACGATCTGCGCGGTCGGGGAGCCAGCGACAAGCCCACAACGGGCTATAGCGTGCCAATCCACGCCGCCGATCTGGCGCACCTGATCGACGCTTTAGGACTGGACCGCCCGGTGATCGTGGGGCACTCTTTAGGAGCGATGATCGCGCTCTATTTCGCCACACATTATCCTGAAAAGCTGAGCAAACTGGTCCTTATCGACGCGGGCGGGCCATTACCCACGGAGCAGCCCGACTGGCTGAAAGCCTCTATTGAGCGCCTGGGAACTCCCATCCCATCCTTCGAAACATATCTCGCCCGCCTGAAAATGGCCCCATTTCTCGGCCCGTACTGGAATGACTATGCCGATATCTACATCAAGCATGATGTGAACTATAATGAGGATGGATCTGTTGTTGCCAGAACTCCCCGCACCTGCGTGATGGAAGAAGGGCTAAACTTCGTGGAGGCCAGGCCGGTAGAATCGTGGCCTAAGGTGCAGGTGCCGACTCTGCTGCTGCGTGCCGGTCAGGGCATGTTCTTCGACAACGATCAACTGCTAACGGAGGAGGCTGCCCAGGCAATCCGCCAGGGGATTGCTGGGTGCCGTTATATCAATTTTCCTAAGCTGAACCACTATACGATTATTTTTGGCGTTGAAAGTGGGCCAGCGCAGGAGATACGTCAATTTATAGATGAGGAGCGATAGATGAGTATTCGCAAAGTGGGCGTTGTTGGCTGCGGGCTGATGGGCGGCGGCATTGCTCAGACCTGTGCGCAATCGGGGTACGAGACGATTGTGCGCGAGGTCAGTCAGCCGTTGCTGGAGAAGGGCATGGCTCGCATTTACAGCGCCTGGGACACAATGGCAAGCAAGGGCAAGCTCACACAGGGACAGGTAAACGAGAATCGCGCCCGTTTGCGCGGTACCCTCGAAATGGCTGACTTCGCCGATTGCGATCTTGTGATCGAGGCCGTGATCGAGAATATGGAAGAGAAGCTGCGTCTCTTCCCCGCTCTCGACAAGATTCTCAAGCCTGAAGCTTTACTTTTGAGCAACACCTCTTCGTTGAACGTCACCCAGATGGGGGCGGTAACGCAGCGAGCCGATAAAATATGCGGTCTGCACTTCTTCAATCCAGCGCCGGTGATGAAGCTGGTCGAGATTGTGCAAACGATTGCTACGTCGCCAGAGACGATTGAAGAGGTGAGAAAATTCGCCATCTCGCTGGACAAGACCCCCGTGCTGGCGAAAGATACCGCGGGCTTTATCGTCAATTTCCTGCTCATCCCGTACCTGCTGGCTGCCATTCGTATGTTAGAGAACGGGATGGCCTCGCGCGACGACATCGATACCGCTATGAAGCTGGGCTGCGGCTACCCGATGGGACCATTCACCCTGCTCGATTACGTGGGCCTCGATACGACGATGTGGGCGGCGGAAGCCATCTACGAAGAGTATAAAGACCCATTGTACGCCCCACCTCCTCTGCTACGCCGCATGGTTATTTCTGGCATGCTCGGACGTAAGAGTGGCAAGGGATTTTATAGTTACGAATAAGCTTCAGGCAATAAAAAGGGATGTGATATGCTCACATCCCTTTTTTGATGACCTGCTTAGTCTGGATTAGTTGTGCGCGGCGGAATAGTCGTGCTGGTGGCATACGACTCTTCCAGCAGCGGACTGCGGGTGGTAGGTTTTTTGCGCCGCTCGCCCACATAGTTCTGTGGAGCAGGCACAACCTCTTCGCGATGATAGGAGCCGCTGGCATCGGTGTTGATACCAGGATAATTCGGGCCATAATTATAATGCCCGGTCTCCGCAGGCGACAACGGACCGAGAGCAAAGAGCGGCGTCCCGGTCACCTTCATGATGCCGTTATCGACCGGCTCCTCGTACAAATCGTCGGGCACGCGTTCATAGCCACCGGCTCGCAGTTCAGCCTCGCTCATCGAAAGATGGATGACGCCATCGTTCCCCGCTGCCTCGACTGCACTGCGTGGTACATAGTATGCCGTCACAAACAGGCCCCCGCGCTCAACAAGCAGATAGCGGCTGAAGCGCGCCTGGACGGTGCCAATCCGGTGCTGATTTTTGTCAACGACATCCTGATCAATCACGAATTCTGGCTGCGTTCCCGCTGGTACAGAGAGATATTTCGCTTTACGCGGAGCCATCGGGTCCTCCAGCGCCCATCCCATGATGCCGATCAGGATAAAAGGAGCGCCAATAATGGAGATCCACGGATTATCGGGAATAAACAATAAACCGACGACCGTCACCAGGATCGCCACACTTAAAATAAGAGGCCACAAGCTTGGATTTGGCAGGTGAATATGCTGTTTTTCCTCCTCTACCCCCTCTACCTTCTGGTCTACTGCAACGGATTCGTCTGGCTCATCCGCTGCATGTTTGGTATTTTGAAGAGAACTGTCCATACGCTCTGGTTTCCCTCTAAGAAATTTCTCTGACGCACAAGGACCTGCATTACAAATGAGTCCTGTCGTAAGGATACCACTGCCTCGCGCTGCCGTCAACTTTCAGGAGTGCGCCTCCAGGGCCTTTTAATTTTCGGCGAGAGGCCGCAAAAGCAAAACAAAAGGATGAGAACCTGATAAAGTGATGGTACCAAACTATCACGAAACGAGGACTCATCCGAGATGAACTATAGCAT
>Ga0070741_10015508_pt1 | contig 12889 bp, 14 predicted proteins | sample Coa_R1_4_FD_66440 | JGI IMG/M metagenome (GOLD analysis project Ga0070741, IMG submission 66440) | Surface soil microbial communities from Centralia Pennsylvania, which are recovering from an underground coalmine fire - Coalmine... | ecosystem: Environmental > Terrestrial > Soil > Unclassified ...
CACAAAATTCATAAACCGCCTCATGAGGATCTCTACAGCTTAGATGCTGCTTTGGGCAGCATTCTTGCACCGTGAGCTCATTTTAAGCCATGTGAGAGCCGCAAAGCTCGCACCAAAGTGAATATCCCTGTCAGAAGTTAGGCAGTTTCGGCCTTCGCTTCAGCCGCGGACGCGGCAACGGCCCGCGTTCTTGCCCACTTGCGCAGCGCGTCGATCTCCTCCGCCCGGGTGGTCGACAATGGAACAGTACTGCGGAGCGCCTGCAGCAAAGTTGCTGTCGTGACCTCGGTCTTGCCGGAATACGCGGCGTAGAGCGCGGTTTGGACGGCCGCATCGATCTCCGCGCCTGAAAATCCTTTGGCGGCCGTCGCAACCTGGTTCAAATCGAAGTCGCCGGGATTCCGTTTACGCCGTGCTAATTGAATGCCGAAAATCTGCTTTCTCTCTGTTTGGTTCGGCAAATCGACAAAGAACAATTCATCAAAGCGGCCTTTGCGGATCAACTCCGGCGGAAGCGCATTGACGTTGTTACAGGTAGCAGCCGCAAACACGGGAGCTTTGCGCTCCTGCATCCATCCCAGGAACGACGCCAGCAAGCGCGAGGAAACTCCCGCGTCAACCGACGCTGAATCCGGGCCGCTGCCGGCAAACACCTTTTCCAACTCGTCGATCCACAGCACGCACGGTGCAAGTCCTTCGGCTACACGAAAAACTTTCTGAATTCGCTTCTCGGTCTCGCCGATGTACTTGTCGTAAATTGCCGCGCTGTCGAACTTGACCAGCGGCAGCTTCCACTCGCCTGCCACCGCCCGCGCACACAGGCTCTTGCCGCCCCCCTGCACGCCGAGGATAATGACGCCCTTCGGCGGCTCCAGGCCAAACTCGCGCGCCGAACTCTCCCATGCTCCTTTGCGCTGTGCCAGCCAGCCCTTCAGGTTTTCCAGCCCGCCCACGCTCGCCATGTTTTCGGAAGCATCAATGAACTCCAGCATGCCGGAATGACGCAGCAGGTCCTTTTTGGCTTCCAGAACATCGGTGATCGTCTCCGCACATAGCGCGTAGCGCTTCACTAGCGCCTGCGACACGGCACGATCCGCTTCTTCTTCGGTGAGCCCGCGCAGGTTGTTCGCCATAGCGTCCACCCCACCGGCGTCGAGCTCGAGCTTCAATGTGTACGTTTTTGCCAGCCGGGTATAGATCTCCTGGATCAACTGCCTGAGACGGGTGACATCGGGTAAAGGCAGATCGAGATATTCGACTAGGCTTCCCAGTTCCGCAGGGACACTGATGGACGGCGCGGTGATGATCACGGTGCGGCGGTTCGTGGAGAAGCTCTGGCCCACATCTCGCAAGCGGCGGACCACGACCGGATCGTCCATATGGCGATGAAAATCTTTGAGGATGAAGACGGCCTCGAGCGTCATCGTCTCCATGTTTGCCAACGCCTGGACCGGCTCCGCGGTGTTGTAAATGGCCGCCTGACGCGACTCCGGGGCGTTTGGGTCGGCCGCATGCCGGGCAGCATCAATACGCATCTGCAACGCCCCGGCCGGAATCGCAGGGGCATTGCTGCCCGAGCGCACCAGACCTCCGGCAATGCTCCACTCAAACACACCCATGTTGAGATCGGCACAGGCCGCGCGCACCAGCGCGACGGCGCGCATTTCCTCCACCGTCTCCATCACGACAATCGGAGTAGAGGAGTTAATCAGTACCTTTAAACGGTCTAGAACGTCGGCCATGGCTGCTGAACAGTCTGTCGCGTACGGGTGCCCGATCCTGATTACTGACTACCGGCTACTGAGGTTCGGGTTTGACCTGCCGCAACTTACTCTCGTAAAATAACGTATTCGGCACCCACCGGAACATTTCCCTGGAAGCACGAAGGTAACTACTTACACATGGCAAATCATTTTTCGGCGCTGAAACGCGCCCGTCAGACTGAAAAACGCACCGCCCGCAATCGCGTCAATCGCTCTCGCCTGCGCACCGCATTGCGCGAGTTCCGCGAGACTTTGTCGAAGGGCGACAAGACCGCCGCCGAGCAGGCCTTCGGGCAGACAGCATCTGCTCTGGACAAGGCAATCCAGAAGGGCGTGCTCCACGAGAACACTGCCGCCCGCTACAAGTCCCGCCTTTCGGCCCGGCTGAAGGCGTTGGCTGCGAAATAGAAATTGGACGGTAGTGGGTAGCTGGCAGTTGTTAGCGGGGATACCGAGTATCTACACGACCAGCTACCGCTTTCCCGAATGATTTACTCCCGCCTCTGCATCCGGACGGTCCTTGACGACTTTTTCCTGGCGTGCGCTCTCCTCGCTCACCGAGTGAGATGTAATCCCCTGGCCTGATCCCTTCGGGGTACGCGTAAAGACCGAGCCCTCGTATGCTGCTGGAGCGGGTTCCACATCGTGATGGTTCAGCGGATCGGGAATTCTCTTCGGTGACCGCGTACCGCCGGTTTCGGCGCCCGCGACGTTCTGGTCGATGTCCCGCGGGTCTGTTGCCCAGCTAGATTGATCCGGCTCCAGGTCGTCCTGTTCAATGTTGATGTTCTGGTCGGTCTGGGTATGCGGTGTGGTTTGCTTGGCCAATGTTGTTCCCTCCCGTTTCTAGATCTTAGTGTTTATACTTAGGCAATCCGGTGATGGGTCTTGGATGCAAAGTGAACTAAGCGGGAGTGACGCGGGAGAAGTCAGGCGTGAGGGAACAGCCACTCAGACAGCAACACTAAAGTATCGCTTTAAGGCGTCTGTGCGTTCTTCCTCTGAGTCGAAAGTTCGTTCTTCTCTCTCGCCATTTCGGGTGACGATTAACTTGTCCTCCGCTACTGTGATCCGCCCATCCAGGGTGGCTTTGCTACACACCCGCTTTCGGGTAAACGGAGACTCGGGCGAGGTCTGGTGGTAGTGGCACATGTCAGCAAAATCTTCCAGGCGGCGGGCGATTAATGTAAATGAGTACTGCCGCTTGCGGACCGCCTCAGAATCAGTTCGATCCAGGTGGTAATCGTGCCCTTCTCGCGTGATCAGAAACTTGCGAGAGCTGTCCTGCTGCTCTTCGCCAACTCGCAGCCGTAATGGCTCGATAAAGCAGTCGCCGAAGCCAACATCCGCCAGCCAGGGTTCCTCGAGATCAACTCTTAACGTGAGGTGATCGAACTCCGGACCGTCAGTACCATCCTCCTTGGGAACGCGCGCAGAAAGCAGGGTTACCTTGAATCCGAGTGCACGCAACAGAGCGGCGAAGGCGCCGTTCATCTCGTAACAGAACCCGCCGCGGTTCCGCTCGACAATTTTGCGAATGAAACAATCCTCCTCGCAGACGATCTTCCGCCCGAGGCCAATGTCGAGATTCTCAAACGGCACGCTGAGCATGTGCGCACGGTGCAGGCCACGCAGCGTCTCGGCTGTAGGAGACGTCACACCGGTGTAGCCAATGCGAGCCAGGTATGCAGCGACGTCGAGCATGGTTACTCAATTCTGTCCCGCTTGCCAAGATTGTGCTTGGCACAGAGGATTTGAATGTTTTCGGGATCCCTCGAAGACCCACCCTGTGAGTAAGGGATGATGTGATCAAAATGCAAGTTCTTATTGCTACCGCACTTCCTACAACACCCTTTGTCCCTCTTCCAGACCTCAAGTTTGACACCGGTCGGTATTACGCGATCATGGCCTGGTTCAGCACTCGCGGGAGTTGATTCCGAATCGGGCTCGTCTAAGACCTGGAGCTTAAACTTGAATACACTTCTTCCGTTCGAATCCTCTTTCCATCCGTCGAGTAGGCTGAACAGCCCGTTGTACACCCAAATACCATCTCGAATTTTCTCGAACACTCTAACCCGCTCCGGTGCAGCCTGGTTCAGCTTGTAACGCCGCACCGCCGACATGAATAGCCCGTTTTGTGTTGGCTTTCCGTTGGGTTGGAGCTCTGGCTGATCGACTGTTTTGGGGTTCGGGCCGTTACGACTTCGTGGGATATCGTGTCCTTCGTAAATGATGACCTTGCCCGCCTGCTCTACTCTGTCCTTGTAGGGCGCCCCTGGCCTCACGCTCATCAGAATGAGGCTTTCATCAGGCGTAAGTCGGAAATTCATACCGCGTTGGAGGTTCATTCCAAACGGGGTACACATTTCCAAATAAGAAACAACGTCACCAGGGCTGAGCATTTTTCACTTCTGACGACTAGTGGAAACTCGGTACCGCCGCGACGGTGCTCAGACTAACAGTTCTTCTTGAGACCAACCCGGCGTGTCCGGTTTTGGTTCGGTAGCCAGATCCAGCACCAGCTTTTCGAGCACCAGCCGTTTAGTGGGAGGATTTGACCTCAGCGCCAGATCGGCTTTTGCGATCAGCCGGATGGCGCGCGTCAACTCGCGCTTTGATTTATAGCGGCGGGCCTGACGAATGATGTCATCGGCAGCAAACGGAGGCACGCGAAATCCCTGCCAGAGCGCTGCCCATAGCATGCGCTGATCGCGCACATTGCGCTCCAGGATGACCAGCATCTGCCGGAACGTCTTCGCCAGCATATATAAGTGACCGATCGCCGCATCGTCGCCATCGCCGGTGCTCAGGATGCAATCCAGCATCTCCAGCGCGCGGACGCGATCTTTCGCCGAGATTGCATCGGTGAGCTCATATAAAGTGCGCTGCTTGGCCGCGAGCACCATAGTCTCGACATCGCCGAGGGTGATGCGCTTCTTTTCACCGACGTACAGGATGAGCTTCTCCAGTTCGTTGGAGATCATCATCATGTCGCCACCGAGGGCGTCGACCAATTCGCGCGCTGCGTCGGCATCGATCTTGATCTGCTGAGTTCCGCAATATTCAGTGATCCAGCGGACCGCGTCGCTTTCCTCTACTCGCGACAGCTCGATGATGGCGCAGTACTCGCCCATGGTTTCGCGGATGCGCTGATAACGTTCCTTATCCGTCATTTCCATGCGGCGGGCATCCGCTGGAATGCTGATGTGATCGGCAACGAAGATGATCACCGCATCGGGATTCGGATCTTTGCAGTACGCCTCAATAGCGGCGAGCTTGTCCTCGTTCGATCCGCGGCCAAATAGGTTCTTCACCCCGCGGACGAAGAACACCTGGAACGGGGCCATCAGCGACGGAGTACGCGCCCGGTCAAGAACTTCGGCGAGGTCGGTTTCCGCTAAATCGAATTCGAACAAACTGAAGTCGCGCAGGTCTGCTGGAACCAGGTGCTGAAGAATGGCTTCCCGGCAGCGTTTCCGGAAAAATACCTCGTCGCCGACAAACACGTAAGCCGGACGCAGCTTCCGTGCCTGCACCTCGGAAACGAAGCGGTCGGCCTGCGCGAAGGAGCGCATCAGAAGCCCTCCAGGATGTTCGAGACCAGGGTGCGCGCAAAGTCCTGGGAAAGGCGCTGCAAGGCAGGCGTGTCTTCTTCGAAGAAGCTCGTCAGTTCGCGCGATACCTGGTACTGCTCGCGGAACAGGTAAGTCGGGTTCTGGTACAGCACCTTGCCGTCTTTATCGGTGAGCGACACCCGCATGCCTACGATAACCAGCACGCTCACGGCCCGCCCGGTCCGGGAGTCATAGGTCAGCGGCGACGTGTAGGTGGACGTCACGGTCCCACGCAGAGTGGCATCGGCATCCCTGCTGGCCTGGTCGAGCACGTGATAATGAGTCCGCGTCACCATCTCTCGCGCCACCGCCCCGGTCAGCATCTGCTCGATCTTGTAAGTTTGCGTCTCATTGGTAAAGCTGGGAATGGCAATAGTTCGAACGTTGTCCGGCAACGCGACTATGTGCCCGGCGGTGTGGTAGCCGCAGGCGACCGTCGTCAAACAGAGCAAGCCAATCGCCGCGAGAGCGACTTGCCTCATTGAATTTTTCCTCGCGGCCGGGTTGCTGCCATGGTTTCGGCGGATTCTACAGCGGTAATGGCGGCGACGCGCAAGTTATCTGTCGCAGCCCACAACCAGACACCGTTAGGATCATTCGTGTCCGGCTTTATGGAAACCAGAATGTCTCCCTGGCCCGCCGCGCCTACGTTCGAAGGTGACTCGTCAGCAACTGGGACCACTGTGACGTGCTCCCCTGCCAGCCCTCGGGAAATCGCTTCGACATCAACAGGACCTTCCATATCCACGTGGATCGAAAACGCGTGGCCGTGAAATATGGGCGCCTGCACCAGCAGCAATGAGGGGACCGGGGCGGCATCGCCGGCGATCCGCCGAAAATGCTTGATGACTCGCTCTTCGACATTGGCGAGTGTCGGCGCAGAGTGTTCGCCATATCGGCTCACCATGTTGAAGGCAACCTGCGTATCAAAAACATTTTTGGGCAGCTGCTGGAAAGAGAGCAGGTTGACAGTCTGCTCGTGCAGCTCGTCCATGCCCTTCTGACCGTGTTCAGACGCCGGCTGAAACACCGTAGCCACTGCATGCTTCAGAGGAGCGGCCTTGGCAATTCGAGTGAGAAGCAGGGCAAGCACCACTGCGGCCGGATGGGCCGTGACCGCAGGACCCGGCTGCAGTTCAGGAGTACGCATCTGACCCAGTTCCCGCTCCATCCAGGGCGATCGAACTGTCGCCCCGGGCGAATCTTCGAGCGCGTATGACATGTCCACGATCGCGCTACCCGCCCGCTCTGCCAGCTTCCAGTTCTTGCGCGTACTCTCCGGATCGGACGCGAAGAAGGTGAAATCCAGGTTGTCGAATTGCTCGGAGCGGACCTTCTGGATGAACGTGACCTCTTCCCCGACCGTTTCCAACTGCCCTAGCGATTCGTCATCGTCCAGCAGCTTGATGTCGACGGCGGGAAAGTTGCGGTCGCCTAAAATCTCGGCGACTTCCTTCCCTCTGATGGTTCCCGCGCCGACAATGGCGACACGGTAGAGCCCAGTGCCGTGTTGAGGCTCTGGGTGCGAAACCGGCAATTTGGGATTCGAACTCACGAGATCTGTGATGCCTCTTTATAGGTCGGCGGAGGCGAATTTCCTCTGCGGCGGAACAGCCACTGCAATCGCCAGAATACGCCTGAGGCCATGTACAGCAGCGCTATCGAAAATAGCAAGGGGCCAGAGAAAAACCATATCCCAGCAAACAGCAAACCAATGAGCACCACCAGGCGAAAAGGCTGGCGCGAGCGCAGGTCAATGTCTTTGAAGCTGTAGAAGCGCCAGGTGCTCACCATCAAGTACGCGACCAGCCCCATCAGGCACAGCCACAGGGCCGACCACCACAGAGACGATATTGGCACCCCGTCAGTGAAATGCACCACCGCGGCAATTACCCCGGCGCCCGCAGGAATTGGCATGCCAACGAAATATTTCTTTCCCGGTCTGCCGGGATTGGTGGGCTGCGGATTGCTGGTGATATTGAATCTGGCCAGACGGCTGGCGCCCGCAATCATAAATAGGAAGCTGGCAATCGCACCCAGCTGGACCATTCTGGCCATGATTGTGGCATCGGAGAAAAACCGCAGCATACGGAAGCCCCACATCCAGCCCAGCAGCGCGGGAGCGACTCCAAACGTGATTACGTCCGCGAGCGAATCCAGTTCCCGGCCGAAATCGCTGGCGGTTCCGGTAATGCGCGCGATACGTCCATCCAAACCGTCAAACAGCACTGCAAATCCGATCGCTTTGGCGGCATTGTCGAAATGCCAAGGCTCGACCGCGGTCGCGTGCGTCACCTGAAGGATGGCGTAATACCCGAAAGCGATGTTCGCGGTGGTGAACAGCGAAGGGAGAATATACATTCCCTTGCGCAGGCGCCGCGACGGGCGATCTTCCTTCCGCCTTTTCGGTATCGCTAGCTCATCCGCGTCCATTCAGAACGCTCCTTGTCGACTCTGTTCCGCACCCGTCGCGACCAACTGCTGCGATTCCGGCCGCACATACGCCAGCACGCTACTTCCGCCCTTTACCCGGTCGCCAACTCTGACCTTCAGATCGGCGGTCGAATCCAGAAACACGTCCATCCTGGAACCGAACTTCATCATGCCGATGCGTTCACCCCGCGCCACCGGATCGCCCACCTTCTTGGTGAATACAATACGCCGAGCCAGCAAACCTGCAATCTGTTTAAAAATGAGGGTCTGGCCCTCGCCTTCGACTGTCACCACATTCTGCTCGTTCTGCTCGGCACAGGTCTCGTTCATCGCGTTGAGAAACTTCCCCGGCTGGTATCGCGCCTCGCGAATCACTCCGCCAATGGGGGAGCGGTTTACGTGAACGTCAAATACATTCAGAAAAATGCTGATCCGGGTACGCTGAATCCCATTAATCGTACACGGGCTGACGTACGTGACTTTCCCATCCGCGGGCGAAACCACCGCCCCAGCCGTCGCGGGTATCACGCGCTCGGGATCGCGGAAGAACCACAAAAAGAACGCCGCAAAGGCAAATGCCGGAACGGCAAACCACGGGCTCGTGAGCCATCCGATCAGAACTCCGGCGGCGATCAGGGCAATCCCGTAATAGTAGCCATCGCGAACCATAGGGAGCTGATTACATTATCGCCTGAAATTACGGTTTAAGGCAGGGTTGCGAGTTTCCGGACCTTTGGATTGCACTCCATCCAGCTACCGCACGCCTCAGCGCAACCTGTGATTCTCCGGGGCATCCAAGTTGGTCTCCGGTCGGATCCTCACACTTCTTGGAGTAAGTCATGGAACTCTATCACCCAGCAGCGGAATTGTCCGGGCATTTGTGGGCGATCAATCGTCGCGCCCTGCTGAAATCAGCCGCAACTTTGCTCGGCGCTTCTGCGTTCACTATGGGCGCGAGCGGCAGCTTCGGTCAGAACACCGGACCTGCGCCTTCGAGCCGTTCGGGCAATATGGGAACGACAAATTTCACCGGCCGCATGATGGGGTTCATGTTGCCGCACGAACAGTTCCCCGTTCCCCAACTGATTGAATTCGGAGAAGCGGCTGAGCGCGCCGGCTTCGATTTACTGGCAACCAGCGACCATTTCCAGCCCTGGCAGGCAAATGAAGGCCACTCCGGAGAAGCCTGGGTCACCATGGCAGCCCTCGGCGAACGAACCAAGCGCGTATGGATGGGCCCGACCGTTACCTGTCCTACATTCCGCTACAATCCCGCCGTAGTAGCTGAAGCGTTCGCCTCCCTGAGCCTCCTGTACCCGGGGCGCATTTTTCTCGGCCTCGGCTCAGGTGAAGCATTGAACGAGCAGGCCGCCACGGGCATGTGGCCAAAGTGGGAGGAACGGTCGGAGCGGCTGATCGAGGCGACCGAAATCATCCGGCAGTTGTGGGGAGGACAGCACATTGTCCACAAGGGCAAGTATTACGACGTCAACGCTCGGCTGTACGATCCGCCGGCGAAACCGATTCCCCTGTTGATGGCGGCAAATGGACCTAAGGCTATGCGGCGGGCTGGCCAGTACGCCGACGGCCTGATCACCGATCCGAATACTTGGAAGCAACACAAAGGCGAATTTGAGAGTGGCGCCAAGGCGGCCGGCAAAGATCCCAGCAAAATGCCGGTGCTGGTGGAACTCTTTGTCGTAGTTGGCGACAAACAGGAGGCCGAGAAATCGGCCGAACTGTGGCGCTTCATCCCCAAGGCGTTTAAGACTTACTACAACGTGCGCGATCCCGAAACCATCCAGCAGCGCGCTGAGAAAGAGCTTCCCCTCGACAAAGTGTACGCCGACTGGCCCGTCGGGATCGATCCTGGCGTACATATCAAAGCGGTTACCGAGCTATTCAACAGCGGGGCGACGATCGTGAATGTGCATACCGGACAGGCGGACCAGAAGAAGGTCATCGAGTTCTACGGGACCCAGGTCCTGCCGCAAATACGACAAAAGCAAGCGGCGTAGTGCCGGGCCTTATCCAGCCGAGCGCCTGAAGGCCAATGTCATTTGTGACGTAGACCGTTCCCAAGCCGTGCAAATTCACAAGGTTGCCTGATGAGGGTCACGGTTTAGCGTGATCCCCATCACGGCAGCAATCCCCTCCCTAGCTGAATATTGAAACAGTTCTAGGCAAGAACTGCTGCGAATCGCAACTGCGGTTTTCAGCAGCAGGTTTGCCGCTGGCGAGTTTCGCAACAGGCGTTTTGCACAGCGAGGCCCGGCACGGCGTTCATCGTACAAATTACTTACGGAGAGGAAAGCAATCATGAAGACAACCAAGATCGCGATGTTGATCCTGACGATCGCGGTGGCGCTGTTTGTTCTGATTCCGAGTCTGTCCTGGGCAGCCGATGACGGTGCGACGCTCTACAAGACCAAGTGCGCGGCCTGCCACGGAGCCGACGGCGCCGGCAAACCGGCAGCCAAGATCCCGAGCCTAGTCTCTGACGAAGCCAAGAAGATGTCTGACGACGACTTGGCCAAGGCGATTACCGAGAAACCGAAGCACGCTGCCATTGCCAAGAGCCTGACCCCAGACCAAGTGAAGCTGATCGTGGGCCACATTCGTACGTTGCAGAAGTAGATCGCGTGTCCCTTGAGCGCGTTCCGCCGCCACTCGGCGCGGGGCAGAAAGCTGAGAGGGCGTGGGTGAAACGACCCGCTAGAACTCGGGGCCTCGAGCGGAAAAGACGCCGCTCGCCAGTCGGGGAGGCCGCCCTTTCTGCTTTGATCGCAGGGACAGCATGCCCGGGTCCTTACTCCTTCGGACCCGGGTATTTCCTTTCTGGGAGGAATTTTCTATGAGCAAGGCGCTGCTGTACGACGCGACCGTGTGCATTGGCTGCAAGCAGTGCGAGCAGGCGTGCGCCGACAAGAACAAATTGCGTTATGACGAAAGCGTAGCCGCCGAAGATCGGCAATCGGACCACAAGTACACGGTCGTGCTAACCAAGGGCGACAAGTTTATGCGCCGGCTATGCATGAATTGTCAGGAACCGGCATGCGCATCGGTATGCCCCGTCGGCGCGTTGCGAAAAACCGCCGCGGGTCCGGTGACCTATGAAGAAAGCCGCTGTATGGGTTGCCGCTATTGCATGGTCGCCTGTCCGTTCGGAGTTCCGAAGTACGAGTGGGGCAAAGTCCTTCCCAAAGTCCAGAAGTGCACCATGTGCGCCGACCGGGTTGCGGCGGGACAGCAGACCGCCTGTGCTGAAGCGTGTCCAACGGGCGCGACCAAATTCGGCGAGCGCGAGGACCTTATCAACGAGGCGCAACAGCGGATTCGCGAGAATCCCGGCACGTACGTCAACCATATTTATGGATTAATTGAGGTTGGCGGAACGTCGGTGCTGCTGCTCTCCAGCGTGCCGTTTGAAGAATTCGGCTATCGCAGCGATTTGTCCAAGGATCCTCTGCCGATTCTCACCTACCGGGTTTTGTCTCGGATTCCGGATTTCGTGCCGCTCGGGGGAATGGTTTTGGGCGGAGTGTGGTGGATCACACACCGGCGCGAGGAAGTTGCAGCCGCCGAGGGCGACTCAGCAGACGGCCGGAAGGAGACATCGAAATGAACTTCAGGTTCACTTTTTGGAAGTTGGTGTTCCTGGCGCTCATGGCGGCGGGATTTTATGCCACGGTGGTGCGCTTCACCCAGGGACTCGGACCCTCAACCAATTTGAGCGACCAGTTTCCCTGGGGCATATGGATCGGCTTCGACGTCCTGTGCGGCGTCATGCTGGCGGCCGGCGGATTCACGCTGACAGCCGCAGTGCATATCTTCAATATCAAACGGCTGCGGCCGATTGTTCGCCCCACCATTCTCACAGCATTTCTCGGATACGTTCTGGTTTGCATCGCGTTGATGTTCGACCTGGGCCGCCCGTATCGCATATGGCACCCGCTCATCATGCGCAATCCGCATTCGGTGATGTTCGAGGTCGCATATTGCGTGATGCTCTACACCACAGTTTTGGCGCTGGAGTTCTCTCCCATCGTTCTTGAGAGGTTCAAACTGGAGAAGCCGCTGAAAATCATTCGCGGCGTGCTGATCCCGCTGGTGATCGGCGGCGTGATTCTTTCGACGCTGCATCAGTCCTCGCTCGGCACCTTGTATCTGATCATGCCCGAGAAGCTGCACCCGTTCTGGTACAGCCCGCTGCTGCCGGTGTTCTTCTTCATCTCCGCCATCGCGGTTGGACTGGCAATGACTATCTTCGAATCGTCGATGAGCGCCAAGCATTTCGGACGGCAGTTGGAATTACCTATTCTTCAGGAGTTAGGACGCGTGCTGGTGGTAGTGCTTTCCGTGTACGCCATCCTGCGATTTGAAGACCTGCTGCACCGTGGAGTACTTGGTCTAGCACTTAAGCCTGGATACGAGATGTATCTGTTCTGGCTTGAGGCGGCCCTGATTCTGGTTCCGCTCGCATTGTTGTTGCAGAAAAAGGTGCGGTCCACTCCCGGCGGACTTTACGTTGCTGCCGTTCTGGTGGTCCTGGGATTCATTACCAACCGTCTGAACGTGAGCATTACTGGAATGGAATCCGCGGCCGGCCTGCATTACGTGCCCAAGTGGACGGAAATCGCGGTGACCGGCGCGATTATCGCTGCGGGTTTCGCGCTGTTCGGACTCGCAGTGAAGTACCTGCCCATCTTCCCTGCCGAGGAGCACCACCCAATGGTCCGACCGATCGCGGCGGCAGCGCCAATGGCACTGGAGCATGCCGGAGATTGATCCAAAGCGATGGAAGCGGCTGACTCAAAGCGTCAGCACCAGGCTGATAGCCCTGCTACTGGCCACCATGGTTGTTATTTTCGCGCTGCTTGGATATCTGAACATTCGGCTCCACCGTCAGGACCTGGAAGCGGCCACGCTCCTGAGCGCGGAACGCGTCAGTGATGTGATCAAGCGTAGTGCCACCTACTACATGCTGCGCAACGATCGCGAGGGCATGTATCACGTCATGCGGACCATCGCCGACGAGCCCGGCATGGTGAAGGTCCGCATCTTCGATAAAGACGGCCG
>Ga0070741_10015509_pt1 | contig 12889 bp, 10 predicted proteins | sample Coa_R1_4_FD_66440 | JGI IMG/M metagenome (GOLD analysis project Ga0070741, IMG submission 66440) | Surface soil microbial communities from Centralia Pennsylvania, which are recovering from an underground coalmine fire - Coalmine... | ecosystem: Environmental > Terrestrial > Soil > Unclassified ...
CGGCCGCGCCGTAAAGTTCTGCGTCCGGGCCATCAGCGGAAAACGACGGACCACCATCGATTTCGGCAGCCCAACTCCGTTTCGCCGACGCCGCAACGCAGGTTGCCGCAACTCCGGCCAGGACAGAGCGTCGCGAGAGTCCTTTCCCGGCGCCGGTATCGAGCTTTAAGGGACTTCTCATCGCTCATTGCTCTAAGCCACCGCTGCACCGCTCGCAAGAGTGATAAAATCGCGCCTTCGCATAACCTCATCTCAAGAATGTCGGACGGAAACACCGTAGCCTAGCACAGCGACGCGTCCCCTAGTCCGCTATGGGCCAAAATCGGAAGTGCTTTTGGTTATTCGATCACCTCGTCGGCGCGGGCCACTAGCGATGCCGGAAGTTCGAACCCGAACGCCTTCGCGGTTTTGAGATTGATCACCAGTTCGAACTTGGTCGGCAATTGCACCGGCAAATCGGCCGGCTTGGCGCCTTTTAATATCCGATCAACATAGGATGCCGCATGCTTGTAGAGGTCGGGCAAATCGATCCCGTAGGATATGAGACCCCCTTCGGCTGCGAAGTGCCGGTAGGGATAGATCGCAGGCAACTGACGCTGCTCAGCTATGGCGATAATCTGGCCGCGGTGCGTTTGGGTCACTGGACTGGGGAGGATGATAAGACCGCCGCGCGGTTCACTGGCAAAGACCTGGATATTGCTATCGATCTCTGCTGCATCGCGCACGCCCATGGGCGTCAGTTGCACCTTGAACGACGGCGCGGCCGTTTCGATGGTGCGCAAATAGGCGGCCCACGATGGATTGGCCGGATCGAAGACAACGGCGATCCGGTTCACGGCGGGCGCGCAATCCTTCATGATCTGCAGCCACCGTTCGCCAATCGAAAACTCGAAATTGGTGAATCCCGTGATATTTCCATCGGGATGCGCAAGGTTTGTCACATAGCCCGCCGAGACGGCGTCAGGTACCTGCACGAAGACGATGGGCAAGGATAGCGTTTGCTGGCGTGCAGCGGTAGCGGCAGGTGTGGTTGCCGCGAGGATCACGTCGGGATGGAGCTGCATCAGCTCCCTCACCAGCTTGGGCATGACGCTGGAATCGCCGCCGCCGAACCGATAGTCGATGTGGACGTTGCGGCCCTCAGTCCAGCCGATGTCGCGCAGGCCGTCGCGGAAGGCAGCAATCAGTCGTTGCTGTTCGGGATCGCTTCCGGAAAGCGACGTCACGTAAGCCACCCGTCGCGTCTGATCGGATTGTTGCGCCCGCGCGAGGTCGGGCCACGCGACAGCTGAGCCAAGTCCGGCGATAAATTCGCGTCGTCGCATGCCGCACCTTGAGAACTGTGCAACTGGCAAGGGCAGCTTACACGAAGTGCGCAACCGCGGCGAGCGCATCGCGTAAAAGTCGAACGGATATGTTTGGTGCACTGCCGCAGATAGGGGGAACCTGTCTCTCGCAACCGCGTAGCAAAGAATCGCAACCGGGCTGAGTCCGATGTGGGTCAAAAGGCGGCCTTGGAGGACTAAGCGAATCTGCTTTAAACTGGACGCCGGCAGGCACCGACCATGTCAGCTTCGGGTCAAAAGCGGAGCTTCTCTGGACCAACGCCGATGTCTGCTCTACCCCAGAAAGCAGACTCCCCGCGAACTGATTGGCGGGTCCGCTTTGTGTGAACAGCGGCCATCAGCCCAGTTTCATTGAACCCGCGCCACATCCGATTTTACGACGCTTAATCTGGCTTGCCGTATTCGCGCTCGACCTTGCAAATTCGGATCATGTAGTACGAATACCAGATTTCGCGTCCTTTCTTCTTCGCAATGCGATGCTCAGGGTCGCGGGCAAAGGCTGCGATTGAATCGGTGTCTTTCCAATAGATCGCCGACACACCAGAGCCATCAGCGTTTCTCGCGGGCTCAATACCAAGGAAGCCATCATAGGTCGCCGCTAATTCAACCATGCGGCGGGACATCGCGACGTGTTCAACGTGGTCAACATCCGCGTTGATAGATGTAAATATGACTGCGTAGTACGGCGGTGAAGGTGTCTTGGAGATAAAAGCCATGAAGAACCTCGTCTCGTCGGATCAGGGTCCGAGACTGGACGAATCGGTTGAAGATGTCGAACGCCCGGGTCATTAGACCGGTTGTGCTATTTTTGATTTTTTAAACCGCCATTGGCCCCCGTCCGTTATGGGTCAAACCCGGAAGTACTCGCTCCGAACAGATGTTTTCCGCTTTGCTCCTGAGCGGACGTCATTCAGAGCGGTCGGCATGTCCATTTCGTGCCATTTGCCGACGTTCCCTGGCTATTCGATGACCTCATCGGCGCGCCCCGAAAGTGGAAGCGGAATAGCGATACCGAGCGCGTTAGCAGCCTTCGCATTGATGAATAATTGAAGTTTCGTTCCCTGCTGGACCGGGAGATCTGAAGCCTTTTCACCCTTAAGGATGCGAGCGACATAAGAACCGGTTTGCCGGTACGAATCGATGATGTCGCCGCCATAGCTCGCAAGACCTCCGGCGTCGGCAAATGAGCGGTTCTCGAAGACGGCTGGTAAGCCGTAACGCGCGGCTAGTTCGCCGAGCCTTGTGCTTCGGCTAGTGAAGAGGGCGTCGGCTCCTACAACAAGCCCACCGGCGCCGAGCTCCCTGAGCTTGGTAAAGACCCTTTCGAAATCTCCCTCATTGGTGGCGTTCACAACATGGAGTGTGATCGACAACTTGTTAGCCGCCTCTTTTGCTCCGTCAGTCTCGGCTTTCGAAAGGATGGAATTGTTTGGATTGACGAGAAGACCCACGACGCTGGCTTTTGGCACGAGCTCGTGCAGTAATTCCAGCCGCTTAGGAGTGACGAAAGCGTTGAGTTGTGTAATCCCTGTGATGTTCTCGCCGGGTCTGTTGAGGTTCGTGACAAGGCCAAGCTGTATTGGGTCGAAGGCAGTCTCGAAGACGATTGGTATGGTTGTGCCTGCCGCCTTTGCCGCTAGTGCAGCGGGAGTGCTAGTCGCGGCGATAACGACTACGTGTTTGTTTACGAGCTCGGCCATTAAGGCTGGCAACCGATCAGGATGGTTGTCAGCCCACCGGTACTCGATCTTTACATTCCAACCGTCGACGTAGCCAGCTTCTGCAAGCGCACCGTGGAAGGCCCTCAATTGGCGTTCGTAGTCGTGCTCCGACTGAGAGTTCAAAAAGCCGACGACGGGCAACAGCGGCTCCGCCCGCGCAAGCAACGGCCATAGTGCCGCACTACCAACGCCTATGATGAACTCGCGCCGCCTCATTCGATCACCTCGTCGGCGCCGCCAAGAAACGTCATGACCTCGCGGCGTTTCATGGTGCCCCTTCAGCAGGCGACTACACACTAGCACGTTGCTGAATTGAGTGCGTGCCTTGCATCACAGCAAAATTAGCCGCCGCCGTCCGAAAAGGGTCAAATGGCGACATCAACGGATGATCAGAGGAAGTCCGCTTTATCCTCAGGAACTGACATCTCCAGGCCGTGCCGGCATGTCTGCTTGGTGCCATTTGGTCAGGGCAGTCTGGCCATCTGCCTCGACTATTCGGGCAATCCAGCAATACGCATTCCCTGAGCCAGAATTCCTATGTGATCCTGGCGTCTAAACGGAGACAGTCGGCCTATTTCCGATATTTTAAAGAAAGCCGGAGCCTGTTTTAGAGCCTCTAAGGCGGCTTGCTTCGCCTCCTCGATCCGTCCGCAAAAAGCGAGAGAACAAATCAGGGCTCGTCGGTTAGCAAGATAATTTGGCTGTTGACGAAACGCGGTGGTCGCCCAGTTGAGACTCTCCTCATATTGTCCCGACAAGAGGTGAACGAAGGCTAATCCGTTCTGACTCATGAAGATGCGCGGATCGAGCGGACTTATACGCAGGATAGCCCGAAAGTGTTCTGCGGCTGCGTCAAGATTTCCTAACCATAGATTCACCCAACCCGCTGATTGCCTCGCGGAAAATAAATTCGGGTCAAGGAGAACCGCCTTTGACACCAGCGGTAAACCTTCCTCGACCTCTTCCAGTAAATACGCGTGAACCCACCCGACATTTGCCAGAATTATTGGGTCATCGCTGTCAAGATTCAATGCTCGTCCCGCCAACCGTCTTGCTTCCGCAGCTTCCGCGACAGGGGCGACTATCCATCCGAAATTCTTGCGCCGAGCAAGCGCCATCGCGCCGAATGCATAGGGCCGGGCATAAGATGGATCTAGGCGGTTCGCCATACCGGTAAAATGGACCACAGCCTGATTATCTTCTTGCGTAAACTTGTAATCGTGAGCCACCGCGCGAAGGTAACAGTCGTAGGCCTGTAGATTCTCGGTGGGCTTGCTTTGCGCACGAATGATCTCAGCGTGTTCGACTCGCGGGTAGATAGCGCCGATCAGAGAGTCCGTAACCTGATCTTGGAAGTCAAAAATGTCTTCGATCTCCCCATCGAAGTGGTCCCCCCAAACGTGGGCTGATGTTGCGGCGTCGATAAGTTGCGCTGTGATCCGAATGCGTTTTCCGGCCTTTCGTACGCTGCCTTCCACGACATAACGAACACCAAGTTCATGTCCAACTCGTTTGATATCTACCGCCTTTCCCTTGTAGGTGAAGCTCGAATTTCGAGCGATCACAAACAATAATCTTGAACGTGAGAGGCGAGTGGTGATGTCTTCCACGATGCCATCGGCGAAATACTCCTGCTCGGGATCGCCGGACATGTTCTGAAAGGGGAGGACGGCGATGGAGGGCTTGTCGGGGAGTGGGAGGGGCTTCGTTTCACGGGCAACGGTGTGAGTTATCGCAGGAGACGAGGAAATCGACCTCACTCCATAGAGCCGTACCGGCCGATCAATATTCTTTAGTGACCTCTCTCCGAGATCGTCGAATATAAGGGCCGTCTTTCCCCGAACTTGCCGAAAGGCATCATCCGAAAGACAGACGCCGCCCGGCTCGCACTCGTTCTCAACCCGCGCAGCGACATTGACGCCGTCACCGAAGATGTCATCACCGTCGATGATAATGTCGCCAATGTTGATGCCGATACGGAAGGTGATCTTAGGGACAAAGTTGCCGTTGCGCTCGGCCATCTTCTCCTGAACGACCATTGCAAAGGTGACGGCATCTACTGCGCTGGCGAACTCGACCAGCATGCCGTCTCCAGTGGTCTTAACTATTCGCCCCTTATGACCGGAGATGGCGGGATCAACGATCTCGCGGCGAATTGCTTTGAGGGCCTCCAGAGTTCCGAGTTCGTCAACGCCCATGAGACGGCTATAACCGGCGACATCCGCCGCCAGGACTGCCGCTAGCCGCCGTTGCACGCGTTCGCCGGTCAAATGATGCCCCTTAGATCGGCCATTTCAGCCAACCTATCAAAGCACGGCGGGCTGTATTCCGGCTAGGGCCGACTTCCGAAATGGGTCGAACTCGGACCTCAGCGGGATCAGGGCTAGGGCCGTTCTTCTCCCAACAGCAGACAAGTGACGACTGCGGCGGCATGTCCATTCGGTGCCAGTGCCGGACGTGCCGCGCCCTCGGCAGGCTGGCGAAGAGCCTGCCGTCCGAGGGCTCGTCAGCTTTGATCCCCCAAGCTATCCTTGGTTGTTGTCGGAGCCCGACTTGCCATTCATGGGAGAACAGCATGGCGCCCCCCAGCAACGGACATCCTCAGGCCGTCCCGTCATGTCCGCTTGGTGACACTTTCGGACATCATCGCCTAGTTTAGGATCACTGCGAGGTGCGAGTTGCGATCATTCAGGCATACCCGCAAGGCGAAGATACTCAATCGTTCTCGTTCGATCTTCTGGCCGCTGCGAAAGGCGGACAATGTTAATATTCGATATTTTTTCGCTTGGATTCAGTTCCAGTATGCGACTCATCGTTTTTCGTCCCCGCACAATGTCTCCCAAGGCGACATCGACGGCTGCTTTCAACCTGAGGGCGGGAAGGTGACTGGGCCGGTCGGCGAGAGCCCTCTGCAGCATGCTTTGAGCTTCATGATACTCACCGAGCAAAAAATGCGCCCAAGCCATGCCGGTGATGACAGTGCTGTTCAGTTGGTCGAACGGATTGAGCTGAAGCGCGCGCGCAAAATGGTCGAGTGCCAACCTGTGTTGGCCCAGATTCCGCTTCGTCCATCCGCTTGCGGCCCAGCCAAGTGCTTGGTTTGGATTGAGTGATACCGCCCGCTCGGCCAGCGTGTTGGCCGCATCGGTGTCGGCATTGAAAGAACCTATCTGCATTGTCATCGCGCTTCTGGCCAGAACGTCGGCGTCGTTGCCTGCGCACTGCTGCGCCATTCGGGCATAGTGGATTGCCTCTGCTCCATCCGTAGCGGGATCGTCAATCCATCCCTGCATTGACCTTACGGCATGGCAGGCGCCGACACACGCCATTGCCCCGGCGAAGTTCGCGTCAAGTTTAATCGCCTTCTTGAACATCTGAATCCCGCTGAGCATCCCCTCGCGGCTTGGTCGATCAAACGTTGCCAGTCCGCGGAGATACCAGTCGTAAGCCTCGAGATTTTCGGTCGGCTTCCTCGTCGCCCGTTCGATTTCTGTCCGCTCAATTCTTGGTGCAACGATGCCGACCACACTCGACGTCACACGATCCTGCAACTCGAATACGTCATCCAGCGGTCCTTCAAACTTGCTTGCCCAGAGGTGCGCGCCAACCGCCGCGTCGATCAACTGACCGGTAATTCGGACTCTGCTGCCAGCCTTGCAACGCTTCCCTCAAGTACGTAGCGAACGCCAAGCTCGCGGCCGACCTGCTTGACGTCTATCGTTTTGCCTTATAGGCAAACGATGAATTGCGGGCGATTACGAAAAGAGAATTGAACCGTGAGAGCGCCGTGGTGATCTCCTCCACCATGCCATCCGCGAAGTATTCCTGCTCAGGGTCGCCGCTCATGTTTTGAAACGGAAGAACTGCAATCGATGGCTTGTCAGGGCGGACAGGTTGTTTAGCATTTGCGGCGCCCAATTTGGCATCTGCGTTCGGCACTGATGTCGCCGAGCGAGCCGCATAAAGGCGCACCGGTCGATCAATGTTCTTTAGCGATCTTTCGCCCAAATCGTCGAACGCGAAGGTGGTCTTGCCGCGGACCTGCTCGTAAGCGCTTCCCGAGAGACAAACACCGCCCGGTTCGCATTCACTTTCCACCCGCGCAGCGATGTTAACGCCGTCGCCGAAGATGTCGTCGCCATCGATGATGATGTCGCCGATATTGATGCCGATCCGGAACGCGATTTTTGGAGCAGCGTCGTTACGGCTGGCCATCTTCTCCTGGATGGCAATAGCACAGGTGACGGCATCAACGGCGCTGGCAAACTCCACCAGCATGCCGTCGCCCGTGGTCTTGACGATACGGCCCTTGTGGTCGGTGATGGCGGGATCGACTACCTGGCGCCGGATCGCCTTCAGCGCGTCCAGCGTGCCGAGTTCGTCAGTCCCCATCAGGCGGCTATAACCGGCGACATCAGCCGCCAAGACCGCCGCCAGTCGTCTCTCTACGCGGCCACCTGCCACCGAGGCTCCTGCCCGATTGCCCCTTTACTGGGGAGCATGAAAGCACGGGAAACAACGTCTTGCCAGAGTGTTGTACCACTGAGCGATGTCCGAGTCGGGTCACAAACGGACCTGACGACCCTACTCGCGTTCCTGCGGGCCTGATTACGGACCCCCGCCCCAAAGCCAATCGGAAAGGCAGGCATCATCACTTCCGATTCGCCGCCGAAAGCGGACATCGGAGCCGCCGACCGCCACGTCGGCTTTGTGCCACTAGCCGACATCATTCAATCAGTTCATCGGCAGCAATTAGCATGGACTGCGGCACCGTGAGGCCCAACGACTTTGCAGTCTTGGTATTAATAACCAGTTCGAACTTGGTGGGCCGCAGAACCGGAAGGTCGTCGGGGTTGGCACCTCGCAATACTTTTCCAGCGTAGGTACCGAGCTGGCGGTAGCTGTCGGAAAGACTGGCTCCATAACTCATGAGTCCGCCATCCGCCGGAAACTCCCGGATGTGGAAGATGCCGGGCAGCCGACTACGAGCACAGAGCTCCACGATGTGGCTTCGTCGGGAGTCGAAGAACGGATCATTCTGCACAATCAGGCCGGTGGTGCTTTCCTTGGCGAATTCAGTGAAAGCCGACTCCACACCGGCATCCGTGGCGGCTTCCTGCACGACCAGTTCGCGTCCGAGCTCTTTCGCCGCGCCGGCAAGTGCCTTCATCTGCCCTTGTCGTTCGTTTGCTTCCGCCCCAAACCGGGGATTGACCAGCGATCCAATAATATGCGCTGACGGCACCATCGTGCAGAGAAGCTCCAGCCGCTTGCCTCCGAGCTCTCCGGTGAAGAAATTGACGCCGGTCAAGTTGCCGGGCCGGTTCATGCTTGTTACCAATCCAGATTGTACCGGGTCTCCACCAACCAGAAAGACAATAGGCACCGATGGCTTCGCCGCCTTGGCCGCAAGCGCGGCCGGGTCGCCAGCGGCAACCATCAACGAAAGAGGCCGGGCAAGCAGATCGGCAGCAAATGACCCCAATTGTCCGTAGTCGCCTTTTGCCCATCGATATTCAATGTTGACGTTGCGACCTTCGACATAGCCCATCTCTCCCAAACCACGGCGGAAGGCGTCGGTGTGGATTTGGGCTTCATCCGGCGAGCGGGTACTGAGGAAGGCAATCGTCGGTGTTTCTTGTTGGGCACGCGCCATCGTAGGGAACGCAACCGCAATCCCCAGCCCTTTAACAAAGTCGCGCCGCCTCATGGTGCCACCAATCAAAAGAAAGGAATGCTTCTGTCCATCTAAAACATCATATTTAGCCCGAACATATCATCGGGCAAGTGTCGACAACGTCTGTTTCGGGTCAAACTCAGAAATACTCGCGACGAGCAGATGTTTTCCGGTCCTTACCCAAGAGTGGACGTTGCGCGGACAGGCCGCCATCTCCGCTTAGCGCCAGCAGCAGAAATCTATGGATGGCCTGTCACGGCCTTGCTACGTTGGGGTCCCATGCGAGGTCGGAACGACAAAATGGGTTTGTGGGCCGGAGCATGTTTTGGCTCAGCACTTTTCGCGGCATGCGTTTGCAACAACGCGGTCGTTCTGGCGGAGGAATTGGTCCGATTCGGAAATGTGCCCGTTCGCGCAAGTCAAATTCAGCAGCGTATGGCACAAGAGCGCGGAGAAACGCTGAGAGCCGCGGCAGATACAATTGAGGGTCATCTGTCAAAACCCGAAGGGAATGGTCCGTTTCCAGCCGTCGTGTACCTGCACGGATGCGCCGGACTTTCGGAAAATGTCCGAATGAACATCGCACAGCTTATGACCGGCTGGAAATATGTGTCGCTGGCGGTGGATAGCTTTACATCTCGCGGCATCAAGGACCAATGCAACGACCCGGCAGCTTACCGCCTCGGCGACGCCTTGGGCGCCTTGTCCTATCTGTCCCGTCTTCCCTTTGTCGATCCTCAACGCATCGCCGTCGTTGGATCATCTCAGGGTGCATCTGTTGCGCTCAGATTGGCGTCTAACTATGAGGACATCTTCGACGTCCCTCGCGATCTGAGGTTCATTGCCGCCGTGGCCTATTACCCGATGTGCGGCATCATGACAGAAAGTCTCGTTCGTCCCGCACTGATCATGATCGGCGAACTCGATGACTGGACACCAGCGAGAGATTGCGACCTATGGACGAAGTGGCAAATCAAGAATGGAGTACCCCTCAAATTGATCGTCTATCCCGGCGCCTATCACGCCTTCGACGTTTCAGCGCTCGCCGATGGCAAGGAAAGTTTCGGGCACTGGGTCAAATATGATGCGACCGCTGCCGCAGGTTCGGTTCAGGAGATGCAACGCTTCCTCGCGTCACAATTCTCGCGCGCGCGGCGATATAATCGAAATGTCCGCTAAGGGTCAAACTCGGACTTTGGCCAACCCTCCGGCTAGGTCTGCTTCGCCCCCGAAAGCAGACATTCCAAATCAAACATTCCGCGAATTCCGAACAGGCAAGGTCAGGTCCGCCATTCGACCGGAAACAGCCGTTCTAGACTGCGACCAGCATGTCGCTTTGTGCCAATACCGGACATCGAGGAAATGTTCATGGGATGTATCGGGTTAGCCACACCCCTGCATGCAAACACCAGCAACGACGGCCGACCTTGTCACGATCGTTGCCAGAGCATCGCCATCCAGCTAGCGATCTGAGTGAATCACTGGGCTTTGCTATCCGACCTGTCGCGATTGATCGGACCAGAAGCGTGCTCGAACAGCCTTGCGGTCGGGTTTGCCGACGGCAGTCAGGGGAAGGCTTCCAACAAAATCTACTGACTTGGGTGCGGCAACAGCACCCTTGCGGGCCTTGACGTAAGCGATCAATTCGCTTTGGTCGATGGCGTGGCCATCGTGCAGAACGACCAAGGCCTTGATCGCTTCCCCCCATTTTCCATCGGGCACGCCAATGACGGTCGCACCTTTGACGGAAGGATGTTCCATCAGGACATCTTCGATCTCCCGCGGGAAAACGTTGAAGCCTCCGGTGATGATCATCTCCTTCTTCCGGTCCACGATATAAAGGTACCCCTCCGCGTCCTGGTACGCCATGTCGCCCGTATGCAACCATCCATTCCGCAGCGTCTCGCTCGTATCCTGGGGGCGATTCCAGTAACCCTGCATCACCGAAGGCCCGCGAAAGCAGACCTCTCCGATAGAACCCTGGGCAACCGGCTGATCGTGTTCATTCAAAACCGCGACGTCGATACCGAGCAACGGCCGGCCGCATGAGGCGAGCCTGTCGGCTTCGTTCGATTGATGCTCGAATCGGCGAAGGATCGTTGCGCAGTTGGGTGCCTCCGATTGAGAATAGACTTGCATGAATTTCGGCCCGAACACTTCGATTGCCTGTTGCAGGCGCTTCGGTGAAATGGGCGACCCTCCGTAGATGATCATCTCCAGCGAAGCGAGTTCGTCGCGAGCCTCGGAGTGTTCGTCGAGCAGAACATAGATCATCGTCGGAACCAGGAACGTTGCTGTGATCGAATGCCGTTTCACCCCATGAACGAACGCTTGCGCCTTGAAGCTCTCCTGAAGGAAGACCGTGCCTCCTCGCAACAGGATGGGAATCAACATGCAGCCCGTCGCGTGAGTAATCGGCGTGGCGCAGAGAAATCGGATCTGATTGGGCCATTCCCATTCGCTCAGCGTCAAAAGCGCATTCATGACCATGTTTGCGCTGGTCAGGGCCACGCCTTTCGGCTTACCGGTCGTGCCGCCGGTATACAGAAGCGCAACGATGTCGGTTGCCTTCGACGTGGTGACCAACGGACTAGCCGTAAAGTCATCGGACAAGCCAAACAGATCGTCGGCCAGCTCGCACTTTTGATGTGAAAGCAACGGCAGACCAAGGCCGTTTGCAGCGGTCATTTCCTTGACGTGGGTCTGAAAGGCCGTTGCGTCAAAAATCAGAACGGCGCTGCCGGAATCCGCGAGGATATGCGCATGGTCTTCACGCGAGCCAAGCGGGTGAAGTGGCGTGTAGCGCAATCCCATGACGAATGCCGCGAGTTGCACCGTGGCGGCTGCGATCGAATTTTTCGATAGTTGCGCGATCCCGTCGCCCGCCCGTAGGCCGCGCTTTTCAAGGAGCTGGATCAATTTACTGATGTGCGCCGCGAGTTCGCGATAGGTGACGCTGTCTTCGTCCTGAGCAAGTGCGATGCGCTCGGGAAATCGAGCCAGTGCCTTAATAAGCGTATTCGCGTAAGTCGTGGCAGTATGAACGTCGCTCGTCGCCATCAGCGATCCTCCGCATCCCTCGCAGGGTAGCCGGCCGGCCAGCCGCTATCTCTCGCGCGCCAGACACGCGATACGGGTCAAAGGACAGTATGATCCGAAATAGCGTGACGGTGGCCTGTTTTGTGCGGCGCAACGCAGCCCATTAGTGGCTCCGAGGCACCCCACGCCAGAACGTTCGTCAGATGGACTTTCCGATTCCAATGATGAAGAATTGACTTGCAGGAGCGGTACTGGCTTCGACAGGTGGCGCCGAAAACAGCCGGAAAGGTGAATGTTCCACCTAAAGCGAGTCGGGGCATCAGACGGCCGCAAGAACAGAGAAACGTCTCTTGAGGTAAAGATGAATATTTCCGCGTCCGATATCGCCACACTCGAAGCCCAGATGATTGAAGCTCCGGTTGTCGGCGTTGCGCGCGAATTATCCGCTAACGTGACTGTGGAGGCTCATTCTCACAAGTCTGGCCAGGTCATGTTTGTGGAATCAGGCGTCATGCTGGTCGAGAGCCGCGGCCTCAGCTGGATTGTTTGGCCCGAACGAGGCGTGTGGGTTCCGGAAGGCGTCGAACATACATTCCATCCGATTACCAGCATCTCGCTCCGCAATATTCTGATCCGGCAGCGAGACGTGGCTCAACTGCCGGCAAGCTGCTGTTTCGTCAAGAACACCCCGTTACTGCGCGAATTGGTCTTGAGAGCGACTGACGAACGCACGCCTTTCAAATCCCTGGAACACAGGGACCGAGTCATGCGCCTCGTTGTCGACGAGATGGAGCCGACTTCATCATCGCCACTGCAATTGCGCTTGCCGGGCGACCCGCGATTGTTGCGGATCTGCCGGGTTCTTCAGCACGATCCATCCGATCCTCGAAGCCTCGATGACTGGGCCTCGATCGCAGGCGCGAGCCCGCGCACCATCAGCCGGCTGTTTCTCAAGGAAACGGGCCTGTCATTCGCTCACTGGCGCCGGCACGCAAGGCTGATGGCGGCAATGGTGCTGTTGGGCGAAGGCAAGTCTGTGACGACCGCAGCGTTGGATGTCGGCTATGAAAGCCCGAGCGCTTTCATCGAGATGTTCAAACGAAGCA
>Ga0070741_10015510_pt1 | contig 12889 bp, 13 predicted proteins | sample Coa_R1_4_FD_66440 | JGI IMG/M metagenome (GOLD analysis project Ga0070741, IMG submission 66440) | Surface soil microbial communities from Centralia Pennsylvania, which are recovering from an underground coalmine fire - Coalmine... | ecosystem: Environmental > Terrestrial > Soil > Unclassified ...
GTCGCGGCGTCGATGTCGGGGACGGGAACGTTGTCGCCCTGGAACGCCGGCGTCGTCAACGTCCGCAGCGTGTCGCCCTGCACCACGCCGACGTAGAGCGTGTTGAGCGTGCCGCCGGGCCGTTGCTCGGGCGGGAAGCCGTCGCCGGGACCGCGGTCGCCGCCGAAGCCACGCACCGTCGGTTGCGCGGCGGAGAGCTGCGCGTCGACGCGGTCGACGAGCTGCGACTCCGTGGTGCGCGTGATGATCACCGCCGCGACGACGAGCACGACACCGACGACCGCCATGCCGACGAGCAACCGCGCCCGCAGGGACATGCGCGCTCAGCTCGCTCGCAACGTGTACCCGACGCCTCGGATGGTGTGGATCAAGCGCGGTTCGACGTTGTCGATCTTGCGGCGCAGGTAGCCGATGTACGTCTCGACGACGCCACCGTCACCACCGAAGTCGTACTGCCACACGTGATCGAGGATCTGCGGCTTCGACAGGACGCGGTTCTGGTTCACGAGCAGGTAGTGCAGGAGGTTGTACTCCGTCGGCGACAGCGACACCTCGTTGCCGGCGCGCACGACGCGGTGGGCGTCGTCGTCCATGACGAGGTCCGCGCACTGCAGGCGGGCATCCGGTTGCGCGAGGCCGCTCCGGCGCAACACGGCCTGCACGCGCGCCACCAGCTCCTCGAGGCTGAACGGCTTGACGAGGTAGTCGTCGCCGCCGAGCGTGAGCCCGCGCACCTTGTCCTCGGTGCCGTCGCGGGCGGTGAGGAACAGGACCGGCACCTTGCAGCCCTCCGTGCGCAGCCGGCGGCACACCTCGAACCCGTCGAGGTCGGGCAGCATCACGTCGAGGACGATGACCGCGGGTTGCTCGCTGGCGGCCAGCGCCAGGGCGTCACGCCCGTTGGCCGCCGTCTGCACCTCGAAGCCGAGATGGCGCAGGGCCGCCTCGAGCATCGAACGCAGGTTGTCCTCGTCGTCGACGAGCAGCAGTCGCTCTCCGGCCATGCCGCCAGAATGGCAGCACTTGCTGAGAGTTCCCTGAGCGCGGGCTGAGGGTCAGTGGGGCGTCAGTCGTCCGAGCGGATGTCGTCCGACCGGAAGTCGGCCGGCAGCACGACGCCGTCGGACAGGCGTCGGACGCGGTACAGCGGGCTGCCGGGCGTGGCCGGGGCCACGGTCTCCGCCACCTCGAACGGCGACGACCAGCCGCCGTCGAACCGGTTGCGGACCTGGACCCGTGTCCCCGGGGTCAGGTTCAGTGCATCGTCCATCGAAAGCCTCCTCGACCCCCCACCGGGGCTTCGACCTCGTCACTCGACTCGTCCACAACGACAGATTGTTGCGGTTGTGTGACGACAAAGCCTAACGATTTGTGCCGTTCAGTCAAGAGCGGGGCACGTTTCCACCGGTTTCTCGGGTTCGCGGCGTCCGCGCTTGAGCGGTTCCCGGTGCAGGGGCGGGGGTAGGGCGCGAGGACCGCAACGACGCGAGCAGAGGAGCACCAGTCATGACGACCGCGAGGGAGATCATGTCGACCGACGTCGAGTTCATCGCACCGGACACCTCGATCGTCGACGCGGCGCGTCGCATGGCCCAGACGGATGTCGGCGCGCTGCCGGTGTGCAACGACGACAAGCGTCTCCACGGCATGCTGACCGACCGCGACATCGTGGTGCAGGTCATCGCGCAGGGTCAGGACCCGAGTCGCTGCACGGTGCGCGACGTCGTGCAGGGAACGGAAGTCGTGACGATCGGCGCCGATGACCCCGTCGAGGAGGCGATCCGCACGATGAAGGACCACAAGGTCCGCAGGCTGCCGGTCATCGACGGCAACGAGGTGGTCGGCATGATCAGCCAAGGCGACCTCGCGACCAGCGTGAGCGACGACAAGGTGGGCGACCTCGTGGAGGCGATCTCCGCCGCGCCGTGACGAATGTTGGTGCGATGTGGGCGCCAGGGCGCCTTCATCGCACCAACATTCCGGTTACCCACGCGCCGCGTCCTCCCGCTTGCAACGCGCGCACATGCCGCTCAGCGCGAAGTGCTGCGCGCCGAGCACGAATCCCTCACGCGCGCGCACGGCGCGGACGAGCGCGTCGAACGCCTTCGCAGGGATGGCCACGACTGCACCACAGCGGTCGCACACCGCGGTGGCGTCGGGCGCGCCGACCGTGTACCCCGCGGGGCCGTGGCCGCGGTGCACGTGCGTGACGATGCCCGCCTCCTCGAGCACCGCGAGCACGCGGTACACGGTGGACGGGGCCACGGTGCCGAGGCGCGCCGTCGCCTCCTGCAGCAGCCGATCGGCGGTGAGCAACTCGTCGCTCGACAGCAGGATCTCCACGATCGCGGTGCGTTGCGCGGTGATGCGCAGGCCATCGGCCCGCAACGCGTCCAGCGCGGCGTCGAGGTCGCCGGCGCGATGGCGCGGGGGCGACGCCGGACGGGTCGTCATCGCCCGCCCACCCGCGCCAGTGCCCGAGTGCCGGTCGCCGCGAACACGACGGCGAAGGCGGCGAAGTTCACGAGCACGATCGTGGCACCGGACGACACGTCGAGGTGGTAACTCAGGTACATCCCCACGAGACCGGCGGCGGCGCCGACCGCCGTCGACAGCCACAGCATGCGGGCGAACGAGTCGGTGAGCATGCGGGCCACCACGGCGGGGATCACGACGGCGGCGGCGATCAACGTGACGCCGAGCACCTTCATGCTGGCGAGGATGGCGAAGCTGAGGAGCAGCATCAACAGCGCGTCCATGCGGGCGACCGGCACGCCCGACACGTCGGCCACCTCGGGATCGAACGTCGTGAAGAGCAGGTGGCGGTAGCGGCTGACGACGACCACGCCGGTGCACGCGGCGACGACGATCACGACCCACACGTCGGTCGTGGAGACGCCGAGCACCGAGCCGAACACGGTCGCGTCGATCGATCGTCGCACCTTGGCGTACAGGCCGAGCAGCACGACGCCGAACGCGAAGCTGGCGGTCGTCACGACGCCGATGGCGGCGTCGGCACCGATGATGCGGCGGTTCGTGATGCGGCCGATGGCGAGCCCCGACGCCAACCCCCACAGCGCGGCGCCGAGGAAGTAGTTGACGCCCACGGCGGCGCACACCGCGGCGCCACCGAAGACGGCGTGCGACAGCCCGTGGCCGATGTAGCTCATCCCCCGCTGCGTGATGAACACGCCGAGCAGGCCGCACAACCCACCCGCGACCGTGCACACGATCAGCGCGTGGCGCAGGAACTCGAACTGGAACGGTTCGGTGAGCGTGCTCATCGTCCGTGCCTCGTGTCGACGACGACGAGCATGCCGGCGTGCTGGAGCACGTCGAGCGGTGCGCCGAACGTGCGCTCGAGCACGGCGGACGTGAGCACCTCGTCCGGCGCGCCGTGGCCAGTGATCGTGCCGTTCAGGCAGACGAGGTGCGGGAGGTGGGCGGCGATGCCGTTGAGGTCGTGGGTCGAGAGGACGACGGCGAGCCCTTCCGCGTTGAGGTCGGCGAGCAGATGCAGCACCTCGTGGCGCGTGCGGACGTCGACCCCCGACGTCGGTTCGTCGAGGACGAGCAGGTGCGGGTCGCCGAGCAGCGCGCGAGCGATGAAGACGCGTTGCTGCTGCCCGCCGGACAGCGCGCGCAGGTGACGGCGTCCGAGCCCGTCGAGCCCGAGACGCTCGAGCACCGCGCCCACCGCCTGCTTCTCGGCACGCGTCGACCACGGCCACGACCGGTCGGTGCGCGCCATCAGCAGCGTCTCCGTGACGGTGACGGGGAAGCTCCAGTTCACGGTCTCCACCTGCGGCACGTAGCCCGCCCGCAGCCCCGGTCGCCGGTGCACGGTGCCGCTCGTCGGGCGCAGCGCGCCGAGGACGGCCCGCAGCAACGTCGTCTTCCCCGAACCCGACGGTCCGACGATGCCCGTGAAGCATCCGGCTGGGAGCGGGAGGTCGACGTGCGTGAGCGCGTCGTGGTCGCCGAAGCGGACGGACACGTCGCGGACGTCGACGAGCGGTTCGGTCATTGCGGGTACGTCGCGCCGTCGGGTGCGGTGGGCGTCGTGTCGAAGGCGGAGAGCGCCGACGCGTCGCCACCGACGTTGGAAACCATCGTCACGAAGTCCGCCTTCATCAATCCCAGGTACGAGTGATCCGGTTGTCCGGGTGTCCCCGGGAGGTCGTCGTCGCGCAACGTGTCCACGTAGCGCACGCCCGTCTCCTTGCCGATCTGCGCCAGCACCGGGCTCGGGAAGACCTCGGAGCCGAAGATGGCGGGCACGTGCTCGCGCCGGATCTGCTCGATCAGTTGCGCCACCTCCTTCGGTGTGGGGTCCTCGAAGCTCGACACCTGGATGGCCCCGATCACGGTCCACCCGTAGTGCGCGGCGAAGTACGCGTACGCGTCGTGGTACGTGAGCAGCTTGCGGTCGGAGGCTGGCATGCGCGCCGACGCGTCCTGCATGCGGTGGTCGAGGTCGTCGATGCGCGCCGCGAGCGCGTCGAAGTTGGCGCGGTACACCGGCGCGTTCGCGGAATCCGCCTTCGCGAGCACGCTCGCCGCGATGGCGGCGTAGCAGCGTGCCATCGGGGGGTCGGTCCACAAGTGGGGGTTCGGCTTCCCGCCGTCGCGTGGGAACGAGAAGTCGTAGATGTACGCGTCGGGGTCGAGCGTCAGCGTGCCGAGCTCGACGAGCTGGGCACCGCTGCGGATGTCCTGCCGCGCGAGGTCTCGCAGCGGGTCCTCGAGGTCGAGGCCGTTCACGAACACGACGTCGGCGGTCGACAGCAGCGTCGCGACGCTCGGCTTCGGCTCGTAGGTGTGCGAGTCCTGCCCTTCGGGGATCACGCCGTGCACGTCGGCGCGGTCACCCGCCACCGCCGCCACGAGGCTCGTGAGCGGCGCGACCGTGGTCACGACCTGCAGACGCGTGCCCGGGGCGGGGCCGGGACGGGCGTCGCCGGCGTCGGTCGCGCGCGCCGGGCACGCGAACGCGGCCGCGGCCTGCGTCGCGAGCGCGTCACCCGGGTCGGTCGCCGCCCCCGAGCTCGTGCACCCGACGATCGCGATCGCGCCGAGCGCGACGGCCGTCCACGTCCGGGGCTGCACGGCCGCGCACGCTACTCAGACCCGATCGCTGTTGCGAACGGCATGCAACAAGCCCCCGGTGTGACGGCTGACCGCTTGCCTGTTACCGCCGGTAACAGTACGGTCGGTGACCATGACGTCGACCACGACTGCACGGATCGAACGCCTGAACACCGCCAGCGCCAACCGGGTGGTCGACCCCGACGTGGAGGTCCCCGGCGGGCCGACGCGGGCGCAGGTCCTTCCCGACGAGCTCCTCAGCGTCCACGGGCTCGACCTCGATCTCTCCCCCGAGCAGCGAGCGACGCTGTCCCGCGAGGAGATCGCGTCGATCGCCATCAGCGGCGTGCAGTTCGAGGCCGTGCTCACCGCCGGGTTCGGCTACGAGATCGCCACGAGCGGCAACCTGCGCGACCCGCGTGTCACGTTCAAGTTCCACGAGATCGGCGAGGAGAGCCGCCACTCACGCCTGTTCCTGCGCATGATCGACGCGCTCGAGCCGGCGGCGCAGAACCCGCTCGACCGGCCGTTGCTCAACCGGTTGCTGCGCATGGGCGTGCGCAACATCATCCGGCGCCCCGCGCTGCTCTACACGCTCGTCCTCGGCGGTGAGGAGATCCCCGACCTGTTGCAGAAGCTGGCGAGCGAGCATCCCGAGACCGACGAGTTCGTACGCGCCGTGAACAAGTACCACCGCATGGAAGAGGCACGGCACCTGTCGTACGCCCGCGCCGTGCTGCCCGAGGTGTGGGAGCGCGCCAGCTGGGACGACCGCTTCGCGGTGCGCCGCATCGCGCCGATGGTGATCCAGGGGATGTTCGACACGCTCGTGCACCCGGGCGTGTACGAGACGATCGGGCTCGACGGGTGGGCGACCTGGAAGGCGGTGAAGCGCACGCCGGAGCGCATCGCGCTGCGCCATCGCGCGACGCGGCCGGTGCTCGCCGCGCTCGTCGACGCCGAGATCCTGCGCCCGGGACGCATCCCGCGCGGGTGGCAACGCCTCACCGGCGTCGACCGCAACGGCGACTACCAGGAGACCTCGTCGCAGCCGCGGTGATCCTCCGGCTCGACCTGGAGCGTGGCATGCGTGATGCCGTGACGCTCCCCCAGTAGCTGGCGGGCGCGGTCGAGCACGGCATGACCGTCCGCGTCGGCGCGCACCATGAGATGCGCGGACGCCACGTCCATGTCGGACGTCAACGTCCACACGTGCAGGTCGTGCACGTCGACCACGCCGTCGACGGCGCCGAGGTCGGCTTCGATGGCGTCGAGATCCGTGCCGGGCGGTGCCGCTTGCACGAGGACGCGCACGGCCTTGCCCGCGAGCATCCACGTGCGGGGCACGATCCACACCGAGATGGCGACGCCGACGAGAGGGTCGACGTACCGCCATCCCGTCACCTGCAGCACGACGGCGGCGACGATCACACCCACCGAGCCGACCGTGTCGGCGATCACCTCGAGGAACGCGCCCTCGACGTTCATCGACTCCTTCGCGCCCTCCCGCAACAGCGCGAACGCGGCGAGGTTGGCGACGAGTCCGAGGGACGCGACGACCAGCATCGGCGCGCCCAACACCTCGGGTGGGTCGCGGAAGCGCAACACCGCTTCGACGAGGACGTAGATGGCGACCGCGAACAGCAGGACCGCGTTCGCGAGCGCCGCGAGGATCTCGACGCGGTAGAGACCGAATGTGCGATGCCGGCGCTGGTTCGTCCTGCCGCCGACGTGGATGGCGGCGAGCGCCATGCCGAGGCCGAGCACGTCGGTCAGCATGTGGCCGGCATCCGACAGCAGGGCGAGCGAGTTGGTCAGCCAACCGGCGACGACCTCGACGACCGTGAACACCGAGAGGAGCACGAACACGCTGCGCACGCGTCCTTGGTGACGACCGGCCGCGCTGAGCGATCCGTGGTGGTGACCGTCACGCGCGCCCGTGTCCACGAGCACCAGCGTACGGTTCTGCCTACGCTCGGTCGGAGGCGAACCGAGCGGGGAGGGCGGCGGTGCGGCGACGCGAGTTCTTGGCGGGGTCAGCGGCAGCCGCGGCGCTGCTCGCAGCGGGCTGTTCGAGTTCGAAGAAGTCGTCGACGGCGACCGCGGCGCCCCCGGCGCCGAAGTTGCCCGACCCGGCGAAGGCGCCGTTCGACACCGTCGTCGTGCTGATGATGGAGAACCGGTCGTTCGACCACCTGCTCGGGTGGATGCCGGGCGTGAACGGCAAGCAGGCAGGCCTCACGTTCCCCGATCTCCAGGGCCAACCCGTTCCCACGGAGGCGCTGGGGAACAACACGCAGGCGTGCACCGAGAAGGACCCGTCGCACGACTGGCAGTCGATGGCGAAGCACTTCGACGGCGGCAAGTGCGACGGCTGGCTGCAGACGCAGACGACAGGCGACCACTTCCCCATCGGGTACTACGAGGAGCCGCAGGTGCCGATCCTCGCCGCGCTGGCGAGGAGCTACACGCTCTTCGACGCGTACCACTGCTCGTTGATGGCAGCGACGTGGCCGAATCGCTTCTACCAGTTGTGCGCGGCGACGGACGTCGACGAGACGCTCGTGTTCCCCGGTGCCGACCAACCGCGGCCGTCGAACCTCGGCCTCGCCATCTTCGACCGCGTACGTCAGGCGAACCTGACGACCGGTTACTACACGTGGGGCGAGCCCATGACGGGGTTGTTCCAGTCGAAGAAGTACGACGACATCACGTTCCCCGTCGACAAGTTCTTCGCCGACGCGACCGCGGGCACGCTGCCGAACGTCACGTTCGTCGACCCCGACTACACCACGGCGTCGGAGTTCCTCGGCACGTCGAACGACTACCACCCGCACGGCGACATCGAGCAGGGCGAGGCGTACGTCGCCCAGGTGTACGACGCCATCCGCACCAGCCCGCAATGGGATCGCACCGTCTTCGTCGTGAACTTCGACGAGAACGGCGGCTTCTACGACCACGTCGTGCCGCCCCGGGTGCAGGACGACAACGTCAACCCGAACCCGGGCCCGCACCCGGACTACGGCATCCTCGGCTTCCGCGTGCCGTGCATCGCGATCGGGCCGTTCGCGCCGCAGAAGGTCGAGACGGCCGGACCGTACGAGCACTGCTCGATCCTGCGCATGATCGAGTGGCGGTGGGGACTGCAACCGATGACGGCGCGCGACGCGAACGCGAAGAACCTCGCCGAGGCCCTGGACTTCTCGCAGCGCCGGTCGCCCGTCACCCTGCCGCCGTTCACCGCGCCGCCGAAGGTGGGTTGCCCCAACCCGAGCGTGGCGTTGGCCTGAACGCACCGTCGGTCGACGGCCCAGCACACCTCACGCGAGGACGCGCGGTGCTTCCAGGCAATCGGCGACGTCGTCGATCACGCGCAGGCACGAGTCGACGACCTCCGCGTCGAACAGCGTGCCGGCACCGTCCCGGATCGTCGCGAGCGCGGCCTCGACCCCCAGCGCGGGGCGGTACGGCCGGTGCGCGGACATCGCCTCGAGCACATCGGCGACCGCAATGATCCGGCCCCCGATGCCGATGTCGTCACCCCGGAGCCCACGCGGGTAGCCCGAGCCGTCGAGTCGTTCATGGTGCTGACGGACCATCTCCGCCACCGGCCACGGGAACTCGATGTCGCGCAGGATGGCGTAACCCGACTCGGCATGCGTGCGCACGATCTCCATCTCCGCCTCGCTCAACGTGCTCGGGCGGCTGAGGATCTCGGCGGGGACGGCCACCTTGCCGATGTCGTGGATCGACGCCGCCAGCCCGATGCCCCGCACCGTGAACGGGTCGTACCCGAGGTCGGTCGCGATCGCGGTTGCGATGCGACCGACGCGCGCCTGATGCCCCGCGGTGTACGGGTCACGCGCTTCGCATGCCGCCGCGAGCGCCGTGACGACGGCGTCGGTGAGCGCCTCCTGGGAGCGCTCGTAGCGCTTGCGGTCGGAGATGTCGATCACGACGGCGCCGACGCCCACGCGGTCCACGTCGAGCTGCACAGGGAAGAAGTTGGCGAGAGCGGCCTCGACCAGCGTCGTGCCCGCGCCTGGTCGTGTGATCTCGACGTTGCGGACGGCCTCGCCGGCTCGGAGCACGTGATGCACCGGCCCGCGCAACTGCGGCCACAGATGCGGCAGCGCGTCGCCGACGGTCCGACCGATCTGCGCCTCCACGGGCGTCGCGTCGAACGTCGCCAAGGTGGGGTTGATCCGCAGGATGCGACAGTCCTGGTCGACGAGCGCGAAACCGACGGGCGCCTCCTCGATCAGGGACTCGAGCATCGCCTCCACCTGCAGCTTCTCCCGTCGCGCGTCGAGGACGAGGTCCGTCGTCCGCTTGCGATCGGCGGACGCGATGACAGCGAGGTCGGCGACGTCGCGGTGGTCGACGGCGGTGCTGAAGCTCCCGCGCCGCTGCGCCTTCGCGTCGTACATCGCCGCATCCGCCGCCCGGAACATCTGGCGACCGTCCAGGTCGCCGTCGGCCAGTTGCGCACCTCCGGCGCTGACGATGGCCACGGGCGCGGGCTCGGCGGACTGCGCGGCGACGATGCGGCGCGCCACGACGCTCGCTTCGGCGACGCTCGTGTCGGGCATGAGGATGGCGAACTCGTCGCCCCCGACCCGCGCCACGATGTCACTCCGCCGTGCGCATCGCCGCAACCGCGCGCCGACCGCCGCGAGCGCGCGGTCGCCGCCGTCGTGACCGTACGTTGCGTTGAACTGCCGGAACAGGTCGACGTCGCAGACGAGGAGGCTCAGCGGGCGGCGGTGTCGGTGCGCACGGGCCGCCTCCTCTGCGAGCCGTGCGTGGAACGTGCGCTGGTTCCAGCATCCCGTGAGGTCGTCCGTGGCGGCGCGGTGGCGAAGCTCGTCGACGAGCGCCGACCGCTCCCGCTCGAGCCGGCCTCGGTAGCGCGCGACAGCGACGGCGACGAAGCTCACGCCGAGCATCAGCGACACCAACAACGACAGGTTGTCCTGCGGGATGTCGGCGTCGCGGTCGGTGAGGCCGACGAGCGCGCACGCCGACACGGCGGCCGCGCCGCACAGCGCCACGTACCGGACCTCGAGCAGGAGCGCCGCGTACATCACGGGCAGGACCGCCAAGACCAGCAGCGGGCTCTCGATGCCGCCGTCGAGATGGGCCGACACCGACAGCACGACGGTGGAGATGATCGTCATGACGAACGAGAAGCGCTGCCGCCACGACTGCGTGGCGACCCAGCCCGCGACCGGGATCCCCACGATCCCGACGACGAGCATGATCACGGCGATCACGGTCAGCGCGAACCGATGGGGCGCGCTCGCCCAGGTGTCGTCGTAGTACCGGATCACGGCGAGGCTCTCCAACGCGAGCGTTGCGAACCCCACAGCGACGATCGCCTGCCAGAACGCGACCTCACCGGACGCCGCCGCCGGTGGCGCACCCGATGCAGTCGGTGAGATCGCCGCCATGGGTGCAACAGTGACGGCGATGTGGGGGGCCGACGCCAGGGTCTTTCGCCCCTATTTCACAGCGCTCGGGGGGGAGGACTCGAACTTCTCTCGGGGGCATATCGGCGAGTGACGGCGAATGCACGAAAGTGCCGTTGAGCAGGCATTTCGCGACTTCGGTATGACGGCCGATGACGCCGAATGACGCCTGTTTCTGGAACATCCGTGACCAAACCGTGACCACGGCTACGCCGTCAGCGTCGTTGCACGAGCGCAAGCGGTCGCGCGAATGACGCCTTCATGAACGCCATGAAGGAGCGACGCCGCAACACCACGAGCCCGGTCGCAACCATGGGCGTCGACTGCGCCACGCACTGCATGCACATCACACCGACAATAACGTCCTTCGGTCTCGCTCAGTCCGCAAGACCTCAATCACTCGTTGGCGATGGCGAGCAGCACGTCTGCGTGACAGGGCTGGTCGAGCGGGCAGTAACACGCGAGATCGCGCCCGCGGAGTTCGCGGGTGACGTCGTCGATGCTCACTCGCAGTCGACCGGCCACCAGATCATCGCGGTAGCGGCGAACCGCTTCGTCCCGTCCCAGTTGCGGCGGATGCGGGTTGCCCCACTTCGTTGGCCGCGTGACAACGACTGCACCCGCCGGGAGTCGCGCCCCCTTCCGGCGCGAGCGTTGGAACCGCCGCGGCATGTGGCTACATCTGCACCTCGCGAATGACGTCGAGGTTGCGGAACGTCGGCGGGCCGTCGCAGAACGAGGCCAGCTTCGTCGCGAACTCGCTTGTCTCGGGAAGGTTTGAGTTCGCCATTGCTTCTTCGTAGGACGGGAACTCCACGATCTGCACGTACGTGTTGCTCGCGTCGCGGTCCTTGGTCTGCACCCCGCGGCTCGCCGCTCGCTTGCCCTTGGTCGCGTCGAGCCAGTCTTCGAGGGCGGCGTTGAGCTCGTCGATGCGGCTGGTCTTGTACTCGATGATCTGGATGAACGGCATCGGATGCTCCCTTTGTCATCTGCACCGTAGGTCCGCGGCGCGGCGGTCGCTCAGTAGCTGAAGATGAGCGCGCCGCCCGCAGTGAACTCGTACACCGATGGGGCGCCCTTCACCTCGGCACCTTTGGTCCATACCGCGTCTTCCATGCCCCGCGTCTTCACGCAGACGGGGCAGGCGTAGAAGCGGCCGCCCTTCTCGACGTATTCGGTGTGCAGGTCGGCGATCGCCGGCGCGTTGGGGACGTTCACGGTCTCCGCGAAGCCGTCCGTTGCGACCTTGATGCCGTCTTTCGTGAGCCACATCAGCGCCTGCTTGCCGGCGCGCAGCGCCTCGACGCCGAGCAGATAACAGATCAACACGCTCTCCGCGTCGTCGTCGGCGTGGGTCAGCCCGAGCACGACCTTGTCGTCAGCAGCCATTCGTTTGCTCCTCCGCAGTCTCGATGTCTTGAGACCGACGGTACGGAGAAACGGAACGAGCGTCGTCCGGGGTTCCCCCTACAGATCGAGCGGTTCGAGCGTGTCGAGGAGGCCGTGTTGCATGGCGAACAACGTGGCGGTCGAGCGAGTGGTCGCGCCCGTCTTGGCGTATATCCGCTCGATGTGCGTCTCGGCCGTCTTCGGTGTGATCGACAGTCGTTGCGCGACCTGGCGAGTCGACGCACCGCGGGCGATGAGCGCGAGCACCTCGATCTCGCGGGGCGTGAGCCCCGCCGGACCCGTCCGGCGTTTGCCACGAGCTTGGCCCGCGGCGGCGAGCACGGCATCCACCGCGTCGGCGTCGAGTCGCCCGGCGCGGACGTCGGCACGAAGTTCGGCGGCGGCCTCCTTGGGATTGCGGGCCGGACGGAATGACCGCGGCTCGGTCATCGCTTGGAACGCACACGCGGCCGCGAGCACGCGCGCAGTGGCGGGAATGGCCGACCCCGCGAGACCGCGGTGATAGCCGGACCCATCGGAGCGCTCATGGGCCATGGATGCGATCCCGCCGATGCGAGCGAGTGACCCGGGTCGGGAGAGCATGCGCTCCGCGTAGTACGAGTGCATGCGCAGCCGTTCAGTCTCCCGCTCGGGCAGCGGCCCGGGCTTGTCGAGAATGGTGGCCGGGATGCCATGCAGACCGATGTCGTGCACGAGCGCGGCGCGTCGGACGGCGGACACGTCGAGGTCCGGGAGGCCCCGTTCGACCGCGGCCCGGGACGCGAGGTCAGCAACAGCGCGCGAGTGACCGGAGCGTGGCGCGGACCGCAGGTCAGTGAAGTCGGCAATCGCCTCGAGCGCGGCATCGAGCTCATGCTCAGCGAGGCGCTGTTGCAGCGACGGTTCGCTATCGACGAGGGCGCGCCAATCGGGTTCGT
>Ga0070741_10015511_pt1 | contig 12889 bp, 12 predicted proteins | sample Coa_R1_4_FD_66440 | JGI IMG/M metagenome (GOLD analysis project Ga0070741, IMG submission 66440) | Surface soil microbial communities from Centralia Pennsylvania, which are recovering from an underground coalmine fire - Coalmine... | ecosystem: Environmental > Terrestrial > Soil > Unclassified ...
TGAGCGCTGAACTATCCCGCCTCAGTTCCCATTCGTTGAAGATCCGGTCCATTATGGAGGGCGGCGTCCCTTCCGACCTGGCCGAAAAGGAGTGACCTTTGAGCTGGAAAGATTGGTTCAATAAAAACCTTTATGTCACGACCCCCCAGGATCCGGATCCCTTTTTTAGGCCCCGGAAATATCCCAAGACGAGGGAGGAGGTCGCCAAGGTCATTCTGGAAACCCTGGCGGGAATGTCCCGGTGGAAAGTGATCGAGCACCGGGAAAACCAGGGGCGCGTCCGCGCGACCTGCGCGGCCAAGATCCTTCCTTTCGCGGATGACGTGGATATTTATATCGTCCAGAGCTTGGACGGGGTCACCAAGGTCGAGGTCCTATCGCGGGCCCAGGGCGGCAAGGGCGATTTTGGAAGGAACAAACGCAATGTCCGGGAATTCCTTTCGGCATTGGATTCCAAACTGCCGACGTCGCAGTCTTGATAACCGGCCGAAAATTCATTCACCCTCACCCTGACCCTCTCCCGTTCAGGGAGAGGGGTGCCTTGACATTCAGCTCGAAACCCGTATAATTCCAAAAGTTGTCCACCTTTAACGGGGCCCTGAGAGGTCCTGAAGGAAAAGACGATGAAGCTCGCTTGCGCGCCAACTGAAAACCACATGTCCCGAACACCCCAAAAAGGTGATTTGGGATTTTTTTTGCCCTCATTTTTCACTCCTAACTTCTCACTCCTAATTCCTCACTCGATTTTCGGGGGTGCCCTATGACCCCTAAGATCAAAGCCGTCATCATGGAAGCCCGCGACATGGATCGGGCCCTCACCCGTATCGCCCATGAGATCCTCGAGCGGAACAAAGGCATCCAGGACCTGGTCCTCATCGGCATCAAGACCCGGGGGGACGTTCTGGCCGAGCGCTTGGCGGCCAAGATCAAGGCCATCGAAGGCACGGCGGTGCCCTTTGGGGCCATGGATATCACCTTTTACCGGGACGACGCCGGCACCCATAAGCCTGAAAAGGCCCCCACTCCGACCGATCTGCCCTTCGACTTGAACAAGAAAAAAGTCATCCTGGTGGACGACGTCCTCTTCACGGGCCGCAGCGCCCGGGCCGCCATCGATGAGATCATCGACTTCGGACGCCCCACCTTCATCCAATACGCGGTCCTGGTGGACCGGGGCCATCGGGAATTCCCCATCCATGCCGACTATGTCGGGAAGAACATTCCCTCCTCTTCCAAGGAAAAGGTATTGGTCCATGTGAAAGAGAACGACGGCAAGGATGAAGTCGTCATCGCGGAGGTGGAAGCGTGAACTGGAGAACCAAGGACCTGCTGACCCTGGAGGAGCTTTCCGCTGAGGAGATCGTCCATATCCTCGATACCGCCTCCTCCTTCAAGGAAGTCTCGACCCGCTCGGTCAAAAAAGTGCCCGCCCTTCGGGGCCGCACGGTGGTGCTCTTCTTCCACGAACCCTCCACCCGCACCCGTATTTCCTTCGAACTGGCCGCCAAGCGGCTGAGCGCCGATATCCTCAATGTCCAAATGGCCTCTTCCTCCCTGGTGAAGGGCGAGACCCTGATCGACACGCTGAAAACCCTGGAGTCCATGACCATCGACGCCCTGGTCGTCCGGCACAAATCCTCGGGGGTGCCCCAGATGCTGGCCAATATCACCAAGGCCACCGTCATCAACGCGGGCGACGGCGCCCACTCCCACCCCACCCAGGGGCTCCTGGACCTTCTGACCATCCGCGAGTATAAAGGCAAGATCGAGGGATTGACCGTCACCATCGTGGGGGATATCACCCACAGCCGGGTAGCCCGCTCCAACATAAGGGGCTTGAACAAACTGGGGGCCAAGGTTCGGGTTTGCGCGCCGCCCACGCTTTTGCCCCTGGGCATCGAAAAGATGGGCGTGGAAGTCTTCCACGACCTAGACAAGGCCTTGAACGGGACCGATGTGGTCTATGTGCTTCGCCTGCAGCTTGAGCGCCAAAAGAACAATCTTTTCCCGACCATCCGCGAATACAGCCTACTCTACGGCGTGAACAACGAAAGGCTCAAGAGGGCCAAGAAGGACGCCATCGTGATGCATCCGGGCCCCATGAACCGGGGAGTGGAGATATCCTCGGGCGTGGCCGACGGTCCCCAATCGGTCATCGACGACCAGGTCACCAACGGCGTGGCGGTAAGGATGGCGGTTCTCTACTTGCTTCAAGGCGAACAAGGAGAAAAGAATGTTTAACCACGAAGTGCACGAAGGTCACGAAGTTAAAAACAATAATCCCGAATTGAGAAGTTTTTGCTTTGTGAACTTTGTGGCGCCGAAGGCGCTTGTGGTGAGAAAGGTGTCCGCATGAAAACGATCCTTATCCAGGGCGGTCACGTGGTGGACCCCGCCAATCAGATCGACGGCGAAGCGGATGTTTTCATCAAGGATGGCAAGATCGAGAAGGTGGGCAAGAACCTCAAGGTAAAAGCCGACCAGACCATCGACGCCAAGGGCAAGATCGTCACGCCGGGGTTGGTCGACATCCATGTCCACTTCCGCGAGCCCGGGTTCGAGTACAAAGAAACCATCGCCACCGGTTCCCATTCGGCGGTGGCCGGCGGGGTGACCTCGGTGGCCTGCATGCCCAACACCAATCCGCCCATCGACGACCAAGCCATCGTCCACTTCATCAAGAGCAAGGCCGAAAAAGAAGGCTACTGCCACGTCTATCCCATCGGCTGCATCTCCAAGCGCCGGGAAGGCCAGGAGATGGCCGAACTGGGCGAGCTCAAAAAGGCCGGCGCGGTGGCCCTCTCCGACGACGGCGCGCCCATCATGAACGCCGAGCTCATGCGCCGGGTCATGGAATACGCCAAGATGCTGGACCTGACGGTCATCGACCACTGCGAGGATTCGCACCTTTCCAACGAAGGGGTCATGAACGAAGGGGAAGCCTCCACGGTCCTGGGTTTGAGGGGCATTCCGGCGGCCTCCGAAACGGTCATGGTGGCCCGCAACATCCTGCTGGCCGAAATGACGGGCGCCAAGTTCCACGCCGCCCACGTTTCCACCGCAGGATCGGTGGAGCTGATCCGCCAAGCCAAGAAAAAAGGCATCAACGTCACCGCTGAGACCTGCCCCCACTACTGGACCTTGTCGGACAAATCCATCAAGAACTACAACGCGAACTTCAAAATGAACCCGCCTTTGCGGGGCGAGGAAGACGTGGCGGCCATCAGGAAAGGCATCAAGGAAGGGGTCATCGACTGCATCTGCACCGACCACGCCCCTCACGCTTCCACTGAGAAACAATGCGAATTCGACCAAGCGGCCTTCGGCATCGTGGGGCTGGAAACCATGTTCCCCTTGACCTACAGCCACCTGGTGGAACCGGGTGTCATCTCTCTTTCCCGTGCGGTGGAAATGCTCACGACCTCCGCGGCCAAGATCATCGGGATCCCCAAAGGGACCCTCTCGGAAGGCGCCGACGCGGACGTCTCCATATTCGACATCAAGAATGAGCGCAAAGTGGATGCCGCGAAATTCAAGAGCAAGGGCAAGAACAGCCCTTTTAATGGTTGGAATTTAAAAGGCTGGGCCGAAGTTACGATCGTCAGCGGCGAAGTGAAATACGAGCGAAAAGAAGATTGATTAGCCACGGATTCGCACGGATTTATGGGATGGCTTTAAATCTTATCCGGGTTTGTCCGTGTTCATCCGTGGCGAATAGGGTCTTAATTTGAAAGGGGTTTTGGGTGGCTTCTAAGATCAAAAAGGCGATCCTAGCGTTGGAAGACGGTGTTTGGTTTGAGGGCTTAAGCTTTGGCGCCGAGGGGAAATCCTTCGGGGAAGTCTGTTTCAACACCTCCATGACCGGCTACCAAGAGATCCTTACCGACCCCTCCTACCGGGGGCAAATCGTCACCATGACCTATCCCCTTATCGGCAACTATGGCGTGAATTTGGTGGATGTGGAATCCCGCAAGCCATTCCTTTCCGGTTTCGTTGTGAAGGAATACTGCAAACATCCCTCCAACTACCGCATGACCCAAACCCTGGGGGATTACCTCAAAAAGAACAATATCATCGGCATCGAAGGCATCGATACTCGGGCCCTGACCTCCCATCTGCGCACACACGGCGCCAAGACTGGGGTGCTTTCGACGACCGAACTGGACCCCAAAAAACTGATCAAACAAGCCAAGAACAGCCCGGGCCTGGTGGGGCGGGATCTGGTGAAAGAAGTCACTTGCAGTAAGCCCTACCAATGGACCGAACTGCCTTACAACCTGGATAAGCCCGCCGATAAACCCGAAGCCCAGATGGACTTGGTCATGCCGGCCACTCCCGAAAAACGCATCAAGATCGCCGCCATCGATTGCGGGATCAAATTCAACATCCTGCGCCGTTTGACGGCCGAAGGTTTCGATGTGACGGTTTTCCCGGCCACCACCAAGACCGACGCCCTGATGAACAAAGGCTTTAAAGGCGTGTTCCTGTCGAACGGCCCCGGCGATCCGGAAGGGGTACCTTATGTGGCCGCGACCGTCAGGGACTTGATCGAAAAGAATGTACCCATTTTCGGTATCTGCCTGGGACATCAGATATTGGGTTTGGCCCTGGGAGGGAAGACCTACAAAATGAAATTCGGCCACCGGGGCGGCAACCAACCGGTGGTGAATACCAAGAATTACAAGGTAGAGATCACCAGCCAGAACCACGGCTTCGCGGTGGATCCCGAAAGCCTGGATAAAAGCCTGGTCTACCAAAGCCATATCAACTTGAGCGACAACACTTCCGAAGGCATGGCCATGAAGCACAAGCCGGTCTTTTCGGTGCAGTACCACCCGGAAGCTTCTCCGGGTCCACACGATTCGAGATATTTGTTCAAACAGTTCAGGGAGATGATTGAAAAACATAGCTAGAAATTAGGAATGAGAAGTTGATGGCTTTAAGTTGCCATTGGGAGGAAGGTCATTCCGAGCTGGTGCGGCAATGACGGATAAAAAAACAAGGAATACAGAAATTGCCTAAACGTACCGACATCAAAAAGATCATGGTCATCGGGGCAGGGCCCATCATCATTGGGCAGGCCTGCGAGTTCGACTACTCCGGCACCCAGGGCTGTAAGGCCCTGAAGGAAGAGGGCTTCGAGGTCATCCTCATCAACTCCAACCCCGCCACCATCATGACCGATCCCGAATTCGCCCACCGCACCTATGTGGAACCCATCACACCTGAGGTCGTGGCCAAGATCATCGAAAAAGAACGCCCGGACGCCCTGCTCCCGACCTTGGGAGGGCAGACCGCCCTCAATACCGCCGTGGCCCTCGCTGAAAAAGGTGTTCTTAACGAATTCAAAGTGGAACTCATCGGCGCCAATTTGGAAGCCATCAAAAAAGCGGAGGACCGCCAGCTCTTTAAAGAGGCCATGCTCAAGATCGGCCTGGACCTTCCCAAATCCCTGACCGTTCGCACCCTCGAAGAGGGTCTGGGTTTCGCCGAAGGGAACGGTTATCCCTGTATCATCCGTCCCGCTTTCACCTTGGGAGGCACGGGCGGTGGTATCGCCTATAACCGCCAAGAATTCGAGGAGATCCTTTCGAAAGGTATCGACCTCTCGCCCATCCATCAATGCCTGGTCGAGGAATCGGCCTTGGGTTGGAAGGAATACGAAATGGAGGTCATGCGCGACCTCAAGGACAATGTGGTCATCATCTGTTCCATCGAGAATATGGACCCCATGGGCATTCATACCGGGGACTCTGTCACTGTGGCCCCCGCCCAGACCCTGACAGACAAGGAATACCAGCGCATGCGGGACGCGTCGATCGCCTGCATCCGTGAGATCGGCGTGGATACGGGCGGTTCCAATATCCAATTCGGGGTGGACCCCAGGACGGGCCGCATGGTCGTCATCGAGATGAACCCCCGGGTTTCCCGATCCTCGGCCCTGGCCTCCAAGGCCACCGGCTTTCCCATCGCCAAGATCGCGGCCAAGCTGGCCGTCGGTTATACCTTGGACGAACTTTTTAACGACATCACCCGTTATACCAAGGCCGCCTTCGAGCCTTCCATCGATTACGTTGTCACCAAGATCCCCCGATTCACCTTCGAGAAATTCCCCGACGCCGAGGATATCCTCAACACCTCCATGAAGAGCGTGGGGGAAACCATGTCCATCGGCCGCACCTTCAAGGAAAGCTATCAGAAAGCTTTACGTTCCATGGAAACCGGAACCATCGGCCTAGGCGCCGACGGCCGGGAATGGAAAGAAGGCCGCTGGCTCAAGACCGGCGCCCGCAAACCCCGGGGCTTGTCCCACGATGTCCTGGACGCCCAATTGCGCAAGCCCACGTCCCAAAGGCATTTTTTCGTGCGCCAGGCCCTTTGGCAGAACTACACCATCGAGAAAATTTATAAGCTCACGGCCATCGATCCCTGGTTCCTGAACGAAATGAAAGAACTGGTGGACCTGGAAAAGGAACTGGAAAAATCCACCGCGAAAAAAGGGAAGCTCAAGTCCAAATTGCCGGAGGATCTTTTGCGCCGGGCCAAAGTCTATGGGTTCTCCGATGTCCAGCTGGCTTTCCTCTGTGGGGCTAAAGAATTAGATATCCGCAACTACCGCAAGATGAAAGGTATCAAGCCGGTCTATAAGATGGTGGATACCTGCGCGGCCGAGTTCGAGGCCTTCACGCCTTATCTTTACTCCACTTACGAGCTGGGCCGTTCCTCCTTCGAGGGAAAAGACCCCGAAGCCGTTCCCACCAAGAACAACAAGATCATGATCCTGGGCGGCGGGCCCAACCGGATCGGTCAGGGCATCGAATTCGACTATTGCTGTGTGCACGGAGCTTTCGCCCTCAAGGCCGACGGCTTCGAGGTCATCATGGTGAACAACAATCCCGAGACCGTCTCCACCGACTATGACACCTCCAACCGGCTCTATTTCGAGCCCCTCACCTTCGAGGATGTCATGAACATCCTGGACCGCGAGCATCCCAAAGGCGTCATCGTTCAATTTGGCGGGCAGACGCCCTTGAAGCTGGCCCTGTCCCTCAAGAAAGCGGGGGCGCCCATCATCGGCACCTCGCCCGAATCCATCGACGTGGCCGAGGATCGCAAGCAATTCGGCGCCATGCTCAAGCGCCTCAAGATCCGCCAGCCGGACAACGGCATCGCCATGAACGTCAAACAAGCCAAACCGGTTGCCCGCAAGGTCGGCTATCCGGTCGTGGTACGGCCCTCCTATGTGTTGGGCGGAAGGGCCATGGAGATCGTCTATGACGAGGATTCGCTGGATGAGTTCGTGGCCAAGGCCGCCGAGGCCGCGCCGGACAAACCCATTCTCATCGACCATTTCCTCGAGGATGCCTTGGAAGTGGACGTGGACTGCGTCTCCGACGGCAAGGAAGTCTTGGTCGCGGGCATCATGGAGCATATCGAGGAAGCGGGCATCCACTCGGGCGACTCCGCCTGCGTCATCCCGCCCTATACCCTGCGGGAGGACCAGATCGCCACCATCAAGAAATACACCAAGGAGATGGCCCTGTCCCTCAAAGTGAAGGGGCTCATGAACGTCCAATACGCCATCAAGAACGACCTGGTCTATGTGTTGGAAGTGAATCCCCGCGCCTCCCGTACCGTGCCTTTCGTTTCCAAGGCCACCGGAACCCCTTGGGCCAAGGTGGCCGCCAGGCTCATGTCGGGCAAGAGCATCGCCCAGCTGGGCGTGAAGGAAGTCCCTTATCTCAAACACATCGCGGTCAAAGAATCGGTCTTCCCCTTCAACCGCTTCCCGGGCGTGGATACGGTGCTGGGTCCGGAGATGAAATCCACCGGGGAAGTCATGGGTATCGACAACGACTTCGGCATGGCCTTCTCCAAGAGCCAGATGGCGGCCAATTCCTCCCTGCCGCTGAAGGGCACGGTCTTCGTGTCGGTCAAGAACAAGGACAAACGCACGGTCATCTTCATCGCCAAGCGGCTTTCGGACATGGGGTTCAAGCTGGTGGCCACCCAGGGAACGGCCCAAGCCTTGACCAGCAACGGTCTTGAGGTGACGGTGGTTCGCAAGGTCCATGAGGGCCGGCCCAATGTGGTCGACCTCATCAAGAACGGCGGTATCCAGCTGATCATGAATACCCCGGCGGGCAAGGGCCCCCGGTCGGATGATTTCCAGATCCGCCGCACCGCGGTGGTCTACAACGTGCCCTGCATCACCACGCTCTCCGCCTGCGCCGCGGCCGCCAACGGCATCGAGGCATTGAAGAAGCGGGAGATCAAGGTGAAGGCGTTGCAGGACTATTTTTCAGGCCAAGCCTGAAAAAACGCTAGTCCCGGTCCCATTATCCTTTCCGATTCATGGGATTAATGGGACAGGATTATCATCAGATCTCCTGAACCATAAGCGACAACCGTCGATGTTGATTGTTTGAAGTTGGTTTTCACCTTCTCCCTTGACGGGAGAAGGTCGGGATGAGGGTGGTTGGAAAGAACTTTTGGCACCCCTCACTTTTTCTTAGATCCTGAAACTCCTATTTCCTAATGTTTTTCCTTTAACTTTCCCGTTAAAAAGTTGAGCGCTTTTAACCGAAGAACCCACTCCATTCCCCTTATAATCATCCCCGATTTACCGGGTTCTTGAAGGAACCCGGTCTGGAATGTCTTGAGAAACCGGCCTTTGAAGAGGCCATGGCGTTAAGGTGGAACCGTGAAGTTCGAACTCCGGTGGACCGGATATTTATTCATAGGGATGATCGCCCTTGTCTCCGACCCCCGTTCCGCTTGGGCGGCGGGGCGGCAGCAGCTCCACGGCCATGTGCCCGCGGCCTTGAACGGGGCCCCCAAGCTCGGGCCTCTGGAAAATTCCCAAAGGTTGGACCTGACCCTTCATTTGCCCCTCCGCGATCAAGCCGGTCTCCAGCAATTCCTAAGGGACCTGCATGATCCCCGTAGCCCCCGCTACCGCCGTTTCCTGACGCCGGATCAATTCGCCCAAGCCTACGGACCCGCCGAGGAAGACTATCGGAAGCTGGCCGACTTCGCGCTTTCCCACAATTTATCGATCGTTGCCGCCAGTTCGGACCATCAATTATTGGAGGTCAACGGAACGGTCTCCGACATCCAAAAGGCTTTTCACGTGGGCTTAAGCCGTTACCAGCGCATGGACGGTTCCTCTTTTTACGCGCCCCAAAACGAACCCTCCCTCGATCTGGACGTTCCCCTTTCCCATATCAGCGGCCTGGATGATTTCCAAAGGCCCCGCCCCCTGGTCGGGGTCGGCGCTTCGCGGGTCTTTGACGGAAAAAAGCTCCAAGGCCCTCCGGGGATCTCCCCCCTGGCCCAGCCCAACGCGGGCACGGCTCCCAGCGGCCTCTATTGGGGGGCGGATTTCCGCAACGCCTACGCCCCTGGGGTTTGCCTGACGGGCACGGGACAGTCGGTCGCCTTGATCGAATTCGAGGGTTATTACGCCAGCGATATCCAAGGCTATGAGACCCTGACGGGGCTGCCGAATGTTCCGTTGGTCAATGTGCTGGTGGGGGGCTTCAGCGGAAAACCCCAAAAGAGCGATTCCAACGGCATCATCGAGGTTTCCTTGGACATCGAAATGGCCGTCGCCATGTCGCCTGGTCTCGGACAGGTCCGTGTTTACGAGGTGAGTCCCACGGCCTCCAATGCCACCGCCGACATGATGCTCAAGCAGATCGCCACCGACGATATTTCGAATCAGATCAGTTGTTCCTGGACCGGTTTTGGGGACTCGGCCACCGGAGCCATTTTCCAGCAGTATGACGCCCAAGGTCAGGCCTTTTTCCAGGCCGCCGGGGACTCCGGGGCCTATGTGGCCGGAGACCCCGAATCCATCATCGGCCCTCCCATCGATCTGAGCGCCCAGGTGGACATGACCGTGGTCGGGGGAACCATGTTGACCTTGAACTCGGGAACTTACATGTCGGAAACGACCTGGAACGCCCCTTTGGGGGGAGTGACCTATGGAGGGGGTGGAGGCATTTGTTCGGTCGTGGCCATCCCTTCCTATCAACAAACCGTCAACATGACCGCCAATGGGGGATCGACGATCGAACGGAACATCCCCGACGTTTCCATGGTGGCTTACAATATTTTCGTCACCGCCAATAAAAGTTATGTCTCATCGACCAGTTACACCTATTACACCGTCGTGGGCACCAGCGCCGCCGCGCCGCTTTGGGCTGGGTTCTTGGCCCTGGCCAATCAACAGGGGGCGGGCGGGGGAGTGACCGTGGGTTTCGCCAATCCCGCCCTTTACGCGATCGGACAGGGCGGGAACTATGGGTCCGATTTCAACGACATCAAGGATGGCAGTACCAACAACCTCAATGGAAAACCCAATTTTTATAAAGCCGTGACCGGATATGACCTAGCCACGGGTTGGGGTTCGCCCAAAGGTCAAGCTATGATCAACGCCTTGACGGGACTCCCTCCCCTTGCCTGCGTGCCTTCTTCGACCCCCACGTCCACGGCGAGCGGGACCCCGACCTCTTCGGGCACCTCGACTCCTTCCCGTACCCCCACTGGAACCCCCTCCTCGACCGCGACTTTCAGCCCGACCCGCACGCCCACCCAGACCCAAACGGCGACGGCTTCCCAAACGTCGACCCCGAGCCCGGTCTCGACCGCCACTTTTTCAGCGACCTTCAGCCCGACAGGGACTTCCACCCCGACGGCCTCCTTGACGGCTACTTTCTCACCCACCCAGACCCTTACCGCTACCCCCAGTAATAGCCCCTCTCCGACTCCGACCCAAACCCCTTCCAAGACTTTCACCGTAACCTCGACCTTGACCCCGACCTCCACTTCGACCGACTCTCCCAGTCCTACCGCGACCGCGACGGCCTCCAACACGCCAAGTTCCAGTCCCACTCCAAGCTGGACAGCCAGCTTCTCATCGACCATGACCCCTTCTTCGACCCCTTCCTCCACGCCCACGTCGACCTTGGTTTCCACCGCGACCAAGACACCCTCTAATACCCCGACCTCCACGGCTTCCTCTACGGGAACCTTCACCCCTTCCAATACTTGGACCAGTACCCCGACCGAGACCGCGACTTCCACATCGACCCATTCCGCCACGGATACCGCGACCTCAACGGCTTCTTCCACGGGGACTTTCACCCCTTCCAATACTTCGACCCCTACACCGACAAGGACCGCGACCTCAACTTCGACCAGCTCGGCCACGGATACTTCCACTTCGACGGCGTCTTCCACTCCGACGCCAACCGCCACTCATACGTCAACCCAAACCCCAACCTCAACGGCGACCTCAACCTCGACCAGCTCGGCCACGGATACTTCCACTTCGACGGCGTCTTCCACTCCAACGTCAACCGCCACTCATACGTCAACCCATACCCCCAGCTCAACGGCGACCTCAACCTCGACCAGTTCCGCCACGGAGACCGCCACCTCGACGGCTTCTTCTACGCCGACCCTTACGGCTTCCGACACTTCCACGAATACCCCTTCCTCCACCCCGACCGCCTCCCGCACCTCAACGCCGACGAACTCGTCAACCTCCAGCGCGACCTCCAGCCCGACTTCTTCCGCGACTTCGACCTTGACCAACACTCCGACCGATTCACCGAGCGCGACCGCGAGTTCGACGGCCTCCAACACCCCCAGCTGGACCGCCTCCCAGACCCCAACAGCCTCCTCCACATCGACCGGGACGGTTACGTCCACCCGGACGCCTTCGCAAACGGCGACCTTTACACTTTCGAATACTCCGACCAACACCCCGACTTTCACCGTTACCCTCACCTCGACGGATTCCCCCACCGATACCTTTACACCTTCGTCCACCGCGATAGCTTCGTACACTTCCACCCCCACCGTGACGCCGGGGGGCACGGGCGCCGGTTGGTCGGTCCTTCCGAATGTTTCGCGCGGGGGCGAACCCATCCTCTGGAAGATCACTTTGACCGAACCTTCCCCGATCCTTTTGAGGATCTATGATGTTTCCGGCGAGCTTGTCGATGTGATCCAACAGGAAGGCGCCGCAGGATCGAACGAACTTACCTGGAACCTTCAAAATCGATCCGGCCAAAGGGTCGCCAGCGGTATCTATCTATTCACCGTGGATATCGCGCGGGGTTTTCCCTTGCCGAAACCGTTCGGAAAGATCCTTGTGTTGAAGTAGTCCTCGCCTTCCTGCAAAAAACGTCCCTCCAAACCATTGAAAAAAATATTAAACAGTTACAAAAAAATTACAGTGAACCGGTTTTTCGTAACTTTTTCAAAAGATCCTAGCTATGGAACGTTAAAGCGGTTTCTTGGAGCTTTTTGCGAGCGCTTCGACTAATTGAACTAAAGAGGGGGATAAATATTGCAGGTAAACGAAGTACTCAGTATTATTTTAAAACGATTCATATTTAAGGGACCTTGAATGAACGAATCTTCAGACAAACGTAAGTTCTCTCGGTACGGCTTCCAAAAGCAGGTCAAGGTTTTCCCCGTCCTCCCTTCCAAATCCGGCAACATTTATGAAGTCCAAAAAAATCCCCTTGAAGTCCGCTCGGCCAATATCAGCGAGGGCGGCGTGCGCCTTGAAACGGACCAGGCCCTGGATCCGGCATTCCTTTTAAAACTGAATTTTGAGTTGGAAAAAGACCAGCTGATCGAAGTTTACGGCCAGGTCATTTGGTCCAGTAAAAACCAATGCGGCGTCCGCTTCATGCTGACCGACTCGGTCCTGCGCAAGGGTATCCGCGCCATCGCCCAAAAGAACAGGCCCTCCGCCAACTAGTTTCCCCCTTTTTCGTTGAGAATCCGCTCCCTAGTCACTCCCGTTCCTTTCCCCTACAATTGACCGCCTATGGAACATCGTCTCCACATCTATTACGGCTACGGA
>Ga0070741_10015512_pt1 | contig 12888 bp, 15 predicted proteins | sample Coa_R1_4_FD_66440 | JGI IMG/M metagenome (GOLD analysis project Ga0070741, IMG submission 66440) | Surface soil microbial communities from Centralia Pennsylvania, which are recovering from an underground coalmine fire - Coalmine... | ecosystem: Environmental > Terrestrial > Soil > Unclassified ...
CTAGCACGGCCCGTCCGAAGGCGGCGGTGCGGAGGGGTGGCCGAGCGGTCGAAGGCGCACGCCTGGAGAGCGTGTATACGGGCAACCGTATCGCGGGTTCGAATCCCGCTCCCTCCGCCATCTCATGGGAAATATGTAAGTAATATCAACACGATATTCTGAGACCGATGCATCGATACCATACTTCAAACCATACTTAAGCGGTCGCCGAGGGGCCTTCGGCCGCCTTCCCGGTACGCAAAACCCCGCCCGGCTGCCCGAGCGGGGTCCTGCGCGCGGTGCCCTGCGGAAGCGCCGCGGCGGAGCGATCACCCGGCCGCCGGCGCCGCCAGTTCGCTTCCCTTCTCGCGCCGCCGCGCCATCACTGCGTCAAAGGCATCATCGAGAGAGACGCCCTTCGCCCGTTCCTTCTCGATCGCCACGACGGTCTCGCGCACCGCCTTCATCCTGACCTGATCGGCCAGCTCCCGCATCGCCACGCCGTTCGCCCATGCCGAGACGTTGACAAGCAGCCGCATTTGCATCGCGGCATCGGATTCGGGTCCGACCGTGATGAAGTCCGTCAATCTGTTGGTCAACAGCAGGTCGAAAGCGATCAACGTGGCAAGCTCGATGGCCGGGATCGCCGCGCGTGCCGACTCGATGGCGGGGGCGCTGTGTTCCTCGACCAGGGCGATATATTGATCGACCAGCTCGATCATCGACGGCGCGGGCGGATGATCGGCGAAGTTGTCACCGGCGCGCACGGCCGAATCGCGGGCCTGCGCGTAGTGCGCGAGGTGCCGCAGCGCAATGGCGCGGTAGAGGCCGGCGACCGTTTCGTCGGGTGTAATCTCGAGGACCGGGGCCGGCATCTTGGCGTCCTGCGGGCCGGCGGCGCCGTCAGTGTGATTGCCTTCCATCTCGTTGCTCCTGTTCAAGAGGACGGCCCGGCGGTTGAACAGGCGCAACGAGTCGCCCGCGCGTGCCTTTGGGCCGAAGCCTTGGACATGCGCACGCGCCCGCCGGACGTGATTGAGGCTGAAGCCATCTCGTTGCGTAGCCTGTTCAAGGGCCGCCCTCACCATGCGCCGATCTGCGCCCCGCCGCAAGCCCGAAACCGCGCATGCCCACCGCGTCGACCCCGGCATCGGCTCAATTACCGCGGTAATTCGCGGAACGCAGCAGGGCGCCCTTGCCCGGATGCTGCTCCGGACGCGCCAGAAGGCCGTAGGCGCGCGGAAGCTTCGAGGGTATTCCGGGGAAGGGGCCGACCGCTTCCGCGCACCAGCGGCCACTGGACGCGGATTTGCCGCAGCCCGTGCCGCTCTAGCGCTTCTGCGTCGAGGGTGCCGCACCCGCCAGCGCCAGTGTCCCGAGCTGCGACCGCAATCGCTGGGCGATGAAGGGCCGGTTCGCCGGTGTTGCCTTCATCAGCAGCGTCCGGGCAAGCTCGGGATGCAAAAGGGCCTCGGTGAGAAGCTGATCCCGCCGTTCGATGCCGGCGCGTGTCAGAGCCTCGACCGCTTTCTTCCCAGCCTCGACGGCCAGCGCGCTCAACGCGCCGTGCCCGGCCCCACCGTGCAGGTAGCCGATCAGCCCGGCCAGTCCTGCCACCCCGTGGCCGAACATGCCGCGCAACAGCGACCGGCCGCCCGCCGCCTCTCCCGCCGGCAGCGGTCGCCCCGCACGTTGCAGGTCGGCCAGAATGTTGCGCAAAGCCGTCATCTGGTCGGGCGAAAAGACCTGCGCCAATGCCGGCTCGTGCTTCGCCAGAAGGTCGCCCAACGCCTTCGCGCTCATCGTGCCGACATCGGCGTCACCCGCCGGCGCCCGCACCGCGCGCTGCGCAATCCACTCGACGACGGCCCGTTGCAGCCCGGCCGCAGCCTCGGGATCGCCGGCAACCATCCCCGCCAGCGCCTTCATATCGCCAACCGGGTTCTTGCCGGCGAGCACCGATTGCACCGCCTGCATCGGCTCGGCGTTGAGGAAATGCCGCGCCGCGCCGCGTTGGAAATCCAGCCGCGCTGCCCGGCTCGCCGCCATCGTCCGATCCAGCGCCACTTGCGCATCGGCCACCGTGTTCAGCATCGGCCCGACTTCGGGCAGCGCCCGGATTGCGGCACCCCGCTTCGCCTGCCAGCTCGCGAATTTGCGCGGATTCAGAGTGCCGTCCGGATCGAGCGCCGACTGTTTGAGATCGCCGATCAGCGCATCCACCAGGGTGCGGCGGTCGCCACCGCCGGCAAGGAACGCTTGAACACCTTCCGGCGTGCCAAGGAACCGTTCCGGCAACCGGCTTTCGGCGATGCGGTAAACGCCGCCGCGTTCCTGGAGCGCAGGCCCGATGATCGGGTTGTTAAAGGTCTGCGCCCTCGTTCGCGATGCGTCTGCCGCCGCCCGATATCGCGCAGCCGCCGCCGCGTCCCAGTTCGCCGGCGCGCCCGGCAGCGGCGGCATTTCCTCCGGCTCCAAGGCTCCCTTGCGGCGCGCGTTTTCGTAGGCCAGCCAGTCCGCCGCCGCCGTCGCGTCGCGATCGGAAAAGACCGGCAGCCCATGTAACGTGCGGTCGATGGCGTCAAGCAGGTCGTTTACGTCGCTGTCGGGATGAAGAAAGCCTTCCTCGGCCGCAATCTCGCGCGCCGTGTCGAGCGGCATGCCGGTGGACCGCGACAGGATGCCCGAGATCCCCTTGTTCGGCCGGTTCAGATCGCGGGCGCGAAGCTCGCCACCTTGATCGAGCAACCCGCCGCGGGCGGCTAGGAATTGGACGATATCTTGGGGTCGAGGCGGCGGCGGTACGCCCGCACTTCCAGAATCATTTCCAAATCGCCGCGACGCCGCGCCCGCTGTTCCAGGAACGCCATAAACGGCTTGTGATCGCAAACCGGCATCGTGCGTAGAACTTGCGCCAGGGTAGCCCCCCAGTGCCGTTGTGCTGCCTTCGGAAGCTCCGGGTCCATAGAATGTGCCCTGCTCCTGGCCGATCCGGCCGAACAATCCAGGGTCGCCCTGCGCGGCTTTCGCCGACATGCTCGATATTGCATCGTCCATCGCCGAACGCAACTGCTGCATGCGGCGCAGCGCTTGAGATTGCCCATTGGAGGCGCGCTCCTGGCGGATCGCTTCCAACAGCCGCGAGCGCAGGGCCGCGAAGTTCCGGAACGGCGTCGCGGTCCCCAAAAGTTGCGTTGCGCGATAAATCGCCGCTTCCTCGCTGCCCGGCGGGGCCGCCGTGTCGGGAATGTCCCCGACTATCTCTCGCGCACGCTCGCGCACCGGCATGCCGTCGATTGTCAGTGTCCCGCCCGGATCGATGGCGTCCCACAACCTCCCTTCCTGCCGTTTCGTCTCGGCTTTCGCCGCCTCAAGCTGGTCGCGCATCGCCGCGCCATAATCTTCGCGATTGAGATTGCCGCCGGCCTGTTCCAAAGCCTGCTGCGCCTTCTGTCGCGCCGCCGCATCCGCCCGGTCGCCCGCCGCATCGATCCCGGCGAGACGCTGTTGCAGAAGATCGCGCACCGCCCCGGGGTTTCCCGCCGCTACGTTGGAAAGCCCAGCGACGCGCGCCGTGTTCTGTTCTGCCGTTCGTGCCTCAAAAGGCCCTTGCGGCAGTTCCGCTTGCAGCCGGCCGAGACCTTGATCGCCGGTAACCTGATACGTCGTCGGCCTCGATCCCGGCACCAGTTCCGGCCGATCCTCCGACAGCGCTCGCGCCACCGCCGCGGGATCGCTTGCCGCCGCCGCCAGCCGGTTTGCCGCAATCCCTTCCGCTCGGCTCGGCAGCATCAGTCCCAGCATCTCGCGCGCCTGATCGACGCCGGTATTGATAGCGGCCTTCCCCAAGCCCATGCCGCCGGCCACCAGGCCGCCTCCGAGCATCTGCCCGGCGACGTTGGCAAGCGGCCGATACGGCGAATTCTCCGGCAGCAGCGCCTCAGCCCCTTGCCCGCCGAGCGAGGCGCCGGTGCCGACCGCGGCGTTGCCGGCAGCGCCCAGTCCGGTGCGCAGCAGCCCGGCATCCGGGCCGGCAGGACCGCCCAGCATCTGCACCGTCGCTCCGCCAAGGCTCAGCGGCGCCCCCGAAGGTGCAGGCACGCCGATGCCCCGTGCGATCAGCGCTCGCGCCCCCAGGTACGGCGCCACCATGTCCGCCGCCGCGGCGCCGACGTTCCGCGCCACCGCCTCGGGCACGGTGTTGACCCCGACATTGCGCGGATCGGCCCCGAGCAGTCCGAACGCCGCCTTGAGCCAATCCGAGCCGCCGACAGGGTTTTGGACCATCGGGTGCGGCGGCGGCGGCTGCGGCACGTTCGCCATCGACGGCGGCACCGAGAGCCTGGTTTCCGGCCCGAATTCTTCGCCCGCCGTCCCGGTGAAGGGAGACGCGATCCGGTTGATCAGCCATGCCGCCGCATCGACGGGGGCGCCGAGAGCGCTGGTTACCGCCTCGTTTGCCCCCGCCGCGAGGTTGCGAAGGAGGCCGCCCTGCCTGGCCGGCGGCTCGGCATTGCCCCGCGACGACGCCGCCATTTGCTGCGGCGCCAGCGCGTCTTGCGCCCACCAGTTCCCAGCATCGCCGGAGGCGGACGCCGCCGGCGGCGCACCCGTCCCGGCAACAACGGGATCGGCCGTCCACCAATCGGCTGTCACTGCGCCCTCGGCAGGAATTGTGCATATTGCGGATCGGTCGGTTTGATCCGGGTCGAGCCGTCCGGCGCGATATAGGTGGTACCGGGTCGCAAAGCGTCATAGGCGGCCTTGCTCGACGGCTGCGCCGGCAGGATGCGTGTCTCGTACATCTCGACCGGCGCCGCCTGATCGAATGCAGTTGCAGCCCCGGCAAAGTTATGGTGCGCCGTAAACCAGTTGTCATAAAACGCCCGACGATCCATGTCCCGCTGCAAGCCTTCGCGGATCAGGCCGACCAGCTTCTCATTGCCCTCCGGGCTGCCGAGCAGGTTCGGGTTGGCTCGGATCGACTGCTCGACGATCATCTGCGCCTCGCGGCTGCCCAGCGTCCTCGCCAGGTTGAAGCCCAGCCATGTGCCCGACTTGTTGATGATTTCACCGCTCGCGATCGTCTTGGCGAGATCGCTGTCGGCCGGCAGCCCGACCGCCTGCGCGAAATCCTGCCACGCCCGTTGCACACTAAGCCGGGTCGCCGCACTCGGGCCGGTCCGGAAGCTCGCCAGCGAGCTTTGCAGCGACAGCAGCGCCGGCAGCGATTTGTAAGCCGTTTGATAGCCCGAGACGACCTCGCCATACTCTTTGTTCAGCGCCGCCGCCTGCCCCTTCAGCGCTTCCTCTTGTCCCGGGCCGAGTGCGGCGACCGTATTTCCGCCGCCGGGCGCCACGCTGTATTGGCCGGTCTGCGGATCGCGCGTCATCGCGAACGCCGGCGCGCCAGTCATCGGCGAGATGTAGCGATAGACCTTCTGCCCGGTCGCCGAATCCGTCACAGTTTCCAGGGTAGGCATCGCGCCGATCATGCGGCCTCCGACAAAAATCCCGCTGCCGGGCCGCGCGACTTGCGGCGTGTTCCAAGCTTTTGCGAGCTCCGGCCCGAGACCGCCCCAGCCCTTCGCCGCCGCCGCCGCCGCGAGGTATTGCGGCGACAGCGCCCCGCCCGGCGCCATCTGCAAAACGTTCTCGATGGACACCGGATTGCGGCGCCCGAGCAGCGCATTGATCTGATCCTGCCGCCGCGCCCAGGCGAGATATTCCGGGCTGATCGGCGGCAGCCCGGCCCCGCCGGGCACCAGGTTCGAAACACCCGGCACCGGCGCAGCGAAAGCGCTTGCCGGCACGTCTGTCATCGTCTGCGGCGTCGCCTGCGCCACCTGCACCGGCCGCGGCGGCTCCGCCACGTTCGCGCGATAATCTACTCCCGTCAACGGGTTGACGCCGGCCCACTCGAAATGCATCGGGTCCTTGCGGCTTTTCCAGTCGCCGCCCCAGGTCAGCCCCCACTTCGCCGCCAGCTCGCTCACATTGGCCGGCAAGTCGGTTTTCAAGTTGGGCTGCATCGGGTTGGCGGCCGGGTTGATGTCGATTGCATTCCCGAAAGCATGTTCGCTCAGCGTGTCGCCGCCGCGGATGTTGCGAATATTGTAGCTGCCGCCCGAGGCGACTTTGTAGCCCTCGGCGTCAAGATCGGCGAGAAAGCCGGCGAAGCTCGGCGCCGCCAGCTTGTTGACCCGGAACGTCGCGCCGCTCGGGCTTTTCACCGTGACGATGTTGTTCTCTTCCCAGCCGGGTTGCGTCGGATCGCCGAAGATGCCGGAATTCTTTGCGAAATTCGCCGTCCCGACAATCGGCTTCCACCAGTCGCTGCCGTTGGTGTTGAGGAGCGACGCTTTCGGCTCTTTTGGAGGCGATGCCGCGGCCGGAGCACTCGGCGCAGGAGTGCCTAAAGGAGGCGCCGAAGGCGACGACCCCGACGCCCCGCCCGTCCCCGCCGGCGAACCGGGGGCGCCCCCGAACTCGGGCGGCGGCGGCTCCATGGCGCTCCGGTAAAGATCAACGAGCGCCGCGGTCTGCGCGCCTTGCATTCCGTAAAGGTTCGCCTGCGCCTGTCGCAGCGCGATTTCTGAAGGCATGCCGCTTGCGTTGGCGATGGCGTTCAGCATCGCCGCCGGATCGGTATATGGCACCTTGACCGGCGGCAGATACATCGCGGTCGCGTTCGATGCCGCCTTCGGCAATGCTGGCACGACCGGACCGCCGACCGGGGCGGTCCGCTGCGCCAGCGCGCTCAGAATGCCGGGCAGAATGTCGCTGAACAGCATTGGGCTTCCCTCAGTATGACCACCCCACCAAAGCGCCCCCGGGCGCGATGGGAAACTGAATCCGGCCCGGGATCACCGCCGACGGCGGCGGCTTCATCATCTGCAGGCCGTTCAGCGCGTCATCCAGCCATGGCAGCGCCGTGCGCCTCGGCCAGCTCCCCGGGGCGCCCCCCTTTTGCACCGCTTGCAAACTCGCAACGAGCTGGTCGTAAGCGGATCGCCACGTCGCGGGAACGGAAAATGCGGACATGCCGGCGCCCAGCCCCGGCATCCCAAGCGCGCCAATTTGGTCGAACAGGCTCATTTCCCCGATCCGCGACGGGGGCGCCGGGTAAAGTGCGGCTGCGGCTGCGGCTGCGGCACCGGCACCTCGAACGGAACCGGCACGATCGGAGGCGCCGGCGGCAATGGTTGGCCCACCTTCGCCACCGCATCGCGAACGAGATCGAGCGCCGCGTCGAGATCGTCGGTTTTAATCTCACGCCCGCCGCGCGGCCCATATACGCCACCGATCCAACGGGCATTTCCAAGCCGTTCGAGGTTAATCTGAATGACCGACATCACTCACCCTTTCCCTGCTCTGCGAACACCTGGTCGAGAAGCTCTTGCGCGCGCCGTTGACGCAGCTCGATGTCCACCTTGGTCTCAATCGGCCCCCCACCGGGGCCGCTATGTTCATGCCGTTCGACGAACATCCCGAGATGCCGCGCCAGATCGACCAGCGCCGCCCGCTTATCGGCCAGCTTGATCCGCACGCGCCGCACGTCGCGCGCAGCCTCGACGATCAATTCCTGAACCGCGGCAAGCTGATCGTCCGTCACACCCGAAAGATCGACGACCCGCTCGGCGCCGACGACCCGCGTGTAGTCGCCCATGTTCGCAAATGCGATCTTGCCCAATTCGGTCAGCACGCGCTCCTTGGTGATCGCCGACCGCTCGATGGCGCGCTGCAATGCTTTTTGCTCGCTCGTCTCGCGCGCGGCCAGGATTTCGGCAACGCGTTTTGAAATGATTGGCTTGTTCTTTAACGTGACGGCGTTGCCGCGGTTCGGTTTGAAGCCGGCCGCGACGTATGCGGCGACGGAGCTTTTTCCGCTCGCCAGCTCTTGCGCAAACCGTTCGTGCCGGGCGTTCCGCAGGACCGGCATCAACCCCCTCCGGCTGCTTCGATTGTGAGCAGGACGCGCCGCCACATCGCGCACGACATCATCACGACGGGTTCGCCGCGCGAGCGGTGCACGCGGACGAAATCGGCCTCCGCGACATGCCGCGAAAAGGGTTCGAAAACGGCCTCGGAATGCTCCCCGATCAGCGTTGCGTCCCGAATTTTGAATTCTTCCCTCGGGTCGAGCGGCGCGACCTTGGCCTTCGGCATCAGTTCGCCCTCAATTCCATCGCCGGCGCGTCGCCAACCGGGTCGGCCGCAGCCGCAGGAAGCGGCCCCAATCGCTCCGCAAGCTCGCGGATCAGAAGCCAGTCGAGCGCGACCTCGATCCGCATCGAAAGCGCGCCGTGCCGCAGGGTGCCGCCGTTCGTGGCGGCGTAGACCAGCCCCTCGACCACCGCGGCCTCGCCGGCGCGGCGATACGTTTCGAGAAAAACCAGGTCGCCCGTGGCGTCGCGCACGCGGCATAGCCGGTACGGCGCGGCCCCGCCCGCCTGCCAGAACCCGCCGGTGCGCATGGCGTCGATTGCCTCGGCGACGGTCGGCCCCAGCGGGTTGCCGACCGCGGATTTTGGAAGCCATTCCGAAACGACAGCGCCGCCAACGGCTCGTCGCCGGAAGTTGGCAACGTATTCGAAGCCGGCCAGGTAGTGCGCCTCGGCGGCGGCGTGCCGAGGCTCGACAATGCCGAGCAGCGCCAGCACCACCGTGGCGACATGCGGCGTGTCGAGCGCGTCGTCCTGGCCGGGCGGCAACAGCCCCGCCTCCGCCAGAAAGCGCAAGACCGCCCCTTGCGGCTGCACCAGCGCGGCGCCGAGGATCGCGGCAAGCTCGATGCCGGTCAGCACGCCGAGCCTTTCTCGTTGCGGTCCACGACTTCGCGCACGGCGGCGCGGTCGGCTTCATCGACGATGATCGCACGCGTCGCGCGGCGGATCAGGTCCTCGGCGAGATCGAACGCCTCCGCCGGGCGCAGCGACACGACGCGCCGGCCAAGCTTCAGGTCTAACTCTCCGCAGAATCGCAGCATCATCACCCACCCTCGCAGGTAGCCTCACTAAGATAAATCAGCCGGTGGGGATTTCAGTTTACCCACGTAACTGGTTGATCGTGCGATGATTTTCCGAATCGTCTCGGCTCCGGGCAGCTTGTCGCCGCTGCCGGCGATGCGGCTCATCAGCACGCGCTCGGGCGACGTTTCGCCGGGCGCCGAGCGGTAGCGCCGCAGCCGCCGCGCCACCGCCTCGGCCTGGCGCCGGATCGACAAATCGGGGCCGAGCAGCCGCGCCAGCGCGACAATGGCGCTATCGCGTTCGGCGCGTCGACTCAACAGCCGCGCCACGATGTCGGCCAAAGCGGCACCGGCTTCGGGATCGCGCGCCCGCGCCCGGGCGATCAGGTCGGCGAGATCGTGCATCGCACCAGCCGCCGCCGCGCCGCGTCGAGGAGGTCTTGCACCAGCGCCAGGGCGCGGACCGGGTCGAGATCGACTGCCGCCAGGGGTTCGGCGCCCCGGTAGACCGTCAGCCGAAGCGCCCGGCCATCGTCGGCCACAACGGCGCGCTCCTCGGCCGACCTGCCGCCCCTCGCGCCGGGCTGCCGAGGAAGGTGCGCCCGGCCGATCATGTCGCATCTGCCGAGATCGGCCAGGAGGGACGGGTCGGGCCGCACCGGACATGTGCCGCCCCCGGACACCGGACAAGACGGACACCGTATAAATACGGTGTGTCCGTTCTGTCCGGGTAACGGCCCGGACATCTGTCCGTTCTGTCCGGTTTGTCCGGCAGGCTCCGGGGCCTCATGTCAGCCACACATAAGCCCCCCATTTCCCGACGCGCCCGGCAGCGACCAGTGCCTCTGCGGCGCGCTTAAATGCTCGCTGCCGGGCATCCTGGTTGCCGGCGGATATGGCGCCGAGATAGCAGTGCTGTCGCCACAGCGTCTCGGGCACGCACCTGGTATTGGCGGGGATGAAGTTGCTCGCCGGCGGGACTTCGCCGTCCCGGTTGACTGCTTCGGTGAGAAGTTGCAGGGCGCGCTTTTGGGCCGCCGGGAGCGGTTTTGCTTTCGGCGCCGGCGCTACACTTGTCTCGGTTTCCTCAAGGACGCATGAATTGATCGGGTCGCCATCCTGATCGGTGCCGAGTTCGACCGGGCGCAACGAGAAGGTCAATGTGCCGTCAGTTGCGAAATTTCGCTGCTTGGTCACCCGGGCGGTGGCGATCTTGCTGGCATCGTCGCGAGTGATTTCTATCTCGGTGTCGGTGGCGGCCCGGAGCAGGCTGTGGCCGCGGGCGCCGCGGCTGGCGTCTTTCCCGCTATGGTGCACGATCAGGACGGCGGCGCCGGTTTCGGCGCGGAGCCTGTCGATGTTGCGGACGAAGGCGCCCATGTCGTCCGGCTGATTTTCGTTTCCGCCGGCCATCACCCGAGACAGGGTATCGACGACGATGAGTTCGACCGGAAAGCCGAGAGCGGCGTTGCGGACGGCCTCGATCAGAGGCTCGGTATCAGCGGTTTCCGCGCACAAATCGAGCGGCGTTTCGACCGCGGCGAATGGCATCGCACTCGGAAATTCGATCACGTGCTTTGCGGCGGCGATGCGATTTTCGATGCTCTTGCCGGCCTCTGCCGCGATGTAAATGACGCCCGCTCGGCGAACTCGTCGTTTGAAGAATTCGGAGCCGGCGGCGATGCAGAGAGCCAAGTGGAGAGCGAGGAAAGTCTTCCCGGTCCCGGATTCACCGTACAACACGGCCATCGACGCCGCGCCAATTAGGTTTTTCACAAGATAGCTGTCATTCAGGCGGGCGCGCATTTCGTCGAAGGCGACAAGCTTGATCGCATTGTGCGGCTCGACGGTGCGGGAAGCATGTGTTTCGCGATATGCGGCCCGCGCCTCGGCGACGCCCTCGATTTCATCGAGAAAGCCCATGGCGAGCCTCCCTGGGCCGGGCGACGCCATGCTTGAAAGCGCGGCGCACCTTGGTTTCGATTTCCTCGGGTCGCCACGGCAGCGCCGGATCATGGTCGGGCATCCTGGCGGCGGCCTGGAGCAGCGCCCGAAGGGCGATGTCCTGCGGGATCAGGCCGGCGCCGGCCGCGGCACCGATGCTGAAACATTCGGCATTGAGCGTTATTTCCTGCCGCCCCGGGCCGGCGGTGGCGATGGCACGGCAGGCCGATTCGATCGCCGCCTCGGCATAGGGCGACAAGCCGGTCACCGGCTCGGCCCGACCGCTGATCGGTGGCCGTGATGGCCGGTGCGGCCATAACCACTCCGGCGCCGGGGCGAACGCGACCGTCTGCGGGTTTGCGATGGGGTCCCACAGATAGCCCGACCCCGGCGACGGCGCGATGACGTAACCGCCCGCGGCGCGGACATCGAGGCCCGGCCCGATCAGCCCGGCCGAGCATCGTAGCTCGCGCGCGGGGTTCAAGAAATAAACGTGCAGGCCGCCACTCGCGGTATGTGCCGTTGGCGTATCGGGCAAGATCGCATGGCCGAGATCGTCCAGCGTGTCGAACCCGTTCGCCGCAGGGTCCTTGACGTCAATGTCGAGGACAACGACGCCCGAGGCATCGCCGGTCGGCACCCCGATCAGCGCCTCTGGCCAGGTCGTCCACCAGGCCGCGATCAGGTCGCGATCGGTTGTGGCATCATGAAAGCCGTGCGGGCATAGCGGGCGCTTGCGGCCCGGCTCGGCAGCGCGGCACGGAAACACCGGCCAATGCCGCGCGGCGTAGAGTAGCGCTGTGTCGAGAGGCGTCATGGCATACCTCTCGGGTCGGCTGGCTCATCTGCGCCTCGGTGCTGTCCGCGCTTTGCCGCTTCGCTGCGCCGATCAGCATCGGCCCGCCGCACCGCTGCGGCGCTCGCGATCTGCTCGACGACGAGGGCGAGGCCGTGATGCTCAGTGCCGTCGCGTCCCGTCCACGCGGTGAGCCGCGCCCGCCCCGCGACCGCGACTGCATCGCCGGCGCGCCGGTCGAGAAGATCGTCGGCCAGGCGTCCGAAGGCGACCGCCGAGACGAGGATCGGCCCGTCGTCCGTGACGACGCGGATCGTCGCGGTGGCGTACCGGCTTTTCGCGCCTTGGCGCGCCACGGGGTCGGCGATCAAGGTGCCGGTGGCGAGCGCATGAAAGCTCATGGCCACCTCCTCGACCTTAGCCCGAAGCCTATGGCTGCGCCGAGCCGCAGAACCCGGGCAGATGGCCGCCGGTCACGGCGCCGTTGTTGCGTTTTGAATGCGACAGGGTTACGCTGCGGCCGTTTCCCAGCCTGCGCAAATCCTGCCGCCCCGCCAGTGCGCGACACTGGCGGGCGCGGTGCTTGCAGCATCGTTCACGCCGCCGCCGACTTGCCGATTCGTTCGGCAAGCTGCTCGATGGAGGCGACCGACACGAGCCGCATCCGGCCGCGTTTCACCGAGATGACTTCACCGGTGCGGATGAGATCATAGAAGCGAGTTAAGCCGATGCCGCTGAGACGAGCAGCCTCGCGCGGCCGGACCCAGATAGGACGAGAGCGTTCCGACGTGTTCATTTTCAATCCTGCGCTGGCGCGGCACCGCAGCGCGGCGCGGCGCGCTAGGTTTCTTCCGTTTACGCAGGAAGTGGGGCGGACGCCCGTGAAGCCGGCGACGCTGTTGCCCGATAACGGCGGACGGCCGGACGCCCGTGAAGCCGGCGACGCTGTTTGTTTGATATTTTACACGCGCAGGCAAAGAGGCGCAATAGTGTTCACAGATGTTCAGCTCAACAATTACAATAGCTTCGGCTGCCGCAACGGGATCACGTGGCCGCCCGGCGCCTCGGCGCAGAACTTCGCCCAAGCCTCGGCCAGTTGCCGGCGCTTGGCGAAAAGATCGCCTCGCCGGTAGGCGGCTTCCACTTTGTCGGCGACCGTGTGCGCCAGCGCCATTTCGGCAACCTCGGCCGGGAAGCC
>Ga0070741_10015513_pt1 | contig 12888 bp, 8 predicted proteins | sample Coa_R1_4_FD_66440 | JGI IMG/M metagenome (GOLD analysis project Ga0070741, IMG submission 66440) | Surface soil microbial communities from Centralia Pennsylvania, which are recovering from an underground coalmine fire - Coalmine... | ecosystem: Environmental > Terrestrial > Soil > Unclassified ...
GCCGGGGGCGAATAGCTCGTCGGGGCTGACGGGGCGAGGGGCGAGGCCCTGCTCGTACACGTACTGGCCGAGGGCGGCGAAGGTAGGGCGGTTGGGCTCCAGGCCGTAGGCCCAGAAGTCTTTGCCGAAGACGCGCCAGGTCTCCTCGACGTGGTCAATGAGCCAGGGGAGGGAGAGCCGCAGCGCGTCGGTGTCGTACAGGCCGTTCACGGCCAGGTCGCGCGCCTCGCAGAACGCGCGGTAGATGCTGCGCGCTACCCACTGGTGCTCGCGGTACACGTCCTCGCGGACGACGACAGTGTGCATGATCGGGAAGATGCGCGTGCGGCGGTAGTAGTCCTGCTCAACCTCCTTGAAGTTGGGGAAGAGGCGGGCGACGCGCGGTGAGCCGCGCTGGAAGCTGGCGGGGATGTAGAGGGAGAGGAGGGCGTCTAGCTCGCCGGCCTCCAGCATGCCCTCCAGCGTCTGCGTCTCGGTGAGAAAGTCCAGGCGGATCTGCGCGGGCAGGTTCAGCGGGATGAGCGGGGGCGGGGTGGGCCGGTCGAGCGCGCCCATGAACCAGTGGACGTCCTCGGGGCGCACGCCGTACTCGTGCTGCAGCATGCCGCGCATGAACACCGAGCCGGTCGAGCCGTACTGCATGGTGCCCACGCACCGGCCCTTCAGGTCCTCGGGCCGCGTGATGCCCGCGTCGGGGCGGACGTAGATGCAGGAGTGGCGGAAGATCTTGGAGAGCGCCACGGGCACGGCGACGAACGGGCAGGCGCCGCGGGCCTTGAGCGTGGTGTAGGAGGCCAGCGACAGCTCCGAGACCTGGAACTCCTGGCGCTCGAGCATGCGCGGGAACGTTTCGTGCGGCCGCATGACGAGGACGTTCAGGTCAATGCCCTGCGGCTGCACGCGGCCGTCGATGAGCGGGCGCGTGCGGTCGTAGTCCCAGCAGGCGAGCGTGAGGGGCAGCTTCGACACCGGGGGCCTCCTTGGGCGCCCGCCGCGGGCGGGCGAGGCTGCTTCGCGCCATGCTACCATGCGGCGCGATTACACTTGACCAGAAGGCGTCCGGCCACTATCGTTTCGTACAGGGGCGATGCCGTTCCAGCCGCAAGCGCCGCGCGCGGGCGAGGCGCCCCCGAGAAGGGAACTCCACTGATGAACGTCCTCCCGCGCCGCGTGGCGCTATCCCTCGTGCTCGTGCTGGTGGCCGGGCTCAGCCTCGTCGCCGCAGCCGCCCGGCTGCCGCTCGGCGGTCTGACGCCGCTGCCAACGGGCCAGGCCAGCGCGCAGGAATTCACCAATCCGGCCGAGCTTAGCTTCGACGCGATCAAGAGCCGCGTGACGCAGCTCCGCGGCCTCGCTCCCAAGCAGGATGTGCCCGAGGTTGCGCTCACGCAGCAAGAGTACCGCGACCGCATGATCGCCGATATGGCCGACGAGGACTCGCAGAAGTCCATCGAGGACAGCCGGCAGCTCATGGTGGCGCTCGGCCTGCTCCAGCCGGACATTGACCTGTACCAGATGGAGCTGGACTTTCGCACCGGCATCGTGCTGGGCGAATACGACCCCGAGACGAAGGAGCTGTACGTCATCACGGGCACCGACCTGACCCGCCCGCTGGAGCGCGTGACGTTGGCCCATGAGTTCACCCACGCGCTGCAGGACCAGTACTACGACATCCGCGCCCTGCTGCCGAAGGACTCCGACAACTCCGACCGCGACCTGGCCGTGTCGTCGTTGCTGGAAGGCGACGCGCTGATCTCGGAGCAGCTCTACGAGAATCACGTGCTGACGCGGGCCGAGCGGCAGGAGAAGCGGCGCCAGGAGCAGTCCATGAGCGGTCAGCTCAACCTGGACCGCGTGCCGCTGGTGATCCTGGAGGAGACGTACTTCCCCTACGTCTACGGGCCCGAGTTCATCGCCACGGTCATCGGCCGCAGCAACTACCGGCAGATGATGGATAGCGGCACAGGCTACGGGGCAGCCGTGGAGCGCATCTTTCAGGACCCGCCCAAGTCGTCGGCGCAGATCATCCACCCCGACAAGTACCTGAACAACGTGCAGCCGGTCGCGGTCTCCTTCCCTGACCTGGCGGCCGCGCTCGGCCCCGGCTGGGAGCAGCGCCGCAAGGACCTGCTGGGCGAGATTGACCACCGCATCCTGATCCAGCAGTTCGTGAACCGCGACCTGGGGGAGCGCGCGGCCGACGGCTGGGCGGGCGACGCCTTCGCGCTGCTGCGCAACGGCAACCAGACCGCGGTGGTGGTGCGGAGCGTCTGGGACACGCCGAACGAGGCGAGCGAGTGGTTCGACGCGTACACGCGGGCGATGACGGCGCGCTACCGCCAGAACCTGCAGGGGGTGGACCAGCGCGCGAACCGGGTGCTGTGGCGCACGTCGGAGGGGCAGCAGCTCCTGACGCAAGACGGGACGACGACGACCTTCATCATCGCGCCGACGGCGGACGCGCTGAGCCGCCTGGAGCAGGCGCTCGGCAGCGGCGCCCCAGCCGCCCTGCGCCGCCTGGTGCCGGCCGTCAGCCTGGTCCCGTAGCCGAAGGGAGGCTCGGACCCGGGGGCCAGGGGGCAGATCCATCGCCGGGCCAATTGATGCGTTCCCCCGCGCCGGGGGCGGCCTGGCGGCCGCGGGCGGGCACGAGACCCGCCCCTACGACACTCGGCGAGGCGCGGGTGGGCGGGCACGAAGCTCGCTCGCCGCTGAGGTCGGGGGCGTCGGGGGGCGCCGCAGCGAACAGGAGAAGCAGGATGGTGCAGCAAGTGGCGCCGCCGCACGGGCACATGCACGACTACGAGGCGCACGTGCGGGCGGTGGAAGAAGACCTGGAATACTACCGCGTGAAGCGGTTCGAGCCGCGCGTGCTCTACTGCCATCGCCGCGGCCTGGTCACGCTGTACGACGTGCTGCGCGCCGCGGCCACCCTGCCCCCGCCCGCGCCGCCGCCGGCCGACGCGACGCTGGAGCAGCGCATCCGCGCGCTGGAGGATGGCCTCGACGGGTACGTGCGGGGCAACGCGCTGGCGTCCGTGGACTTCGGCGGCACGAAGATGGTGATCGAGGACACGCGCACCGAGCGCGGCGACTACGATCCGGCGTTCCGCATCGAGAAGAAGACGCACGGCGGCACACTGGAGGAGCGCGTGGCGCAGCTCGAGGCGGACCTGCGCGACTACACCCGCCTGCAGGATGCCTTCTTGCAGGCGATGGTCGCGCGCGGCGCGCTCGACGCGGCGCAGCTCGCGGCCGACCGCGCGGCGGCCCCGGCGCCCAGCCCGTGGAACGGCGCCCGGATTGTGGCGCGCGCCTGGGTGGACCCCGAGTTCCAGCGCCGGCTCGTCGAGCGGGGCCGCGAGGCCGTCCGCGAGCTGGACATCCCGCCGGGGCGGCTGGGCAAGCTCGGCGTGGCCGTGAACACCGAGGCGGTCCACAACGTCGTCGTCTGCACGCTGTGCTCGTGCTACCCGTATGATCTGCTGGGCGACACGCCCTGGTGGTACAAGCACGACAGCTACAAGCAGCAGATCGTGCGCGACCCGCGCGGCACGCTGGCCGAGATGTTCGGCTTGCAGGTGCCGGAGAACGTGGAGATCCGCGTCCACGACAGCACATCGGACGTGCGCTGGATGGTGATCCCGCGTCGGCCCGCGGGGACGGAAGGCTGGAGCGAGGACGAGCTGGCGCGGCTGGTGACGCAGGAGAGCCTGATCGGCGTGGCCGAGCCGCTCCGCGAGGCGCCCGCTGCCGCGGCCGCGGCGCCGCGCCAGAACCGGCGTTAGGCGGGCGGCCGATGCAGATGGAGACGAGCAGCGCGCCGCCCCGCTTCGCCGTGGGCCACCGCGTGCGCGTGAAGCCCGAGAACCGCGACGGCAACCCGCGCACGCCCCGGTATATCCGCGGCAAGACCGGCGTAGTGGCCCAGGTCCACGGCGTGATCTACAACCCGATCGACCACCGCGGCACCTACCCGCCGCTGTACAGCGTGCTCTTCGCGGTGGGCGAGGTGTTCGACAGCCCGAGCCGCGACCAGCTCTCGGTGGACCTGCACGAGGAGTGGCTGGAGCCCGCGTAGCCCGGCGCCCAGGCCGTGCGTGAGAACTCGCGCCACCCTAGCGGCGGGGCGGGCGCTCGGCGAGCGCGAGGTCCGTGCTGTGGCCGGGCTCGTTGCTCACGGGCACGTCCACCAGCCCGTCCGGGCGCTGGAAGTCTTCGACGGGGAGATCGAGCACCTGGAAGGCGGCCTCCATCGCCTCGTGCCAGATCTTGCCCGCGCTCATCGAGCTGAGCACCTCGCGCATCGGGTGGCCGTCGGTGTTCCCGACCCAGACGCCGATCGTCAGGTTCGGCGTGTAGCCCATCGTCCAGGTGTCGCGGTAGTTGTCGGTGGTCCCGGTCTTCGCGGCGGCCGGGCGCGACAGCTCCAGCCCGCTGTGCGGCCCGTAGGTGATCAGGCGGGCGTTCGGGTCGCTCAAGACGTTCGTGAGCATATACGCCAGCCGCGGGTCGACCACCTGCTCGCCATTGGTCGGCCGCTCCTCCTCGATGATGCGGTCGTGACCGTCCACGATGCGCCGGACGGCGACCGGGCCGACGCGGCGCCCCTGGTTCGCGAAGGTGGCGTAGGCGCCGGCCAGCTCCAGCGGGGTCACCTCGACGCCGCCCAGGGTGAGCGATAGGCCGTACTGCTTGGACGGGTCGAGGCTGGTGATGCCAAGGCGGTTCGCCATCTCCACGGCGTTCGGCACGCCGACCGTGTTCAAGGTCTCGACGGCCGGCAGGTTCAGCGAGTTGCCGAGCGCGACGCGCACCGGCACCGGGCCGTGGAACTTGTGGTCGTAATTCACCGGGCAGTAGGGCGGCTGGCCCTGGCCGCCGGGGAAGCACTTGGGCTCGTCCGGCACGACCGTCGCGGGCGTGAAGCCGGCTTTCTCGAACGCGGTGAGATAGACGACCGGTTTGATGGACGAGCCAGGCTGGCGCAACGAGGTCGTCACGTTCACCTGCCCGTCGATGGCGGCGTTGTGGTAGTCGAGGCTGCCGACCATCGCCAGGATCTCGCCCGTCTTCGGGTCGATGGCGACGAGGCCCGTGTTGGTGGCGCCGTGCAGGCGCAGGTTGTCGGCGTTGTCGCGCGCCACCTGCTCCAGCCGCTCCTGCAGGCGCAGGTCGAGCGTCGTGTAGACCCGTAGGCCGCCCTGGTAGAGCAGCCGTGGCCCGTACTTCTGCTCCAGCATGTCGCGGATGTAGAACACCCAGTGGGGCGCCTTGATCTCGTCGTCGGGCGGCGGGGCCAGGGTGGGCTCTTGCGCCCAGGCGTTGTCGGCGGTCGCCTGGTCGATAAAGCCGCTGCGCACCATCTGGTCCAGCACGTAGTGTTGTCGCTCGCGCGCGGCCTCGTAGTGGAGGCGCGGGTTGTAGTCGGAGGGCGACTGCGGCAGGCCGGCGAGCATGGACGCTTCGGCCAGCGTCAGATCGCGCGGTGTCTTGCCGAAGTAGGTCTGCGCCGCGGCGGCCACGCCATACGCCTGGTCGCCGTAGTAGACCTCGTTGAGATACATGTCGAGGACGTCGTCCTTCGAGTACATCTCGTTCACGCGGTAGGCGAGCACCGCCTCTTCGAACTTCCGCAGGAGCGTCTGGCGCTCGCGCTCGTCCTCGGGAATCAGCGTGTTGCGCACGAGCTGCTGCGTGATCGTGCTGGCGCCCGAGACGATGCCGTGGTGGCTCAGGTTCTGCCAGATGGCGCGCGCGACGCCGTGCGGGTCCACGCCGGGGTTGCCGTAGAAGTTGGCGTCCTCGGCGGCGAGCGTGGCGTCGAGCAGCCAGGGCGAGATCTCGGCGAGCGGCACCAGGGTGCGGCGGCCTTCGTTCGGCGCGTAGAACTCGTGCAGCAGCACGCCGTTGCGGTCGTAGATGCGCGTCGTCTGGAACGGCTCGCGGCTGGCAAGCTGGCTGACCGCCGGCAGGTCGCGCGTGACCCCGGCGTAGACGCTGGCGGCTACGGAGCCCACCCCCACGACGAGCATGAGGCCGAGGCTGAAGAGCGTCAGCAGGACCGTGCTCGCCCAGGTGGCGAACAGGGGCCGATTGACGCCCCGCGGTCGGTCGCGCCGCGCCCGCGCCACGCGCCAGCCGCGGCCCGCGCTCGGCGGGAGCCGTCCCGCCGCCCAGGCGCGCGCCGTGCGTCCGTCCCAGGTCCACCTGCCGATCCGCCGTGCCATGCTGGTCACCTGCCCGCCAAGTCGTGGGCGGCGCGCCACGGGCGCGCTGTTCCCCATCGGGCTGCTGGCAAATCGCATACCAGGGGCGCGGCGGCGGGTGGGGGCGTCAGTGGGGGGCGGACGCGAGGCGGCGCATCTCCGTCAGGCTGTATGGCTTGGCCAGGACGGCGCAGATGCCGAGGGCCCGGACCTCATTCGGGTCGATCTGCGCGCCCCAGCCGGTGGCGAGGGCGAAGCGCACGCCCGGGTAGTGGCGGCGCACCTGCTCGGCCAGCTCCCAGCCGTTCATGCCCGCGCCCATTCCGATGTCGGAGATCACCAGGTCGAAGGGCTCGGCGGCCAGCCGCTCCAGCGCCTCCTCGCCCGATGTGGCGACGGCGACGGAGTGTCCGTCCGGCGCGAGCATCAGCGCCACCATGCGGCCCAGCGCCGGCTCGTCGTCCACGGCCAGCACCCGCAGCGGCCGGTGACCGCCCCTGGCGGCGGCGCCCGGCGCGGCGCTCGGCGCGGGCGCGGCGGCCGGGAAGGTGAGGCGGAAGGTGCTGCCGCGGCCGGGCGCCGCCTCGACGGCAATCTGGCCGCCGTGGCGCTCGACGATGCCGTAGACCATCGCCAGGCCCAGGCCCGTCCCGCGCTCGCCCTTCGTGCTGAAGAACGGCTCGAACAGGCGCGCCCGCACCTCCCGCGTCATGCCCACGCCGGTGTCGCTGACCTCGACCGCGACCTGGTTGCCTTGCCGCCGCGCGACCAGGCGGATGCTGCCGCCGTGCGGGAGCGCGTCGACCGCGTTGAAGATGAGATTCGTGCAGGCCTCGCGCAAGCTGTCGGGCCAGCCGTCGATCGTCAGGTCGGGCTCCATCTCCTCGACGTGCAGGCTGATTGGACGGCCTTGCGCCTGGGCCGCGTCCCGCCAGCGCGGCGCGGTGAGCTTGGCGACCTCGCGCAGCAGCTCGCCCAGGTGGACCCGCACGGCCGGGCCTTCGGGCCGCGACCGGCCGAAGGCCAGCAGGCGCTTGACCGTCTCCGCGCCGTCCATCGCGGCTTGCACGATGATCTGCAGCGAGTCGGTCACGCTCTCGCGGGCCGCCGCGCCCTGGCTCATGGCCCGCAGGGCCAGCTCGCCATGCCCCGCGACCAGGCCGAGGTACTGGTTCAGGTCGTGGGCGACGCCGCCCGCCATCTGGCCCAGCGCGCGCAGCTTCTCGGTCTGGTTGAGTGTCTGCAGGCGCTGCTCGGCCTCCTTGCGCGCGGTGATGTCGGAGAAGCTGACGACGATGCTTGTGATGCGCGCGTCATCCCACACCGGCGCGACCGAGTACTCGGCGGGGAAGGCTGTGCCGTCGCGCCGCCAGAGCACCTCGTCGTCGACGCGCACGCTGTCGCCGGTCCGCAGCGCGCGGAGCACCGGGCACTCCGCGGCCGGATAGGGCGTGCCGTCAGCGTGGCTATGGTGGGTCAGCGCGTGGAGGTCCTGGCCCTGCAGCTCGTGGGGCGCGTAGCCGAGCATGGCGGCGCCGGTGCGGTTGATGAAGGTACAGCGCCCGCTCGCGTCGATGCCCAGGATGCCCTCGGCGGCCGAGTCGAGCAGGGCGGACTTCTCGCGCCGCTCCCGCTCGGCTGCCTCCTCGGCGAGCTTCCGCTCGGTCACGTCGCGGTAATTGACGACGATGGCGCCGACGTCCGGCTCGGCGAGCCGGTTGCTGCCCGTCGCCTCGATCCAGCGCCACGCGCCGCTCTTGTGCTGCAAGCGCAAGGTCGCCGAGCGCGTCGCGCCCGGCTCCGCGACCAGCGCGGCCCACACCTCGCTAATGCGGGCCACGTCGTCCGGATGGATCCATTCGAAGACGCTGTGCCCCACGATCTCCGCGAGCGGATAGCCGTGCAGCCGCTCGGCCGCGGTGGTACCGTAGAGGATGGTCCCCTCGGCGCTCGCCAGCGTCACGGCTTCGGCGCTGCCTTCCACCAGCGTGCGGAAGCGCCGCTCGGCGGCGGCGAGGGCATCTTCGGCGAGCTTGCGCTCGGTGACGTCGATGAAGCTGGTCACGACCTGCGTCAGCGCGCCCTCGGTGTCGAAGACGGGGACCGCGTCGACCTGCAGCCAGCGGCGCTCGCCGTCCGGGCGGCGGAAGCTGATGGTGACGCCGTGGACGGGACGCCCCTCGCGCAGCACGATTGACAGTGGCCGCTCGTCCTCGGGGAAGAGGCTGCCGTCCTCGCGCGTCGCCGTGCCCATGGCGCGGCTCCAGGTCTTCCCGCGCATCTCCGCCAGGGGCAGGCCGATTATGCGGGTGGCCGCCTCGTTGGCGTCGATGGTCTCGCCGGCGGCGTTGCGGACCAGGATGCCGCAGGCCGCCGCGTGGTACAGGGTACGGAAGCGCTCCTCCGAGGCCGCCAGCGCGCGGTCGAGGGGCGGCGCGGCGAGGCGCTGCTCTAGCTCTTCGAGGCGCGCGGTCAGGGCGGCCACGGCGTTCGCGCGCTCGTCGGCGAGGCGCGCGCCGCGGACCGCGGCGGCCGCCAGCTCCAGCAGGGGGCCAAGCGCCGGCTCGTCCGGCGCGGGCCGCGCGCCGGCCAGCAGCAGCAAGCCCTCGATCCGGCCGTCCTGCCACAGCACGTACCCATCGCGCGGCGGCGCGTCGAGCGGCCACTCGGCGACCGGCTGGCTGTCGCTCAGGAGCGGCACCAGCCGGTCGCCCTGAGCTCGGAGCAGCGCTGCGCCGGAGCACCCCAGGGCGTCGCGGCACGCCTGGAGCACGGCGGCGGCGGCGCGCGCCGGGTCCTCGGCCGAGGCGATGGCGCACGCCGCGCGAACGAGCGGCGCGCTACCCGACGACGTTGCCAATGACATGAAGGGAACCACTCCCGTGCGCGTGACAAACCAATCTTGGCCGACCGCACCACCGACGGCCGGGCGGCTGCCGTCCGGTCGGGCCTCCCGGTCCCCGCGAGGCGATCGTCGCGCCCATCGCGAGCCGACGGCCGGTCGCCTAGGATAGCAGCTAGAGATGCGTCCCGCATCCCTGTGCGTACCCACGCCCGGTCGTTCGGCGACCGGCTGGCAGCGCCGGAACGTTCTTCGCTTCGCGTGCCACCTTGAGTATCGGCCAGGACGGCGGCTGCTTCCACCGCTCGGGGCGCTGTCCTGCCGGCTAGTCGGCTATTCTGCTGCCTTATCTACCAGAGAAGCTTACCAGATGCTAGCGTGTTAGCTGCCAGGGGCGGGGCCGTCGCTAGGTCCGCGGCGGCTGCGCGACGGGCTTGACGGTCTGGGTGGCCGCCGCTACACTGCGGACACCGCCGGCACTGGCGAGAGGGAGGACGGGCGTGGACAAACGGTGGGAGAGCGCGGCGGCGGCGGTCGCCGACGTGCCGGATGGCGCGACGATCATGGTCGGCGGCTTCAGCTTTCCGGGGGCGCCGCGCACGCTCATCCAGGCGCTCGCCGACCACGGCGCCCGCAACCTGACGCTGATCGCCAACGGCGCCGGCGGGCCGCCCGGCGCGCCCGAGATCGGCCTGCTCGTCGAGCGGGGGCTGGTGCGCAAGGCGATCGTCAGCTTCCCCGTGGCCCGCCAGCCCGACTCGCCCTTCGAGCGGCAGTACCTCGCCGGCGAGATCGAGCTGGAGCTGGTGCCGCAGGGCACGCTCGCGGAGCGCATCCGGGCGGGCGGCGCCGGCATCCCCGCCTTCTACACGCCCTCGGGCGCCGACACCGTGCTTGGCGAGGGCAAGCCGCGCGCGGTCTTCGATGGCCGCGAGTGCGTGCTGGAGACGGCGCTGTGCGCCGACTTCGCGCTCGTCCACGCCGAGGCCGCCGACCCGCTCGGCAACCTCGTGTTCCACGCTACGGCGCGCAACTTCAACCCGGTCATGGCGATGGCGGCGCGCGTGACCATCGCCGAGGCGAACCGCATCGTCGCGGCCGGCGACCTCGATCCCGAGGCCGTCGTCACACCGGGGATCTTCGTGGACCGCGTCGTGCCTGCCGTCATCCCGATGCCGCCGCGGCGCGCCACGCCGCCGGCCGAGCGGGCGGAGACCGCCCCGCCGCTGCGCAACGGCAAGCCGGCGCTCAGCCGCGCCGGCATCGCGGCGCGCATCGCCGCCGAGCTACGCGACGGCGACGTGGTGAACCTCGGCACGGGGCTGCCCTCGCTGGTCGCCAATTACGTGCCGCCGGGCGTGCGCCTCGTCCTGCACGCCGAGAACGGGGTGCTCGGCTTCGGGCCGCATGCGCGCCCCGGCGAGGAAGACCCTGAGCTGGCGAGCGCCGGGGCGAACCTGGTCACGCTGCTGCCGGGCGCGGCGTTCTTCCACAGCGCCGACTCGTTTGCCATGGTGCGCGGCGGCCACATTGACGTGGCGGTGCTGGGCGGCTACCAGGTGTCGGCGCGGGGCGACCTGGCGAACTGGATCGTGCCGGGGCAGAAGGTGCCCGCCGTGGGTGGCGCGATGGACCTCGTGCGCGGCGCGCGCCGGGTGATCGTCGGCATGGAGCACACCACCCGCGACGGCGGCTACCGGCTGCTGAACGCCTGCACCTATCCCCTGACCGGCCGCGCCTGTGTGAGCACCGTCGTGACCGATCTGGCCGTGATCGACGTGACGCCCGAGGGCCTGCTGCTCCGCGAGATCGCGCCCGGCTGGACGGTGGACGAGGTGCAGGCCCTCACCGAGCCGCCCCTCCGCCCGGCGTCGGACCTGCGCGAGATTGCTGTTGGCTAGCGCCATGACGCCACAGGCTTGGTCGCACGCTTGGTCTCCCGGCCGTCTGCTTGATGACAGCCGAGGCTGGTGGCTGCAGGCTTCCACGGTAGTCGGCACATCGGCACAGTCACGAGCCGAATGTGCGATATGTTCAGCTCAGCGCTAGAATTGAACGTGATGGAATCGCGTTAGCGAGCTGGTGACATGGTAAGTCTAGCTACGCTTCGTAGATTGGCCGAGCTGGAGAACGAGATGGCCCAGGCCGGTCGCCCCGCGGAACAGCAGGCATTGCACGAAGCGCTACGCAGCCTGGGGCGCCCCGAGCGCGGCTTTCTCACGACTGGCCAGGCGGCTGATCGCTTGCAGGTGTCGATTCCTACCGTGAAGCGCTGGGTCGAGCGCGGCGCCCTGGTCGGCGGGCAGCTTGGCGGCCGCTGGCTGGTGGCCGCTGAAAGCGTCGAGCGGCTCGAAGGACTGCGGGCCGCGCTCGCCGCGCTGGACCAGGAGGGCAATCCCTCGGCGGCCGAGCTTCGAGCGCTGAGCGGGCTCAAGACGCCGTACCCCGAGCGAGATAGTGGGCCAGCCAGCCGCGATTGAGCGAGTAGTCCTCGACACCTCTGCGCTTCTGGGCGCCAACCGTCGGTATCTCGTCGCCGCCGCTGGGCTGCGCTACTACACCGCCTTCTGGAGTAGCTGGATCGTCGCCGAGTTTATCCGCAAGCGCACCGAGTGGATTGCCGACCGCGCTGTCCGCGAGGGGTGCGACCGGGCGGAGCTTCGCCGCCGTCTGCGCGAAGCGAAGAGTCGAGTGAACCGGCTCGTGGATGAGATGTCGCATGTGTTCCAGTCGGTGGACTACGCTCAGGCCAAGGGCGCGGACCTAAGCTGGCTTGCGGACGCCGACGATCATCCTATTATGCTGACCGCGCTTTCGGCCGCTGCCGATGTCCTCGTAACGGACAATGCTGCCGACTTTCCTCTCGGTGAATCACGCTGCGGCGTGCTGCTCCTGGGATCGGAAGTTTTTTTGACCAGACTCTCTGGTAGGTTCCCCCAGGCACAGCGAGATACCTTACGCTACCTGGGGGAATCTGGCGTCGGCGGCGCGCCGAGCAAATACTAGCCAGCTACGCGGCCTTGATCTTCGCTTCGTCACCCTCGCGCCGCCCCGGACCTGCGCGAGCTTGCCGTTGGATAGAGTTGACTGCAGAACGGTTGGGCGCAGCATGGCGCAGGGCGCCGGAGTGATCAGGGTGCAGCAAGCCGCGCCCCCATGGAGCTTGCTCAGGATGCGCCGAAGTAGGCGCGCAGCCCGCTGAGCACGAACTCGACGGCGATCGTGAAGAGCAGCAGGCCCACGAGCCGCGCCAGCAGGCGCAGCAGTGGCCGGCCGAGCCAGCGCAGCAGCCAATCGGCGGCGGCGAACATGGCGAAAGTGAGCAGCAGGACCGCGCCCAGCGCGACGAGCGTCCGGCCGAGGCCCAGGCTCGCCGTGAGCGCGGTCGCCGTGGCGAGGGCGCCCGGTCCCGCGAGCAGCGGCATCGCGAGCGGGACCAGGGCCATCTCCACCGGCGCGGCGGCGCTAGGCCCGGTGACCTCGGCGGGCTGCCCGCCGCTCACCAGGCGGTAGGCGGGCAGGAGCAGCAGCAGCCCGGCCGCCACGCGGAAGCTCGCCGCGGAGATTGCCAGGAAGGCCAGCACCTCGCTGCCGGCCACGCTGAACAGCAGCAGGAGCGCGCCCGCGGCCCCGATCGCCACGAGCGCCACGCGCAGCCGGTCGGCGGCGCGCAGGGCGGCCGTCAGCAGGTAGAACACCAGGACGTTGCCCACCGGGTCCACGACGGCAAAGAACGCCACGAACGCCCGCCCCAGCTCGCCGTCCATCCGTCCCGCCCCCCGGTGGCCAGCGCCCGCGCCCGCGCGCCCACCCAGAGCGGAGCGCCCGATGCGGCTG
>Ga0070741_10015514_pt1 | contig 12887 bp, 9 predicted proteins | sample Coa_R1_4_FD_66440 | JGI IMG/M metagenome (GOLD analysis project Ga0070741, IMG submission 66440) | Surface soil microbial communities from Centralia Pennsylvania, which are recovering from an underground coalmine fire - Coalmine... | ecosystem: Environmental > Terrestrial > Soil > Unclassified ...
CGCGGAGAATTTCGCGCATATACGCCAGCACGACATCGCGACTGGGGATGTGCTGGAAAACGGCGTAGGAATAGACGAATTCGAACGAATCATCGGCGAATTGCGCAAGTGTTGCGCCGTCAGTGGCGTGCACGTGGGCATGGGGGATGGCGGCTAAGCGCTCGCGCGCGAGGCGAATCATTTCATCGGAAACATCTACGCCATGAATTTCGCCGAAATGCCGGGCCAGGGGCTTCATCAACCGGCCGGGGCCACAGCCGACTTCGAGCGCTCGCCAAGCCCGGCGGTTGGCCTTCGCGGGCAGGCGCTTCAGTTGCGCCTCAAGCTGGCGCAGCACGTCCGACGCCGTGGCTTCAAACTCTGCTTCCTGCTGATCGCGCCCGCCGAAGGCGACGTAGTAGTGCGCGTCTTCGCGAGCGCGCTGGTTCCAATCGGCGCGCATGCGCTCGCTGACGGAATCGGCCCCCTGCTCTTGAGGCATGACTCTAAGGTCGCACAGCGAAACCGATGGACGATAGCGCGACGCTCAATTCGCGATCGTCCAGGCTATCAGGGAAAATATCGCGCGGATGCCATGCAAAGTCGCTAGTGACGGTGATGTTCACTGCACTACCGGCTGGCAACTCGGCAACACTGAGCCTGTAATCGCGCACGCCAGGTTCGCTGATCGCCAACTCGCCAACAAGCCGGCCGTTGACCGCGATGGCGAGCTGGATCGAGCGGTGCAGTTGCTCTACCGGTGCATACGCCCGGAGGACCAGATCTCCGGGCGCGGCCAGAAGATGCAGCTCGCCGCGCTTGCTCATCCAGCGAAAGGGCGGCTCCCACCAGGAGAAGCCGGAGTCGAGATCCTCTTCATAGGAATGGTCCTTAAAATCGATGACGGACGGCGTGGGCCTGCGCCAAGGCTTCAACAGGGCTTCTTCTATTGCTTGCTGCCGAGGTTCCAGAGGTCCGTGGACCACGCGGACTCCGGCAATCCCTCGGGGATATTGCGAATACACGAGAAACGCGAGAGTCATGGAGTTTTTGTGTGCGCCGTCGATGAGGATCGGCTTATCGGCGAGTAGCAACGGCCGCGACGGCAAAGAGCGGATGGCTTGGACAAGCTCACGGCCTTGCTCCAGCGCATGGCTGCTCAGCGCGAAATTGGCGCGCGGGACATTCGCGACGTAATGGGCGCGACTGCCTAGGAGGGCAATGAGCGCGATTAGCGCCAACCAACGGGCTTTTACCAGAAACAGAACGCATTCCACCACCAGAGGAAACAGGAAGACGTAGTAATAACGATCCGCTGAATATAACCAGCCGGGGCCGTATCGAAACGGGTAGTCGGATCGTGCCATTCCTATCAACAGCGCAAGCAGAATGGCCGGCGTCCAGACCGCGAGCAGAACGCGGCGCTCCGTCGCGCTGAGGAACCAGAGAGACGCAATCGCCAATGCCCACACGATCGGCGACAGGTACACGATGGTCCGAAAACCCGGAATCGGCAATGTTGTCCACGATGTGAGAAACCGAAGCGGCGCGCTGTAAACCAGCCACGCCCCCAGCCCTAACCCACGCAGCGAAACTCCGACGCGCCAGAAGCCGGCTACCAAAAACGCCACTGCCGCGATCAGGATCCACGCGGGCGGGCGGCTGCGCCGAAGCAGCCAATAGCAAATCGGCAGTCCGAGCGCGGCAGCTAGAATTCCGTTCAGTCCGAGGGCGGCGACGGCCAGAAGCAATCCGCAGAGCCAAAGACGGCGCGTTTCCAAGGCCAGCAGCGCCAGGATGAAGAATGCCACTCCCAAACAGAAGATGCCGCTGGATGGCCACCACAACTCCTCGCCGATGAATCCCACTGCGCCTGCGTACAAGGTCCCACCGAGCCAGCCCGCAAGCCTGGACCCCGTCCAGCGCATGCACAGGATTGCGCAGCCGATCGCACCCGCCGCGTGCACGATCCAGATCCCCAGGCGCACCCACACGAGGCTCATTCCGCCGGCCATGGTTCCGAACCAGAACAGCATGCGCAGCAGCACGGTCCACTGGCCGTGGAACGGAGTGGTGAACAGGTCGCGTCCGGGCTCGATTCCGGCACGAATCTGCGAGATCAACTGCACGTGCTCGTAGTCGTCGGAAAGATAAGGGAGCGCGAGAGTCCCGCGAGCCATCCAGAGAACCAGCAGCACCAGCCACGCGGCGAGGAGCCAGAGCTCGCGCCGCTGGAAGCGCTCACTCATCGCGGCAAGTGTTCTTGCGGATGGTGTTGCCGGAAAGCTTCACCGCCGGCGCGGCCTCAATGCAATGCGCCGCCATTTTGTATCCACTGATGACATTGTTCTCAATTGTGATGTTGTGCGCCGGGCTGGGCCGCTCGCCGCCTTTCGCAAGATAAATCCCGCTCTCGAGGAAGCCTGGCTCGCCCAGGATCGCAAGACACCCGAACTTGGCGTGCGTTTCGTTGCAGTGCGCCGTGTTCAGCCGCGTCATGCGATTGTGGCGGATCACATGGCCTTCGCCCAGCGCGAAAATCCCGCCGAATTTCATTCCGGAAAGGCGGTTGCCTTCGATCAGGATATTCTTCGAGGTCATTTCGATGCTCGCATTATTCATGGAGATGCCGAAGTTGCCGTAGGGATAATCTTCCGGCGCGCCGCGATTGGTGCAGGTGTTTTCGCGCACGGTGCCGTCGTGGAAACCATCCAGGTCGATGCATTTTCCGTCGACTTCTTCGAACTGGTTGTACTCATAGGTCGACGCATCTACGTTGCCCGCGGTATCGATGCCTACCGGCGTCCCCAGGGTCTCGAGGTCCACGATTTCGGCCGGGAATCCGATGCGGGAACCTTGATTGCCCTCCACCAGGACGCCGGTGGCGTGTCCCACCTGAATGGCATCGCGGCCGATCTCGGAAAATGTGACGTTCACGATCTTGCCCCGGCTGTTGCGCGGCGCGCGATAGCGTGAGTGCGTCCAAACCGCGTTGCCGCGAATATTGCGGAACGTGGAATCGGCGACGGTGAAGTCGTCTGTTCCTTCTTCGAGCAGCACGCCGCCGGTAGCGTTATTGCGGCCTTTGGCATTGAGCGACCCGCTGTCCTCGACTAGCAGGTGATCCAGCAGAATATTCCTGGAATGATTCACCAGGATGGCGAAGCCCGCCATGGCGCGAAAATCCAGATGATCGGCGGAAAATCCCATCGTGTCTTCGATCAAAATTCCATTATTCGGCACAAAGCCGGCGAAGCTTTTCTCTGCCGGAGGCAGCGGCCAGGGTTTGGCGGTGGCATCGCGATTGCCATCGATCGAGAAATTGCGGAGCTCGATATTCCTGCATTCGTGACAGCTCAGCATCGCCCGCCCCTGGAAATTTGCCGCAGCCCGCAAAGTAGAATCGTGGAGCTCACCGATGATCTTCAAATCGTGCGCGCCATCGGGCAGCCGGATTTCTGAGGAAATTTCGGTCACGCCGCGCGGAAGATGCACCGTCCCCGTGGCCGGGAAGGTCAGCGCCAATGCCAGGGGCAGGATCAAGGCTTATCATATCTGGCCGCATGTCTGGCATGCTATCAGCATGGCAATCGAGTTTCGCGGCGTGCGATCGGCGCCGCTACGCGACCTGACAATCTCGGCGCCCGACGGTGCGGTGATCGGCATCGTCGGCGAAAAAGGGGCGGGGAAGTCCGCGCTACTGCGTCTGGCCGCGGGAACCGTGCAACCCGAAGCCGGCGAGGTTATGGCCGAAGGGGCGCGCCGCTATTTGGGACCGCTCGATGCGCTGCAGCTCTCGCCCGTCAACGTTCTCGCGATCGAGCACTCGCTCGCTCTTCACGACGCTTTAGTGCGCGCCCGCGCGCTGGCCGGTATCAGCCGATTGAGAGCCGGCGGCTCAACCATTCTGTTGGTTTCGCACGAGCTGGATTTGCTTGAATCGGTGTCTGACGAGGTCTGGTGGCTGGATGCCGGCGCCCTCGAGCGGCGCGGCGATCCGCGCGAGGTGCTCGATGCCTATCGCGAGAATATTTCTGAAAAGGTACGGGCCTGGGGTGCGACTTTGAAAACTCCGCTCTTGCCGTCCTTGCGGCGGGGCGACGGCCGCGCGGAAATTTTATCCATCGAGACTCTCGGTGCGTCGGGAAATCCGACCGCGGTCTGGACCAGCGGCGAAAATGCGGTCATTCGGGTAACTGTGCGCTATCACGACGCGGTTGAGGAGCCCGTGATCGGAATCATGATCCGGACCCGCATCGGTCTCGAAGTGTACGGCACCAATACGGAACTCGAAAAGATCAGCGCCGGCAGCTGCGCCGCCGGAACACGCACCCAGGTGGAATTCGCGTTCCGCTGCGACTTGTGCCCCGGCGAGTACACAGTCACCGCCGCATCGCACGATGCGGATGGTGTGGCGCATGATTGGCTGGATGATGCGGTTGCGATCGCAGTCACCGACTCGCGCTACACCGCCGGCGTCGCGAATCTCCGCGCTAAGGTGAATCTGACGGTTCAGACCACTCCCTGACCCTCGTGGCTTTGGATTATCACTTCTAAGCCGCAGACGATGAGGGAGCGGACTATTTCTGTTCCAGGATAAATGTTGGTGCGATGCCCGAAAGCATCGAAAATCCGGCAGCGCCCGCCGCCGTCAGCCAGCTCGAGCAGCCTTGCACCTTGCCGAGATAAGAGTGCGGATGCACCTCGACGCGCATCTTCTGCATCTCCATGTGGCCGTATTGCAGCACCGGAAAGACGTCCACTACGGGCTCGAGGGCTTCCTGCACGACGTAGGGATTGCGCAGCGCCGAGCGCACGGCTTTCTCCCACACTGCCTCGTCCACTTCCGACCCGCGGATGGATTGTTGATCCGCCCCATCGTCGTTCGGCCGCAACACGAGCTTATTGCGGTTATGCAGGATGAAATCCGGCAGATCGACGGTACGGTTGCGGTACTTGGTCTTGCTTTCCTTGACCACTCGGGTCCAAGGAATAAATTCCTTGATGGCCTTGCGTTCGGCCGCCGGAAAATCGGCCGTGATCTCTTCGTCAGTCAGCAGATGGAACAGCGCCTTCTTCTGCGCGAGCTCCGACCGGAAGCTGTTCACCATGCAAACCGCTCGGTCGCGATAGGCCTGTAGCAAAGGATGCGACAGATCGAAGCGCACCAAAAATTCCTGCACCTTCATGCGGCGGAAAATCAAATCGATGGTGAAATCGCCGCGCCGCAGAACTTTATCGCGATATTCCAGTTGTTCCGGCGAAACCACCTCGACCGCCAAGCCCTCGCGCCGGAACAGGTCCGCGATGACCGCGCTCTCGCCCGATTCCGCCGTTTGGAAAGGCTGACGCATTTCCAATATCGCAATATTCGGTTTCTTGCTCTTGCCGCCCCATTCTTTGTAAGCCTTCAGAATGGCCTGCAGCAGGAACTTCGCCCCAGGCAATTTTTCAAGCTTGTAACGCTTACGGAACTCCTTCACCGGCGGCGCATCGTAAAAGATATCGGCCAACGCCTCGCCATACGCGACACCCGTGGGCGTGTCCGGCAGGTAGCGCGAGAAGCGCAGCGTTCCGTTATTGATGTTGGTGTCGAGCAGCGAAGTGACGGCCGGGAACGAATAACCGGGATCCACCGCCGCCAGCATTTTTTCCGCCGGCAACAGTTCCATCTGCGCTAACAGCGCCGGACTGCTCAGCGCCTTCGCCTGCACTCGCTGCAGCGAATTCGAAAAAGCGTCCACCGCCTTCACCAGCCCCGTGTATTGCCGCCGCGTGATAAAATGCGGACGCAGAACCGGAGATATAGGCCTACCGCCCGCGACCAGCTTGTGCGCCCTCATGCGTTCCTGGAGTTCGTGTGCCCAGGTGAGGTTTTTGTAGCGGTCGCTTTCGAGAATTCGATGATAGCGAGTAACGGCCTCGCTTAACTGGTTCATTTTCTCGCGGTCTCTCTGAACCCAGTATCGCAAGCCGACCCTAAAAATGTAAAGGCCGCAATCCTGTTGCCAGCAAATTAGTACTTTAGTTTGTGTGGCTTGCCGGTAATTTTGGATGCAATCTAGGAGCTTTATTCCAGGCCTGCGGACTCCGTTTCGAGCAGTTTCTTCTTCCGCTCCAGGCCCCACCGGTATCCGCCGGCACTGCCGTCTTCCCGCACCACGCGGTGGCATGGAATCACAATCGCAACCGGGTTCGATGCGCACGCATTCGCTACGGCCCGAGCAGCTTTGGGACGGCCGATGCTGCGTGCCACTTCGCTGTAGGATTTCGTTTTGCCGCGCGGAATGGATTGGAGCTCCTCCCAGACGCGCCGCTGGAACGCGGTGGCTTGGACATCGAGCGGAATCGCAGCGGAGAATCGTCCCTGCAGCATGGCGCGCAAGGCGCTCACATGCTCTGCCAGCCTGCGATCGGCGCGCCGGATCTCGGCCTTGGGAAACTCATCGCGCAATTGCTTTTCGAGCGCGGCTGCGTCGTCGGCGAAGCGAACCGAGCAAATGCCCTTGTCGGTCGCCGCGATCAGCATTTGTCCGAGCGCTGTTTTTGCCAAGGCGAACTGAATGGTGACGCCCGATCCTTGTTTGCGATAACGCGCGGGCGTCATCCCCAGCTGCTCGCTAGCGTGCTCGTATAATCTGCTCGATGACCCGTAGCCGGCGTCGTACAACGATCGGGTCACGGAATGACCCTCGCGTAATCCCGCCTTCAGCGAGTTCAGGCGGCGTGAATCGGCGTAAGCGCGCGGAGTAATTCCGGTGACGGCCTTGAAGGTCCGCTGCAAATAGAACGGGCTGATCCCGAGCGCTCGCCCGAGTGCCTCCAGCGTAACGGGCTCATCGGGATGATTATCGATATAGCGGCCGACCTTCTCCACCAACTGCGCCCCCGGATCTCGGCCATCTCGGGCATCCGGCTTGCAGCGCTTGCAGGGGCGAAATCCTGCGTGCTCAGCGGCCTCGCGGGCCCGGAAGAAGACCACGTTCTCCCGCCGCGGGCGTTTCGAGGGACAGGACGGGCGGCAGTACACGCCGGTGGAAATTACGGCGTAGAAGAACACGCCGTCCATGGCGCGGTCGCGCGCCTCGACGGCACTCCAGTAGCTGGACCGCCAGAAATCTTGCTCGCTATCCATCATCGTGTTGGGTTGCATGCTTCCATGCTAGGCGGCATTGCGGAAAAGAACTATCCGATTCTTGCACCCAAATGCCATGCAATTAGCGATGCTCCTGGCGTCGCATCGCGCGGTTAGCGATTGGCTGGCTGGCAAATGACGGGGCTGGTTGAATCCATGTTGACTCCAGCGGCTAGGGATGTTCGTCCTTTTGCAGCTCGAACGTGATCGACCCTACCGGAAAACTCATCCGCGCCCGAATCTGCACCGGCAGCCGATGCGCATCATCGGTAAGCCAGACCAGCAGATCCGCTTTGCGTGAATACAACACGCCGTTAAATAGGAAGACCTCATAACGGATGGTATTGAACGTCCCCGCTTTGATCTTGAGCCGCTCGCGTGCCTGCGCGTCTACCCGCACCATGGCCGTCTTCTTGCCATCGCTCATGGGGACTTGCTTGCTCTCGCCCGGCTCCAGCTTGTCCATCCGAAGCTTGAACAGCCCGGCCATCGCATCCAGCGTGCACGCCGGAATCTCTACTTCCGCGCTCTTAATCAGATTCCCCTTGTTTAAATCACGCTCGGTGTAGCTGGCCTTGCCGCGCGTGTGATCGTAGACCACCTTGGTTTCGTGGTGCCGCTTGCCCTCGATGGAATCGAGCTCCGTAGACTCGGTGCAGAAGCCATTTCCCATCGCGGTGCCGTAGGTATCTTTCAGCGTGTAGAGCTTTGAAACCAGGCCGCCCGATTCGAGCTTGAGCTCCGAATTCCAACGATCCGCGTCGCCGGGCTTGGGCGTCAGCGTCAGTTGCGCGCTGCCGGCATAAATCAAGCGCCACTCGATATCGTAGGAAAGTTTCTCGGCCGACGGAAAGGGGGCAAGGGATCCCTCAATCACCTTGGAGGAGATGCCGTCCGCCAGCAACACGGATTGCGGGGTGCAATTCCCGGCTCCGAACATGAGAGCCAGCCATGCGCCAATGAGACGTGGGGGAAAACGTCCTGGCATCAAGCTAGAGTGTGACAGACTTGGGGCTAAGGCGCAAACCTGCCTAGGAGTACCCCCACCAGGCGTTTTCCGCCGGGGATCCCTACCTACAACCTGCAAATCAGCAGCTCGCGCTCGTAAATCATTTCGGGCGGCAAATGTGCGTGCAAGAGGATGAACAGCTCCTCGTGCGCCATCACTTCCGATTTCCAGGCGCTGGGGTCGAAGGCTTGCAGCTCATCGAACTGTTGTTTCGAGAAATCCAGGCCCCGCCAATCGATATCTTCGTAGCGCGGCATCCAACCGATGGGCGTCTCGCGTCCCAGCGCGCGGCCATGCGCACGATCCACGATCCACTTCAGCACGCGCATGTTCTCGCTGAAGCCCGGCCACAGGAACTTGCCGTCGGCGCCTTTGCGAAACCAGTTCACATGGAAGATGCGGGGCGTCTCTGTGAGCGAGCGCTGCATCTTGATCCAATGCCGGAAGTAATCGCCCATGTGGTAGCCGCAGAACGGCAGCATGGCCATGGGATCGCGCCGCACCTGCCCCACGCCGCCTACCGCCGCGGCCGTCATTTCCGAACCCATGGTCGCGCCCACGTACACGCCAGCGCTCCAATTGAACGCCTGGTAGACCAGTGGAATTGTGGACGCGCGGCGGCCGCCGAAAATGAAGGCGCCGATTGGTACGCCCGCCGGATCTTCCCACGCCGAATCGATGGTGGGGCATTGCGAGGCAGGCGCGGTGAAGCGCGAATTGGGATGCGCGGCTTTGGCGCCAGTTTCTTTAGCGATCTGCGGCGTCCACAGATTGCCGCGCCAGTCCTGACATTCGGCCGGCGGTTTATCCGTCATGCCTTCCCACCACACGCCGCCATCGGGCGTCAGTGCCGTATTCGTGAAGATGGTGTTACGCCGCAGCGTCGCCATGGCATTCGGATTCGTTTTGTCGGACGTCCCCGGCGCCACACCGAAGAACCCGGCTTCCGGATTGATGGCCCGCAGCCGCCCGTTTTCGTCCGGCTTGATCCAGGCGATGTCGTCGCCCACCGTCCAAACCTTCCAGCCATCGAAAGCTTTGGGCGGCACCATCATGGAGAAATTCGTTTTGCCGCACGCGCTCGGAAAAGCCCCCGCGATGTATGTCTTCTCGCCGTTGGGATCTTCCACGCCCAGGATGAGCATGTGCTCCGCCATCCAGCCTTCATCGCGCGCGATGTTGGACGCGATGCGCAGCGCGAAACATTTTTTCCCCAGCAGCGCATTGCCGCCGTAGCCCGATCCAAACGACCAGATCTCGCGCGTCTCCGGGAAATGCACAATGTACTTCTCGGGATTGCACGGCCATGGAACGTCGTGATCGCCCGGACCCAGCGGCATGCCGACGCTGTGCATGCAAGGAACGACGCGTTTCTCGTCCTTATCGATTTCCTTGAAGACATTGATGCCGATACGCGCCATGATGCGCATGTTGACCACGACATACGGCGAATCGGTGAGCTGCACCCCGATCTGCGACATAGGGGACCCGACGGGGCCCATACTGAAGGCCAGCACGTACATGGTCCGCCCGCGCATGCATCCGCTGAACAGCCGCTTCAGCGTCTTGCGCATCTCATAGGGATTGACCCAGTTGTTCATGGGTCCGGCGTTGTCTTTGGATAGCGAACAGATGAAAGTGCGATCCTCAACCCGCGCGACATCGCTGGCGTCCGAGCGCGCGTAATAGCAGCCCGGCCACAGATCCTGGTTCAACTTAATGAACGTTCCGCTCCCGACCATCTGGGCGCACAGGCTGTCATATTCTTCCTGCGATCCATCCACCCAATGAATGCTGTCCGGCTTGGTGAGCTCGGCCATCTTTTCCACCCAGCGCAACAGATGTTTGTTGCTGCTTAGGGCCTGGGAAAGATCGCGCGCGTAGTTGGTTGTAGCGGTGCTCATACTTTTCTATTATTATGCAATCTCCGGCTGGTGCGCCGCGCGTGAACCCATGAAAAAACGGAACTTCGTATTGCATGCATTGCTGCTCACTTTCGCGATCCAGCTTTCTGCCGCCGAGTGTGATCGCGCCTGTTTGAGCGGATTCGTCACTCAGTACCTGGACGCTCTGGTTGCTCGCAATCCCAGCGCGCTTCCACTGAGCGATAAAGTTCGCTTCACCGAAGACAGCGTGGAGCGTCATCTGGGCGATGGGCTATGGAAAACGGCGTCGCGCCTGCGCGCCTACCGTCAGGATGTTCTGGATGTCCGGCAAGGTGTCGCGGCGTCGCAAACGATTGTTGAGGAATCCGGCTCGCCGGCGCTGCTGATGCTGCGCTTGAAAATCGCCAACCACAAGATCACCGAAATAGAGACCATGGTCACGCACAACCAGAAAGAGGGCGGACTCTTCAAACCGGATGACCTCGACAAAGCCGACCCGAATATGCTGACCGCGCCCGCGAAAGCGCAGCTGGCCTCGCGCGAGGAAGCCATCCGCATTGCTGAGTTTTATCCCGCCGGTCTCAAGATCGGCAGCTTCGTGACGGTGGACGCACCGTTCGCGCCGGATGCCTATCGCATCGAAAATGGCGTCCACACTGCCGGCCCCGGCTGCTCCCGCCCGGGCTGCGAAAACATCAAGACGCAGAAGATCATGGAGCATCCCCTCATCACCACGCGCGTTGTAGCCGTCGACGAGCAACTTGGAATCGTGCTGCTGCGCATGAATTTCGGCCAGACCAACGCGTACGGCCAGGGCAATGCTCTTATCGTTTGGGAGGCGTTCAAGGTTTACGGCGGCCAGATTCACGCCGTGGAAGCATTCATGAAGATCATGCCTGCTGCCATGGGGTCGGGCTGGGATTAGGCATAGACTCCCGGCGCTTCATGGCCGGTTTTCTGCACATATTCCGAATAGGACCCCAGGTACACGTGCGGGTGTTTGTCGCGTCCGTTCTCTCCGCCCAGTTCCAGCACGCGCGAACTGAGGCCCCGCAGAAACGTCCGGTCGTGCGACACAAAAATCATGGTACCTTCGAAATCTTTCAGCGCGTCCACCAGCATTTCCTTGGTGGCCAGGTCCAAATGATTCGTCGGCTCGTCCAGCACCAGGAAATTGGGCGGATTGTAGAGCATCCTGGCCATGGCCAGCCGTGACTTTTCGCCGCCGGATAACGCGCGGATGCTTTTGTCTACGTCGTCGCCCGAAAACTGGAAAGCGCCCGCTAGCGTTCGTAAAGATCCCAGGCCGTCTTGCGGAAAATCTTTTTGCAGCTGCTCCATTACGGACAAATCCGGATCCAGCACGTCCAACGCCTGCTGTGCGAAATATCCCAGGGTCAAGCTGGCGCCCAGACGCACGCTGCCCGAATCAGGTTGCGAGGCTCCGGCGATCATCTTGAGCAGCGTAGATTTACCTGCGCCGTTCTTGCCCATGACGGCCCAGCGCTCCCCCCGGCGCACCGTGAGGCTGAATCCGTCATAAATCACGCGCGACCCAAAACGTTTGTGAAGATCCTCGATCACGGCCACCTGGTCGCCTGAGCGAGGGGGCACGGGAAAATCGAAATTCACGATTTGGCGCTTCTTGGGGAGTTCCACTTTTTCGATCTTGTCCAGCGCTTTGATGCGGCTCTGGACTTGCGCGGCCCGCGCGGCGTGAGTTTTGAAACGTTCGATGAAGCGCTGCTCCTTGGCCAGCATGGCCTGTTGGCGCGCATATGCGGCCTGCAAATTGGTTTCACGGATGGCGCGCTCGCGCTCGTAGAAATCGTAATCCCCTGAGTAGGTCACGATCTCCCCGCCATCGATTTCAGCGATTTTGGTCACCACGCGATTCATGAATTCGCGATCGTGCGACGTCATCAACAGCGCGCCGGAATATGACTTGAGGAATTGCTCCAGCCAAATGATCGACTCGATATCCAGGTGGTTGGTGGGTTCGTCCATCAGCAGCACATCGGGGCGGCCGAGCAGCACGCGCGCCAACGCCACCCGCATTTTCCATCCACCCGAGAGCGCCCCCACGTCTCCGTCGATCTGGTCATCTTCAAATCCCAGTCCGTGCAGGACCTCGCGAGCCTGTGCTTCCAGCGCATAGCCGCCCAGATGCTCGTACTCTTCCTGCACTTCGCCAAAGCGCTCCAAGACGCGATCCATTTCGTCGGCGCGCTCGGGATCTTCCATGGCACGTTGCAAGTCTTCGAGCTCGTGATGCAGGTCGCCCGCGCGTCCGCTGCCCGCGATGGCTTCGTCCAGGACAGAACGGCCCTGCATCTCCTCCACGTCCTGGCGGAAGTAGCCCACGTGGAGCCGCTTGGGAACCGTAACCGAACCGTCGTCGGGTTCTTCTTCGCCCACGATCATGCGAAACAGGGTGGTCTTGCCCGAGCCGTTGGGGCCGATCAAACCGACTTTTTCGCCGGGGTTCAATTGAAAGGATGCATCGACGAAAATCAACTGCTTGCCGTATTGTTTATTGATGCCGGAGAACGAGATCACGCACCACTAAGCTAACATCCGATGTGAATCAGCCTCACCGCGCCGCGCCCGTGGGAACTAATTTCTTCACCGGCGTAACGCGCTCCGACAGCTTCTTCACCGCGCCCGCTCGGCTGACCCGATAGCGAAACTCGAAGTTGCGGACCGGCGGCTGGTCCGTGTGGCCAAAGAATCGGACCACCACTTCGTTTGGGGCGATCCAGCGCGTAATCTGGTAGTACCGATGCCCGAGCGCGAAGGGCCTGCTGGCTGGGTCCCGTGCCTGGATGAGATCTCCGATCTTGAGCCGCGCGAGCGTGGCCGAGTCGTAAATGTAAGC
>Ga0070741_10015515_pt1 | contig 12885 bp, 11 predicted proteins | sample Coa_R1_4_FD_66440 | JGI IMG/M metagenome (GOLD analysis project Ga0070741, IMG submission 66440) | Surface soil microbial communities from Centralia Pennsylvania, which are recovering from an underground coalmine fire - Coalmine... | ecosystem: Environmental > Terrestrial > Soil > Unclassified ...
GCGATCACCCACCGCCGGAATCCCTACTGCCACGTGCTGCTCTCCGGCCGCTCCGAGGAGCACCGCGTCCTGAGCATCATCACCGGCTGGGGCATGGAAGAGGGCCTGGTCGCGCGGGCGCGCCGCCACTTCCCGAACGTGGTGGACGCAGCGTTCTTCCCGGGCTCGCACATCTCGCACGCCGTCGTCTCGTTCAAGAAGCGCTACGAGGACGAGGAGCGCCAGCTCGCCCACTACCTGCTGTCGACCAACTGGTTCAAGTTCCTGACCCTGGTCGACGACGACGTCGACCCCCACAACGCTGAGGAGGTCGAGTGGGCGCGGGGCATGCGGATCGGCCAGCCGGACCAGGTGATCGTGCTGCCGCGGATGCGCACCTGGGCGCTGGACCCGCTGTGCGACGAGCAGCAGCGGGTGACCAAAGTGGCCTTCCTGGCCACGCGGCCGTTCGGGCAGCGCTACGTGCGGACCGGCCCGCCGGCCGCCGTCCTGGCGGCAACGGCAGCGGCCTTCGAGGAGGCGCGGCAGGCGCAGGCCACGGCGCCCCGGCCGCAGGCGACGCTGCAGGAGATTATCGGCCGCTAGGCGCGATGCGCCCCGCCCGTGCCGCGGAGACGTCGGCGGAGAGCTGCTCGCTGCAGGAGATTATCGGCCGCTAGGCGCGATGCGCCAGGACGGTGCAGGAAGAAGAGGAGGGTGCGATGGCCGATGGTCCGACCCCCACCCGCGCGCGCTACGTTCACGACCCGGCGGTGGTCCGGGGCATCTACGAGGCGCTGCGCGCCGCCGACATCACCTTCGTCACTTACCTGCCCGACACGTTCAACCACCCGCTGGTGCGCTTGCTCGAAGAGGACCCTGCCGTCACCTGCGTCGGCTGCTCGCGCGAGGACGAGGGCGTGGCGATGGCGATGGGCGCCTTTCTCGGCGGGCGCTGGTCGGCGATCATGATGGAGGGCTCCGGCCTCGGGCTGTCGGGGCTGATCCTGGCGCGCGGCATCGTCCAGCGCACGCCCCTGCTCATCCTCGCCAGCCACAACAGCGCGCTCGGCGAGCAGCACGACTACCACGCCGCCACCCGCCGCGTGACCGAGCCGACGCTGCAGGCGCTGCAGATCCCCTACGTCGTGGTGATGGACGGCCGCGACGCACCGCGGCTGATCCGCGAGGCGCAGCTCACGGTGCGCGGCCAGCTCACGCCGGTGGCGCTGCTGTTCCCGCGCCACAGCATGGCCGCCGAGGAGGGCGCGTGAACCGCCGCGACGCGATCGAAGTGTTTGCCCGCTACCGCGGCGACGCGCCGGTGATCGTCGGGCCCGGCGTGAGCGGCCGCCTGCTCTACGAGATCGACCACCGCCCGGCGACGATCTACAACATGGAGCTGGGCTACCCGGCGCCGATGTGCCTGGGCCTGGCCTTCGCCCTGCCCGGCGAGCGCGTCTACGCGCTGGACGGCGACGGCTCGCTGCTGATGAGCCTGGGCGTGCTGACGACGATCGCGCGCTACCGGCCGCCGAACCTGACCGTCCTGGTGCTGGACAACCGCGTCTACCTCTCGACCGGCGCCCTGCCGTCGGCGACGGCGAGCGGCGCCGACCTGGCCGCGATTGGGCGGGGCGCGGGGCTGGAGCACGCCGAGACCGTGGCCGACGAGGCGGCGCTGGAGCGCGCCCTGGCGCGGACGACCCAGGAGAGCGGGCCGTTCCTGATCGTCGCCCAGATCGAGGCCCAGGACCGGATCAGTCCCGGCGGCTACCGCGCCATGCCCTTCGACATCGTGGAAAGCTCGATCCGCTTCCGCCGCGACCTGGTCGACCGCGGGCTCGTCCAGCCGCTCTGGGCGATTTAAGCGGGCGGCGATTGCGGCGCTGTGGGCCGCGGGCGGTTCGCGAACCGCCCCTACCCGGCGCTGGCCGCTCAACGTCGCCGAAAACCGCTGTAGGAGAGTCACGATGACCGCAGGAGCCGCGCCAGTCCCGGATGGTCTGGACCAGTCGAAGCTTCACTTCATCGACGTCGACGGAGTGCGCACCCGCTACTACGAGGACGGAGCGGGCGAGCCCCTCGTCCTGATGAGTGGCGGCGAGTTCTTCGGGGCGCTCTATTCGCTGGACGCCTGGAGCCTCAACCTGCCCGTACTGGCGCAGCGCTTCCACGTGTTCGCCATCGACAAGCTCGGCCAGGGACACACCGATAACCCGCGCAGCGAGGCCGAGTACACCTTCGAGGCGCTGATGCAGCACACCTACGGGCTGCTGCGTGCCGTCGGCCTCAGCGGTGGGGTGCACCTCGCCGGCCACTCCCGCGGAGCGCTGCTCGCGGCTGCGCTCACGCTCGAGCATCCCGAGCTGGTGGAGTCCACCATCATCGTCGATAGCAGCACGCTGGCGCCGGACGATCCGCGCTTCCCTGGCATGGCCTTCTATATCGAGCTGGAGAAGCGCATCCCGCCGGGCCCGCCTACACGACAGACGGTGCGGGTCGAGGCCGATGCGCAAGCCTACTGGAAGGACCAGGTCACCGACGATTTCGTCGAGCGCATGTACCAGATCGCCCTGCTGCCCCAGCGCCAGGCGTCGCAGGCGTGCCGGGACCGCGTCGCGCCGAACGTCTGGATGCCCAGCCTGGAGCGCAAGAAGCAGGAGACGTTGCGCCAGATCGAAGAGCGGGGCTTGCCCACCCGGACGCTCGTGATCTGGGGCTACGACGACCGCTCGGCGCCGCTGCCGCTGGGCCACGAGCTGTTCGCTCGCATCGCCCGCAAGACTCCCCGCGCGGAGATGCACATCTTGAACGGGGCCGGCCACTACTCGTACCGCGACCAGTACCAAGCCTTCAATCGCACGCTGACGAGTTTTTGCCTCGGCTGAGCCGCGGACTCGCCTCAGGGCGCCCTGCGCTCGACCCGGTCTCGCGCGCCGTAGGCGAGCCACCCGCCTCGACCGCCGCAGGCTAGTCCAGCGCACCCGACTCGCGCACGAACCCCGAAGCGTGCAGCTCGTCGATGAAGCGATTGTCCACGAAGTCCTCGGGCTGGGCGGTCGCGGCGCCCGGCGCGTCGATCACGCCCAGCATCGCCTGCACGGCCTCCCGCGACACACGGAAGTCCGGCCGCCCCCACAGGTCACGGTAGTAGCGATAGGACTCGTCCAGGACCTCGCGGTCGTCGGTCTGCGAGTACTTGCCGAGGGCCGCCTTGGCCGCATCCGCGTCGGCGCGCGCGAGCGCGACGGCGGAGACGTAGGTGCGCAGCACGCGAGTGATGACCTCGGGATGATCGCGCGCATAGCTCACGTTGGCGCCGACGGTGCCCTGAAGGAAAGGGAGGTGCAGGTCGGCGGCGTTGACCAACGGCACCAATCCGGCCTGGACCGCCTTCAGGCTGACCGGCGGCGAGAGCAGCGTCGCGTCGGCGAGGCCCTGCAGCATGATCGCGAGCTGCTCGGCGGGCCCCTGCGAGGCAGTCTGGATGCTGACGTCGCGGTTGGGAGTGAGGCCGTAGTGGTGCAGGAGCGTCAGCCAGGCCGAGTGGATGGTCCCGCCCGGGACGCTGCTGACGACCGTCCTGCCCCGTAAGTCCTCGGGGCGCTCGATCCCGCTGTCTGGGCGCACGAACAACGTATAGGGAATCGCATTTACCAGGGCAGCGATCGCTACCAGGTCGGCGCCCGCCAGCCGCGACGTCAGTACGTTGGCGCCGAAGCCAACCGGAGCCTCGCCGCTGGCCACAGCCTGGTCCGTGCGAGACGCTTGCAGCAGCACCAGCTCGACGTCGAGCCCCTGCTGGCGGAACAGCCCCTGTTCGTAGGCCAACAAGACGGGAATGTTGCTCGCCGAGGCCGACGCGTAGGCGACGCGCAGCGCGATGGGCGGAGAGGGACTCGCCTGGCTCACGGTCGGCGCCGCGGCCGTACTGGGCGCTCCGGGCGTGGTCGCCACGGGAGCTGGCGGCGCTTCGGCCGGGGCTCGGTTGGGTGTGCAGGCTAGCGTCAGCGCGACCAGCAGGGCCGCGAGGCCGGGCGAGCCGAGCGGGTGGCTCCGGCGGCTCGGCCGCCGGAGCCAACAGGCACCGCCCCCTGGTCGAGAGCCCCCTGCGATGAGCTGCGCGGTCCAGCGCATCGTCGGCACCTCCTGGCTGCCGAACCGCGAGACGCTTCCCTACGAAGCCCGGTGGCCGAGCACCCAGTCGCGGATCAAGGCGTTCGTCTCCTCCGGGGCCTCCCAGAAGTAGCCGTGCGACTGGCCGGGGAGCTCCTTGTACTGTGCGCCCGGGATCCGCTCGGTCATGAGCTTGCCTTGCGCGACGTGGTTGCTGCCGCCGACATCCTCCGTGCCGACGACGACCAGCGTGGGGACGGTGACGTCGCCCAGACGATGGGTTGCTTCCCAGTACTGGCGCGCCATGACGAGGCGAACGTACTCGGGCAGCCGCGCGTGGTGGGGCCAGACGTACTGCTCGAAGAAGGCCTTCACCCGGTCGGGATGGCTGGCCCGGTAGCGGTCGGTGAAGTAGACGGGCGAGTCGACGATCTCCTCGCGGACGTACTCGTCGAACCCCAGGCGGGCGAGCCCGCTCGAGACGCGGTAGGACAGCCCAGGCAGGCATTCGGGGCCCGCCCGCCCGGCGGGCCCCGATCCGGAGGCGGCCAGGATGAGACTCTTCACCCGTTCGGGCCAATCGAGCGCCGCTTCCAACGCGATGCGCCCGCCCATGGAGTGGCCCAGCAGGTGGGCGGCCGGGACGTCGAGATGGTCGAGCAGGGCGATGACGTCGCAGGCCATCTGCTCGATGGTATACGCGCCTTGATAGTGCGTGGAGCGTCCGACGCCACGCACGTCGAGGATGATCAGGCGCATGACCTGCGAGAGCGCGGGCACCTGATCGGGCAGCCACACGTCGGCGGGAAAAGCCGTGGATGGAATCAGGACCAGGGGCTCGCCGTCGCCGTGCGATTCGTAGTACAGGTCGATCCCGGTGGGTAGATGCGCGGTGGGCATGGCAGCCTCCTCCCGGCCAATAGGGACCCTCAACTCGGCCACCACTCTGACTCGGTGGCAATGCTGCTGTCAAGTAGCGGGGCCTCCAGCACTTCCAGGCCGCCGCGCCCGAGGGCCCGCAGGGCAGCCTGTCCCTGCACGCAGTGCAGCGATGCTCGCCGCTTCGTGCCGGCCTCAGTGAGCACGAGCGTGCCCGTCGGGAAGTCGAAGGCGGCCAGCCCGGCACGGCCCGGGAGGCGCGCGCCCGGCTCGCGCCAGTGGAGCCGCCCGGCGATCATCAGGTGGAAGACCAGAAACAGCTCGCCTTCGAGCGCGAGGGCGATGCGCTTGCCGAGGCGGCAGACGTCCACGACGGCGCGGCCGTCGGCGGCAGCCAGCGGCGGCTCCACCGTGCGGACCAGAAACGGGCTCGCCACGCGGCTGCGGTCGAGCGGCTGGCCGACAATGCGTGCCTGCAGGCACTCGACGTAGACCACGACGTCCGGCAGCTCGGGCACCGTCGAAGGCGCGCCGACCCTATAGCGGCGCGGGCTGCGCTCATTGTACTCGGCCGGAGCACGCTCAGGGGGCGGAGCCGGACCGATAGGCGCGGCGCGCTGGCCCTCCCCTGGCTATAATGGCCATTGCTCGCAGGCCAAGCGGTGGGAGGGGGTGGCACGCGCCGCGCCTGCAAGTCGAGCCACGCGATCGGACGGGCACGACTCGCGGTGACGGGCGTGAAGGAGGGTGACGTGATCATCGACCTGGACTCGCACCTGCGCGAAGAGTACTTCATGGACGAGGTCTACAAGCTCGATGAGCCGTACGCCCACCTCACGCCGCGGCGCGTCGGCGACGGCAAGTACCAGCACGCCAAGTTCGAGCACCAGCTCAACACGGACCCTCCCAGGGCCAGCGCCATCTTCAACCACCGCTACATCTACGACCCGGACGAGAACTGGGACGGCGGCGAGGTCGCCGCGCGCCAGGTCGGCGGCTACGACATGGAGCGACGGATCGCCGACGCCGAGCAGGAAGGCATCGACCACCAGATGCTCTTCCCCACGCGGCTGATGATCCCGACCCAGTACCCCGGCGAGGCGGGCGCCGCGCTGGCCCGCGCCTACAACAACTGGGTGGCGAACCTGGTGCGCGGCCACGAGGACCGGCTGTGGCCGGTGGCGATCGCGCCGGCCGGGCACCCGCCGGCGATGGCCGACGAGCTGCGCCGCTGCGTGAAGGAGCTGGGCTTCAAGGCCGGCCACCTGGTGGTCTACTCGCGCGAGCACAACCTGAACCACCCCTCCTTCTTCCCCTACTACGAGGCCGCCCAGGAGCTGAACGTCCCGCTGTTCTGCCACCCGAACTCGATCGGCGAGCTGATCGACCGCTTCGACAGCTTCTACACCCAGCACGTGCTGGGACGGCCGCTGAACTGCGTGGCGGCGCTGGTCGCCCTGGTGGGCGGCGGCGTCTTCGAGCGCTACCCGAACCTCCGCGTGTGCTTCTTCGAGGTCAGCGCCGAGTTTCCGCTGTACTGGATGCGCCGCCTGGACGAGGACTGGGAGTGGGCCCGGAAGGATCGCCGCAGCCGCACGGCCGACCTGAGCATGCTGCCGTCGGAGTACGTGAAGCGGAACTGCTGGTTCACCTGCGAGGCCGACGAGGAGAACCTGGCCCACGCCCTCGAAGAGTTCCCGGTCGAGCACGTGCTGATGGCAACCGATTACCCGCACTTCGACTCGGAATGGCCGCGCACCGTGGCCGGCCTCCGCGAGCGCACCGACATCACGGCGCGGCAGAAGGACCTGATCCTCGGCGAGAACGCCGCGCGCCTGCTCGCCCTGTAGGCGGCTGGCCCATCCGTCATCTCGGCCGACACCGGCGCCGGTCCGGGCGCTGAGCCCGCCGCCGACCCGAGCCGGGCTTCGTCGCGCGACCCGCGGCTTACTCGCCGTAGAGCGCCCGGAAGAAGCCGCTCTCGTCCAGCTCGCGGATGAAGTGGTCGTCGTAGAACTCTTCCGGCCGGGCCGTGGCCGCGCGGGGGTTGGTCGGGGCCAGCGTGTCGAGCACGGTCTGGATGCCGCCCGGCCGCGGGTAGGGGACCCGCTGCACGTAGGGCAGGAACTCGCGGTACGCCGCGTCGAGCAGCTCGGTATCGTCCGTATTGAGGTAGCGGGCGGCGATGGGCAGGGTGCCGTCGCGGTTGGTGACGAAGTAGGCCAGGCCCCGTGCCCAGCCGCGCAGGAAGCGCCGGACGTAGTCTGGCCGCTCGGCCACGATCTGGCGGCTGGTTACCTGGCCGGTCTGCGAGTACTCCACGCCAAGCTGCCCGACGTTCACCAGCTCGTGGTAGCCGTGGCGGCGGGCGGTCGCGATCTGGAAGTCGGTGAGCACCCCCGCGTCGGCGGCCCCGGACTCCAGGCCAGCGAGGGTAGCCGGGCCGTCGCCGAGCCCGAGGATCACCACGTCGGCGTCGGGCTGGAGCCCGAACCGCGGCAGGGTGTGCCGCGCCGCGAAGTCGCTGGCCGCCCCGCGCCGGGTGATGGCCAGTCGCCCACCCTTGAGGTCTTCCATACGCTGGAGCACGGGGGCCATGATCACGTTCGGAAACGTGTTGACCGTCACGGCGAGCACCACCAGCCCGGCCCCTTCCAGGGACGACGGCACCGTCGAGGCGCCGGCGCCGGCGATGAACTGGACCTCGCCGGCCACCAGCGCCTGGGCGGGCTGAGCGGCGCCCGGCACCAGCACCAGCTCGGTGTCGATGCCCTCCTCGGCCCAGAAGCCGAGGTCGCGCGCGATGTAGTGCGGCGTGGCGCTGACGGAGATGCTGGTGACGACCAGCCGAGCCGTCTCGCGCGCCGGGACTGGCGAGGCGGCGGCGACCGCCGGCGGCCCGCCGGCCGGCACGGGGGCGACCGCCGCCGGTGGGTGGGCCGGTGGCCCGGCTGCCGGCGCGGCGCAGCCGGTCAGGAGCAGACACCCGGCGACGATGGCTCGACGAAGCCCGCTGTGCATCGCGGCACCTCGATCCAGAACCGCTCTCTCGAGTGTGTGAGCGAATTGTGAGTGTAGGTGCCTTGATTGTGCGCGGTGCTGTGAGCGGCCTGCCCTACGCTGAGTGTACCACAGGCTTATGTCTCGACCGTCCCTACATCGGGACGTGCCCCACGTGGAGGATGCTATGGCCCGGTGCGCTCTCGTGGCCGTTCTGGCGCTAGTCGGCGCCAGTCCCCTCCTCTTGGTCAGTGCCAGCGCTCCACTGGGCGCGGCTGCCGATCAGGACGCTGTGGAGCTTCTTCGGTATGCAGTGGCCCAGGAGATGGTGCCTTGCCTGGCAGCCCAAGGCAATGATGCGCAGGTATTCGATGCCCCGGGGTATACGGGCATCCTCATGGACGGTTGGTGGGTCATGACCATCGATCAGAGTTTGGGCGACCGCTTCCAACGCGACGCCGGCCGGCAGTTCTGGCTGGATGATGATCTCGATCTGCCGCCGCTGGTCCTGCATTGGGAAGGGACGCTGTTCGAGTACCCGATGGCCGTGCGCCAGATGGACGTGGCTTGCTTCCTCGCTGCGCGCGAGGTTCTTCTCGATCCGAAGGACGGGCTGCCCATCGAGCAGCCCGTGACCTACCGCGGTCAAGACGCAGACGGGCCAACACCCTGAGCGACGAAGCGTAGCCCGGCTACTGGAAGCTGATCAGATCCGTGCGGCTGAGCGTAACTGCGCCCTCGCGCAACGGCTCGTTCTCGGCATTGCTGAAGCCTGGCTGGTTGAATCGTACCTCTCCACTTGGTCTAGGCGGCGACCTCGGGTACACGGCGCCACCACCCGTCCTGCAAGCTCCTGGCTCGTCGCCGTACAGCGCGCCGCGGCGCGCTGTACGCCCGCCGACTACCGCGGCCCCGAGCATACCACGTGGAGGCAGCCCCGTGATATGGTAGGCGCTGAAATCACCCGTCAGGAACCACTATGGACCGTGCGATGGCTGTCCGCCACCCCCACCGGCGCCTCCTCGCGCGCGTGGCGGGCCTTGCGCTGCTCGCATCCTGCGCCGCGCTGCTTGCCGCGGCCTGCGGCGCGCCGGCGCCGTCGAGCAACCCGCCCCCGCAACCAGCGGCGGGCACGAGCGCCCCTACGCCGCCAACGCCGCGGCCGCGCCAGACGCTGCGCGCCTCCTACGGCGCGTCGATCGCCGTCCACACGCCGCTCGTGGCCGCGCAGCAGACGGGGGAGTGGGAGGCCGAGGGCCTCGACGTCGAGGTGCAGCGCATCGCGACGAACACCTCGATCACGGCGCTCCTGGCCGCCGACCTCGACATCGTCCAGGTCTCAGCGCCAGCGCTGGTCTCGGCGAATCTCCAGGGCGGCGCCGACCTCGTCTTCGTCGCCGGCGCGCTCGACCGCATGATCATCAACATGTACGCCATGCCCGGTATCAGCTCGGGCGAGGACCTGCGGGGCAAGCCGATCGGCACCGACCGCCCAGGCACGCCCGTCGCCTTCGCCACCGACCTGGCCCTCGGCAGGGTAGGCCTGACCACCAGCGATGTCCAGCTCCTGCCGATCGGGACCGAGGGGATGGTGCCGGGCATGGAGGCCCACCAGATCGTCGCTGGGTCGATGGCGCTGCCGAACAGCACCCAGGCGCTCCGCCTGGGTGCCCACCTGTTCGTGCCGCTCTACGACGTGCCCTACCAGAACGTCGGGCTGATCCTGAAGCGCGCCGACCTGGACCGGCTGGCGCCGGCGCTGCCCGGCCTGCTCAAGGTGTACCGGCGGGGCATCGAGCGCTTCGCCAGCGATCCGGCCTGGGGGAAGCAGGTGCTCGCCACGATCATGGCGACCACCGACGAGTCGCTGATCCAGGAAGCTTACGACTTCCATACGGGGCCCGTGCCGTTCACGCCGAGCCTGCGCGTCTCGCCGGAGGGCCTCCAGGGCGTCCTGGACTCGCTGAAGGACGTGCTGCCGGCCGCCGCGACCGCCAGTCCCGCCCAGTTCTACGACCACCGCTTCGTTGACCAGCTCGACCGCGCCCGCTGATGGGCGAGTCTCACGAGGCGCGCAGTTCGGACGCAAGGAGAACGCTATGCCAGGGGAGTGGTCCGTAATCCGCGAATGGCCGACGGTGATCCTGGAGCGGCTCGGCGAGACGGGAGCCGCCCGCCTGACTCTCAACCGGCCGGAGCGGCGCAACGCGCTGAACCCGCAGCTCGTCGAGGAGTTCATGGCGGCGCTGGAGGTCATCCGGGCCGACCAGAGCTTGCGCGCGGTCGTCACGCGCGGCAACGGGCCCTCCTACTGCTCGGGCCTGGACCTCTACTTCCTCCGCGAGTACAGCGCCGCGCCGCCGGGCGACTGGGACCGCCCGAGCCCGACGGTGCAGTTCTTCCACGTGCTGCGCGACTTCCCGCGCATCACCATCGCCCAGGTCCACGGCTACTGCCTGGGAGGCGGCCTGGCGCTGATGAACTCGCACGACCTGGTCGTGGCGGCGACGAACGCGCAGATCGGCATGCCGGAGATCCTGCGGGGCAGCTTCGGCCAGATGGCGACCAGCACCCTGTTCCACGCCGGCATCCCGCTGAAGAAGGCCACGCTGATCCAGCTCAGCGGGCGGAACGTCTCCGGCGCCGAGGCGGATCAGTTGGGCCTGGTCTCGCTGGCCGTCGAGGAGGCCGAGCTGGAGGCCACCGTGAACCAGCTCGCCACCGAGATCGGCTCGCGCCACCCGGCGACGCTGGCGCACGCCAAGATCGCCGTCCAGATGGGCCGCGACCTGACGCTCACCCAGGCCATGCAGCTCGACCAGCTCGTCGGCGCGCGGCAGCGGCTGGCCGTCGACCCGCTGGCGCACGTCGAGGACTACCTGCAATCGCAGAAGACGAGCGGCCCCAACCTGAACTATCGTCGGCCGGATGCCTGAGAGGTCGTAGGCGCCTCGCGCGCTGCTCCTCCAAACGCCATGCTCATGCCGATACCGCCCGTAGCCGGCAAGCCTCGTCCTCGGTTGCTCCACTAGCGGGCAGCGCGCTACCATCGGGGCGCCGGCTGACTCGATCCGCCGCAGGCCACGAGGGCCGCCGATGCAGTGTCCGCAGTGTGGTGTCGAGGCACGCGAGAGCGCGAAGTTCTGCCGGAAGTGCGGGACGCGCTTTGAAGTCGCGTGCCGGGCGTGCGGGGCGCGGGTGGCGCCGGACGACAGCTTCTGTGACGAGTGTGGCGCGGCGCTGGCGGGCGGCCCCGCGCCCGCACCTCCCCGACTTACGCCCGGTCTTCTTGCCGGCCGCTTCGACTCGCCCGAGGTCTACACGCCCCAGCACCTGGCGGAGCGCATCGTCTCGTCGCGCGGCGCCCTGGAAGGTGAACGCAAGCAGGTGACGGTGCTGTTCGCCGACCTCAAGGGCTCGATGGAGCTGCTCGCGGACCGCGACCCCGAGGAGGCCCGCAGTATTCTCGATCCGGTCCTCGAGCGGATGATGGAAGCCGTGCATCGCTACGAGGGGACCGTCAACCAGGTGATGGGGGACGGGATCATGGCCCTGTTCGGGGCGCCACTGGCTCACGAGGACCACGCCGTCCGCGCCTGCTATGCTGCGCTCCGCATGCAGGAGGCCGTCTACCAGTACGCCGACAACGTGTTCCGCACGCTCGGGGTCCGCGTGCAGATTCGGGTGGGGTTGAACTCGGGTGAGGTGGTGGTCCGCTCCATTGGGAGCGACTTGCGGATGGACTACACCGCGGTGGGCCAGACGACCCACCTCGCGGCGCGCATGGAGCAGACCGCTCTTCCTGGATCAGTCCTCCTGGCTTCCGACACGCTGCGGCTGGCCGAAGGGTACGTGCAGGTGAAGGCGCTCGGCCCCGTCCCCATCAAGGGACTAGATGCGCCGGTCGAAGTCTACGAGCTACTCGGCGCGGGCACGGCTCGCTCGCGTCTTCAGGCAGCCGCCGCTCGGGGTCTGACCAAGTTCGTGGGACGCGACACTGAGCTAGAGACGCTCCGTCGAACGCTGGAGCAAGCGGGAAGCGGCCACGGCCAGATCGTGGCGCTGGTGGGCGAGCCCGGGGTGGGGAAGAGCAGGCTCGTCTGGGAATTCTGCCACTCGCATCGCACGCAGGATTGGCTGGTACTGGAGAGCAGGTCGGTCTCGTACGGCAAGGCTACCGCCTATCTGCCGGTCATCGAGTTGCTTAAGACGTACTGCGGCGTCGAGGATCGCGACGATGCTCGGCGGGTTCGAGAGAAGGTGACGGGCAAGCTGCTCGCGCTCGACCCCGCGCTCCAGCCTACCCTCTCCGCCTTGCTGGCGCTGCTCGACGTGCCCCTAGACGACGCCACTTGGCAGACGCTCGATCCACCCCAGCGCCGCCAGCGCACCCTGGACGCCTGCAAGCGGTTGATTCTGAGGGAGAGCCAGGAGCAACCGTTGCTGCTAGTGCTCGAGGACTTACATTGGATCGATGCGGAAACGCAGACGGTGCTCGATAGCCTTGTCGACAGCTTGCCCACTGCCCGCATCCTCCTGCTGGTCAACTACCGCCCGGAATACGAGCACACCTGGCACCGCAAGACGTACTATCAGCAGCTTCGTCTCGATCCGCTGCGGGCGGAGAGCGCCGACGAATTGCTTGCTGCCCTGCTCGGTGATGCTGTCGAGCTGCAGCCACTCAGACGCCTGCTGATCGAGCGGACGGAGGGCAACCCGTTCTTCATCGAGGAGACCGTCCGCAGCCTCGCGGAGAGCGGCGTGCTGGTCGGCGAGCGCGGCGCGTACCGGCTCGCGAAGGCGCTTGACACGGCGCAGGTGCCAGCGACGGTGCAGGCGGTGCTCGCGGCGCGCATCGACCGGCTGGCGGCGGAGGACAAGCGGCTGCTGCAAGCCGCCGCGGTGGTC
>Ga0070741_10015516_pt1 | contig 12885 bp, 12 predicted proteins | sample Coa_R1_4_FD_66440 | JGI IMG/M metagenome (GOLD analysis project Ga0070741, IMG submission 66440) | Surface soil microbial communities from Centralia Pennsylvania, which are recovering from an underground coalmine fire - Coalmine... | ecosystem: Environmental > Terrestrial > Soil > Unclassified ...
GTCGGGCCGCAGGCCGCGCAGCGGGAAGCGGTAGTCGTCCATCAGCTGGCACCCGCCGCCGGGTCCGGAGCCGGCCAGCACCGGCACGCCCGCCGCGCTTAGCGCGGCGATCGGCGCGCATGCCGGATAAGTCTAGGCAGAATCGCTGACATAACATGTCAGCGATACCCGGGTAGCGTCCGGCAGATGATGACGTGGACCGAGTTCGAGATGGTGCGGCCCGACCTCGCGGCCGCCGGACGTGCACAGCTGTACCAGATCCACATCGGGCTGGGATTCCTCGCCACCGTGCGCAAGGACGGCGCGCCACGGGTGCATCCGGTGTGCCCGATCCTGAGCGACGCCGGCCTGCACGTGCTGGTCACCGCCGGGCCGAAGCAGGCGGACCTGCGCCGCGACGGACGGTACGCGCTGCACTCCGAGATGTGCCCGCCGCCGCGCGAAGACGACGGCTTCGCGGTATCCGGACGCGCGGCAGAGGTCACCGACGCGGAGACGAGCAAAGCCGTGCGGGACAAGATCCGCGCCGAGCGGAACGGCGTCGTGTGGCCCGCCTTCGACGACGATGTGCTGTTCGAGCTGCTGATCGACCGCTGCCTGCTGATGCTCACCCACGCCGACGGAGAGTTTCCGGCAGGCCCCACGATCTGGCACGCGCCATAACGGGCGTGCGCTAGACGTCGTCCCAGTGCGGCGGCCGGTCCTCGAGCAGGCGGCTGTCGTCGTCGCGCTCCAGCCGGTCGCCCCAGCCGGTGTCGGTCTCGTCCGTGCTCCGCGCCGGCAGCGACGGCAGCGCCGACGGATCCTCAGGTGGCATGACATCCAGTATGCCAGCGGTCGCGAATTGGACCGGAACTGCCGATGAGTCGGCTAGACCAGGGCGGACGCTCCTCAGCTATTGTTACCTAGCAGTACAAAAACACGCCGGATGGGAGGGACCGCCAATGAGCCATCCGGCGGTACAGGACGGTGACCGCCACGCGTGGGCCACCCAAGGCATCGAAGATCTCGGCCACGGCGTGCACCGGATCCCGCTGCCGCTGCCGATGGCCGGGCTCAAGGCGGTCAACGTGTACGCCCTGGTCGACGACCACGGGGTGGACCTGATCGACGCCGGGATGGCGCTCGGCTACGCCAGGGACCGGCTCACCGCGGCGCTCAAGGAGCTGGACCGCGAGCCCGGCGACGTCGCGAACTACTTCATCACGCACGCGCACCGCGACCACTACACGCTCGCCGTGGAACTGCGCCGGTCCGGCTACGGTTCAATCGCGCTGGGCGCGGGGGAGCAGGCCAACCTGGTGGCCGCCAGGGAACTGGGCCACGGCGACGCCGGCGGCTTCCTCGCCGACCTCCAGCGGATGGGCGCGCTGGAGCTGGCCGCCAAACTCAGCGCCGGCCGGGACAAGGGCGAGCGGCCCCCCGGCGCCGACGAGTGGGAGGACCCGGACCGGTGGCTGGACGACGGCACCGAACTTGACGTCAGGTCGATGAAGCTGCGCGCCATTCACACGCCCGGCCACACCCGCGGCCATCTGGTCTTCCACGACGCCGCGTCCAGCCTGCTGTTCGCCGGTGACCACGTCCTGCCGCACATTACGCCGACGATCGGCTTCGAGCCCGCGCGGAACCGGCTAGCCTTGCGCGACTACATCGGCTCGCTTCGGCTCATCCTCACGCTGCCGGACGCGAAGCTGCTGCCCGCCCACGGTGCCGTCCAGGACAGCGCGCACAAGCGGGTGCACGAGCTGCTCGCGCATCACGAGCAGCGGCTCGACGAGATCCGTCAGGCGATGCGCCCGGGACGGTCGACCTCATACGAGGTCGCGCAGGCGATCAAGTGGACCCGGCGGCAGCAGCGGTTCGCCGACCTGGAGGTGGTCAGCCAGCTGCTCGCCACCGGGGAGACCGCCGCGCACCTGGAGGTGCTGGCGCTGCGCGGCCAGCTCGTCCGGCACACCGACCCGGACGGCACCGATCACTTCGAAGAGGCGACAGGATCACACACGAGCACGCGCTCCGTGCCCGAGTAGAGGTTCATCGTCGCGCCACGCAGGAAACCGACCAGCGTCAGCCCGGTTTCCGAGGCCAGCGAGGCCGCCAGTGACGAGGGCGCTGACACGGCGGCGAGCACCGGGACGCCGATCATCACCGCCTTCTGCACCAGCTCGAACGAGGCGCGCCCGCTGACCAGAAGCACGCAACCGGTCAGCGGCAGCCGTCCGGACCGCAGCGCCCAGCCGGCCACCTTGTCCACCGCGTTGTGCCGGCCCACGTCCTCGCGCAGCACGAGCAGCTCACCGGCCGCGGTGAACAGGCCGGCCGCGTGCAGTCCGCCGGTGCTGGCGAACACCCGCTGGGCGTGCCGTAGCCGGTCCGGCAGCGAGGCCAGCACCGCGGCGGACACCCGCACGGGATCGGCGGCCACGTCGAACCGGGAGCGCACCCGGATCGCCTCGATGCTGTCCTTGCCGCACACCCCGCACGCGCTCGTGGTCACGAAGTTCCGCGACGAAGGTGCCAGCGCGGCGCCAGCCGCGGGCGACACCGCGGCCACGTTCTCGTCGCACATGCGGATCTCGCGCACCTGGTCGAGCGAACCGAGCAGGCCCTCGGTGTACAGGAAGCCGGCGGCCAGGTCGATGTCGTCGCCGGGGGTCCGCATCGTCACGGTCAGCGGCTCGCCGTCGATCCGGATCTCCAGTGGCTCCTCGACGGCGAGCAGGTCACCTCGCTGTTCGACAGCGTCGTCGCGTACCCGCGACACTCGCCAGCGCGTCGTCTTGCCGCTCATACGACCACGTTACGCCCGCCCGAACGCCCGACGTGTCGCGCGCTCGTTAGCTGGCTGCCCGAAGTGCGCGCTTATGTCCGGTCCGTTCGGCGCTAGCTCCGCCTCCGCGAGGGGGATCGAAATTACTGCGGACACTTACCCCCCCGATCTGGGAGGGTAACTGTCCGCAATAATCCGGTGCGCCTGACGGCGCGCCCGGAATATGGCTTATGTCCCGTCTGCGGGGCGGGGGAGGGGCGCGCAATGGCAATGAGACCGTGCGGCACGCTGACATGTCCCGCCTAGCGCCTTTCCCGCCATGGAACCGGCGCGGCGCCCGGTGGCGCCGCCTGCGGGGGCCGGTACGCCGGCGCGGAGCTGGCGTAAGGCGAGCTGCGGAGAAGCGAAAAGCCGGGCCCGGCGGGAGGACGGGCCCGGCTTTCGGTTTTGCGGGAGGCCTAACTAGCGAAATCAAGCAGCGGCTGCGCGCGCGACGGGTGCCGCAGCTTGGACAGCGACTGCTTCTCAAGCTGGCGGATCCGCTCCCGGGTCAGCCCGAGCGCGCGGCCGATCTCGTCCAGCGTGTGCGGGTTGCCGTCGTACAGGCCGAACCGCATCGCCATGATCGTCGCCTCACGCGGCGTCAGCGCGTCAAGCGCCGAACGCAGCTGCTCCGCCATCAGCTGCCGGTCAACCAGCTCGGAGGCTTCCGGCGCGTCGACGTCCTCGATCAGGTCGCCGATCGACGTCTCGCCGTCCTCGCCGATCGTGGAGTCCAGCGAGATCGGCTGGCGTGAGGTGCGCAGCAGCTCTTCGATCTGGTCCGGCGTACGGTCCAGCTCGACGGCCAGCTCCTCGGGAGTGGGCTCGCGGCCGAGGCGCTGGTGCATGTCACGCTCGACACGGGACAGCTTGGACAGCATCTCGAGCACGTGCACCGGCAGCCGGATGGTCCGCGCGGAGTCCGCGAACCCGCGCTGGATCGCCTGCCGGATCCACCACATCGCGTAGGTCGAGAACTTGTACCCCTTCGTGTAGTCGAACTTCTCGACCGCACGGATCAGGCCCAGGTTCCCTTCCTGCACCACGTCGAGCAGCGACAGGCCACGGTCGCTGTACTTCTTGGCCACCGACACCACCAGGCGCAGGTTGGCCTCGAGCATGTGCGACTTGGCGCGCCGCCCGTCCTCGGCCACCAGCTCCAGGTCGCGGCGGTAATCGTCGGACAGGCCGGTAGCGCTCTCCAGCTTGTGCTCGGCGAACAGGCCGGCCTCGATCCGCTTGGCGAGGTCCACCTCCTGCTCGGCCGTCAGCAGGCTGGTCCGCCCGATGGACTTCAGGTACGTGTGCACCGAGTCACCCATCGCGGGCGTCTGGTCGTCCAGGTCCTTGCCCGCGGTGTCGTCGGACAGCGCGGCCGCCTCGGCTTCCGCGTCGGCGTCCAGGCTGACCACGTCGGCGTCGTCTATGTCGTCCATCGCCGGCTCGTCGGCGGGCTCGCTCGCCTTGGCCTGGCGCGTTGTCTTGCGGCCCTTGTTACCGGGCAGCTGCTCATCCGCCAGCCGCACTCCAGCCTCACTCAGTTCGCGCAGGATGGACCGACCCTCCGCGGGAGTCAGGCCCGCCGCGTCAAACGCGGTCCTCAACTCGGAAAGAGACAGGCGGCCTTGACTGCGGCCACGCTGGATAAGGTCATCCACGCGGCTCATGCTCAGCTCATCATCCATCGTCGCCGTCGTCGACGCTGCAGTTGCGGTCCGTGGCATGAGGCACCTCCCTCTCCCTAGAACGCGCGCAGCGCGCGCTCCGTTCAATCCGTAACGGGTTTCCGCCAAGTACCCCGCTCGACCCCGCGTAGTCCTCAGCGGAGGTATTGTCCCGGGCACTAATTAGTAACGCTGGATAGCTCAGTTTGTTCCCGCCCCGTACACTTCTCAGCTTCCGCTAAGGTCCCGGCGAAGCCGCGCCAGATCCTGCTTCCCGCTCGGGAGCATCGGAACGGCGTCCACCACTACGACCCTGCTAGGGGCAGCGTAACGTGGCAGCCGCTCCTTCACATGCATCCGGAGCATTTTCAGCGTCGGCGGGTCGGCCGGGTCGGCCGGCACGATCACCGCAACGACCCGTTCGCCCCATTCTGGGTCGGATTGCCCCACGACCGCGACGTCCCGAACTCCCGGGCAGGAGGCCAGCGCCGCCGTGACCTCGGCGGGGATCACCTTGTGGCCGCCGGTGTTGATCACGTCGTCCGCCCGGCCCAGCACCGTCAGCCTGCCCGCGGCGTCCACCGACCCCAGGTCCCCCGTGCGGAACCAGCCGTCGGCCGGTGCCGCCGGGCCGCCCCAGTATCCCTGGAACAGCACGGCCCCGCCGATCCATACCCGCCCGTCCCTGATATCGATCCGGACCCCGTCCAGCGGCATGCCGTCGTACACACAGCCGCCGCACGTCTCCGACATCCCGTAGGTGGTGACGACCGGCACCCCGGCCCGCCGCGCGTCCGCGAGCAGCCCCGGATTGGCCGCCGCGCCGCCGAGCAGAACGCTTTTGAACGTGTTCAATATCGACAAGTCGACACCAAGGCGCTGAAGCTGCGTAGGCACGAGAGACACATGGGCCACACCGGCACCGGCGCTCTCTGCAATCGCTTGCGCATCTGCCCGCGCCGCCCAGGCCGGCTCCGTGCCGCCGACCAGCGACCTGACCAGCACCTGGAGGCCGGCGATGTGCGTCACCGGCAGGCAGCACAGCCACCGCTCACCGGGCCGCGCGCCGACCCTGGCCAGCGAGGCGCGGGCCGAATGGCGCAGCGCAGCGGCGCTGAGCAGCACGCCCTTGGGCTCTCCGGTGGATCCGGAGGTGCCGACGATGACCGCTGTGTCTTCGCTCACACCCGATCCGGCGGAACGTACGGTGGTGACACCTCCGGCATCCTCGATCTCGTCCGGGCCGAACGTGCGCATCAGCGCGTCTAGCTGGGTAGCTGGCGCGGTGGCGTCGAGCGGCAAGATGGCGGGGCCGCTGCCGTCGAGCGCGGCGGCCAGCCGCTCGGTGAACCGCGGCCCCTGCTGGGCGATGTGTGCGCGGTCCACCAGGACCGCGCGCAAGGAACGCTCCGTCACGGTCGTTAAGGTTAGAACTCTGCGGAGTGGAGGTGGAGCGGGTGGTCGGGATTTCGAACGCGTTCAAATCCCTCCGGGCGTTCGCTATCCCGATGACGGTGAAGTTCCGCGGCATCACGGTCAGGGAGGGTGCGCTCCTCGAGGGACCGGCCGGCTGGGGTGAGTTCTCGCCGTTCGCCGAGTACGGTCCGCAGGAGTCCGCCCGCTGGCTGGCCAGCGCCCTGGAGTCGGCGCGGTCCGGCTGGCCGGAGCCGGTCAGGGACCGGATCCCGGTGAACGTCACGGTCCCGGCGACCGAACCCGACCGAGCCAGGCGGATCGTCGCGGCGTCCGGATGCCGTACCGCGAAAGTCAAGGTCGCCGAGCGTGGTCAGCCGGACGGCGACGACGTGGCCAGGGTCGAGGCGGTGCGCGACGCGCTGGGCCCGGACGGCAGGATCCGGGTGGACGCCAACGGCGGCTGGGACGTCGACCGTGCCCGCGCGATGCTGCGGGAGCTGGGCAAATTCGGTCTGGAGTACGCGGAACAGCCGTGCGCGACGCTGGACGAGATGGCCGAGTTGCGGCGGCACACCGACGTGCCGATCGCCGCGGATGAGTCGATCCGCCGCGCCGAGGACCCGCTGCGCGTGCGCGCGGCCGGCGCGGCCGACATCGTCGTGCTGAAGGTGCAGCCGCTGGGCGGCGTGCGGGCCGCGCTGCGGGTGGCCGAGGCGTGCGGCCTGCCGGTCGTGGTGTCGAGTGCCGTGGACACGTCGGTCGGCCTGGCGGCCGGCGTCGCGCTCGCCGCCGCCCTGCCCGAGCTGCCGTATGCCTGCGGCCTGGCTACGATGTCGCTGCTGTCCGGCGACGTCACCGCCGCGCCGCTGACCGCGGCCGGGGGAGAGCTGCCGGTCCGGCGGCCCGACGTCGATCCCGCGGCGCTGGCCCGCTGGGAAACCGATCCCGCCCCGTGGCGCGCACGGGCACAAGCCGCGGAGCGGTATCTGTGAATCCGTCGACCGCGTTCGGCGTCACGTTCGCCGACGAGCTTGCGCGCTGCGGCCTGCGTGAGGTGGTGATCGCACCCGGCTCGCGGAGCACGCCGCTGGCGATGGCGTTCCTCGACCAGGAGCGGCGCGGCCGGCTCCGGCTGCACGTCCGGCTGGACGAGCGGTCCGCCGCGTTCACCGCGCTCGGCCTGGCCAAGGCCAGCCGGCGGCCGGTCGCGGTGCTGTGCACCTCCGGTACCGCGGCGGCCAACTTCCACCCGGCGGTGATCGAGGCCGACGAGGCCGCCATCCCGCTGCTCGTGCTCACCGCTGACCGGCCGCCCGAGCTGCGCCAGACCGGTGCCAGTCAGGCGATCGACCAGATCAAGCTGTACGGCGGCGCGGTGCGCTGGTTCAGCGAGGCCGGGGTCCCCGAGCTGCGGCCGGACCTGGCCGCGACGGCCGCGTACTGGCGCTCGCTCGCCTGCCAGGCGTGGATCCACGCGGCGGGCCAGGCCGCCGGCCTACCTGGCCCGGTGCACCTGAACCTCGCGTTCCGCGACCCGCTGGTGCCGGATCCCGGCGAGCCGGCCGAGCCGTTGCCCGGACGCCCGGACGGCGAGCGCTGGACCCGGCCCTGCGCCGCCGCGCACCAGCGCGACGCGCTTGACCTGCCGTGGACCGAACGCGGCGTGGTGATCTGCGGTGACGGCGACTACGACGCGGCCGCGCTGACCGAGCTGGCGGAGCGGGCCGGCTGGCCGGTGCTCGCGGAGCCGTCGTCCGGCGCGCGCCGGGGGCCGAACACGCTCTCCGCCTACCAGTACCTGCTGGGCAACGCCGGCTTCCATGCCGAGCACCGGCCGGACGTGATCGTGTCGGCGGGGCGTCCCGGGTTGTCCCGCGCCCAGACAGCGTTCCTGGGGAATGCGGCGGCGTGCCGCCATGTCGTTCTGGCCCAAGGAACGCAGCGATGGGCGGACCCGCAGCGGGCCGCGACCGATGTGGCGCCGGCGGTCCGCCTGACCGGGCAAGCGGCCGGGCCGGGGGACTGGCTGGCCGGCTGGCGGGACGCGGATCGCGCCGTCCGGCGCGCGCTTGACGTGCTGCTGGACGCCGAGGAGGGGCCGAGCGAGCCGCGGGTGGCGCGGGACCTGGCGGCGGCGCTGCCGGAGGGCGCGCTGCTGTGGACCGGATCGAGCATGCCGGTACGCGATCTGGATTGCCACATGGCCGCCAGGGACGACATCCGCGTGCTCGCCAGCAGGGGAGCGAGCGGTATCGACGGCACGACTTCGGCGGCGATCGGCGCGGCGCTCGCGCACCACGGGCCGTCGTTCGCGCTGCTCGGCGACCTCGCCTTCCTGCACGACGCGCCCGGGCTCGGCATCGGTCCGCGCGAGGCCAGGCCCGACCTGTGCCTGGTCGTGGTGAACAACGACGGCGGCGGCATCTTCTCCATGCTCGAGCAAGCCTCGTTCGACGGGTTCGAGCGGCTCTTCGGCACGCCGCACAACGCCGCGCTGCATCACGTGGCGGCCGCGTTCGGCGTGCCGTACCAGCTCCTGGAGCACCCGGAGGACTTGGTCAAGTGCCTTCAGGGCAGCGGCGTGCGGATGATCGAGGTGCGCACCGACCGGGCGGCGAGCGCGGACCTTCGCGCGCGGCTGCGCGCGGCCGCGGACGAGGTTCTAGCGTTACAGGTATGGCCCTCTCCGGCGGAAGACCCGCCACGCTCTACGACGTCGCGCGCGAGGCGGGCGTATCGACGGCGACCGTGTCCCGTGTGGTGCATGGCCAGGACCGCGTGCGGGCGGTCACCCGCCGCCGCGTGCTCGATGTGATCGAGGCGCTTGGCTACGTTCCCGACGCGGCGGCACAGAGCATGGCGACCCAGCGCAAGGAGGTCATCGGGTTCCTCGCGGTGGAAAACCGCAGCTCCGACACCGACGTCGAGCAGGGTGGCCTGCTGTTCGTCGAAGAGGTGCTGCGCGGGATCGAGGCGGTGCTGAGCGAGATCGAGTGGTCGGTGCTGATCTCGCTGCCGCACGGCAACGACCCGAGCGCCGCACGGCGGCGGATGCGCAAGATATCCGCCAAGGTCGACGGCATGATCATCTCTGAGGGAATCGTGGCGCAGCCGCTGCTGACGCAGCTCGCCGGCCGGATTCCGATCGTGCTGGTGGCCGGCCCCGCCGACGTGCCGCTTGATGTGTTCAGCGCGGACAACCGGGGCGGCACCCGCGATCTGGTCGCCCACCTGGTCGAGGTGCACGGCAAGAAGCGGCTGTTCGGCGTCGACGGACCGCCGGAGGCTCCGGACGCGGTGGAACGGCGGGCCGCGCTGCTCGATGCCGTCGCGGAGTACCCGGGTGTGGCGCTGACCGGGAGCTTCCAGGGCCAGTTCGCGACGCTCAGCGGCCAGCTGGCCGCGCGCGCCATCGGCGCGCTGCCGCGGCGTGACCTGCCCGACGCGCTGGTCTGCGCCAACGACCAGATGGCGATCGGCGCGATCCGCGAGCTTCAGCAGGTGGGGCTCCGCGTACCGGACGACATCGCCGTCGTCGGCTTCGACGACATGCAGGCGGGGACGCTGATCTCGCCTGCCCTGACCACCGCCCGCCAGCCGATGCGCCTGCTCGGCGAGCGCGCCTGCGCCCAGCTGCTGCGCAGGATCGCGGACCCGTCTCTGGAGCGTCAGGTCGAGCGCCTGCCCACCGAACTGGTCATCAGGGAAAGCTGCGGATGCGCGCCGCCAGCCCGCTGACCGTGCGCCAGCACGAACGGCATGCTGCAGGTTCTCGATCGCGTTCGGCCAAGCTGCCCGAAATGCCTGCTTATATCCGGTGGGTTCGACGCTAGCTTCGGCTCCGATATGGGATCGAAATTATTGCGGACACTTACCCTCCCAAATCGGGGGGGGTAAGTGTCCGCAATAATCTGGCGCGCCTGCTGGGTGCCCGTAATGTGGCTTATGTCTGGGTACGAGCGGAGCCACATGAAGCTGTTCGGATATGGCGGCAGACTAGTGCTCGCGAATACCGACGGCCGCGAGAACGCGGAACGGGCTGGTGACGGTCAGGCCGGGATCGGGCATGTTCCCGCGCCACGCGTGCGCCAGCACGACACCGGGCTCGACCAGCGCCAAGCCGGCCTCCGCCAGGAACGAGGCGACGTCCGCTCGGCCGTGGGTGTAGGTCTTCGTCGTCGTATACGCCTGCCGAGCCCGCGCCGCGACCTCGGGATCGTCCGAGCCGATCACCGACACGGCCAGGACGCTCCCCGGGGCGAGCAGCCGCGCGTACCTGCTGACCAGGTCGTGTGCGGTTGCGGCGCTCATGAAGTGCAGCACGGCCGCCAGCATCACGCACATCGGCTCAGCCGGATCGAACAGATCCCCCAGCGTCTGCGGCGACATGACCGTTTCCGGCTGGGCCAGGTCAGCCCGGACGGCGATCACCCCGTCCGGGCCGGACAGCAAGGACTGGGCATGCAGCACGACGACCGGATCGCTGTCCACGTAAACCACCCGCGCGGACGCGATCACCCCCCTGGCGGCCTCGTGCACAGCGGGATGCGTCGGCAGCCCGGCACCCAGGTCGAGGAACTGGCGGATACCCCGGCTCGCCGCCCAGATGACGGCCCGGTTGACGAACTCCCTGTTCTGGCGCACGAGGGAGGGCAGCGACGGATCGAATTCGACCAGCTTGGCGGCCTGGACGCGGTCCACGGCGAAGTTGTCCTTGCCGCCGAGCAGCGCGTCGTACACCCGCGCCACATTCGGGACGCTGGTGTCGATGCCAGGAGGCGGTACCGCCGGATCATTCATCGCGTCAGTCCGAGAACACCAGGCGCTCGCCCTCCGCGGTGATCTCGGCGGGGCTGGGCGGTGCGGTCAGCAACTCGGCGATCTGCTCGGCGCCGGGGTCGCCGAGGTCCGCGCCGGGTGCGAGCGCCGCGGTCACGTCATAGCGAGTCTGGCGCAGTGCCACGTCCGGGCCGAGCAGTGCCCAGTACGCCGTGCCCGGCTCACCCTCGTGGTGCGGGAGACCGACGCTGCCCGGGTTCACCGAGCGGCGACCGCCGACCATCCGGTCGAACTGGATGTGGGTGTGGCCGGTGACGATCACCCGCTCGTCGACCCCGGCGGCGAACGCGGCCACCCGGGTCGCTGACGTGGCCGGAGTCACGATCTCGGTGTCGCCGCGCGGTGAGCCGTGGCAGAACCGCACCGGTCCGAGCCCGTCGATGTCCACCACGACGCTGAACGGGATCGTGGCGAGGAACTCCAGCGACTCGGTGCTGTGCCGGGCGGGGATCCACCGTTCCCGCGGCCTGCGCGGGACGCGCTCCCCGGCGGCGATCTCGAGCACGGCCCGCTCGCCGTTGCCGCGAACGAACAGCGCACGGTCACCGAGCCCGCGCATCAGTGCCACCGTCTCGTCCGGCTGGCTGCCCCAGGTCAGGTCGCCGCAGCTGACGACCAGGTCCACGGCACAGGTCTCGATGTCGGCGAGCACGGCGGTGAGCGCCGCGACGTTGGCGTGTACGTCGGAGATGACCGCCGCCCGGCGGACCGGTCCGTAGCGGTGCACCGGCCCTTCCCAGCTGGCGGGTCCGTGCACGGTGACGCGCATGTGCGTGAGTCTACGAACAGTTCAGCCGGGCTGCGAAAATGGCTTCCCGGACTCAGCGCCGCCTGGTTGATACTGCTCGACAACCCACAGCCCGCCTTCGGGCAAGGCTTGTTGCAGTTGAGCCAGATGAGGCTCGCACAGGCGGAGCACGTAGGGCTCCCGGCAGATGCCCACCCGCACCGCTGCGCGGCGGATGCGGCCGCTCCGGTCATGGATCTGGTCCTGTACGCAAGCCGAGCAAGCAGGATGACGATCACGCGCCATGCTCTTACTGTAGAAACGGATACCCGATGCGCTGGCATTGTCCCGCCTGCTGGCTGACCGGATCTTGCGTCGCCGCGGCGCAGGGGTTACTTGGCTTGCGGGACTGTCGTCTCTCGTGCCGGCGGCGCGAGTCCGACGAGCTTGGTGAGGAACCGGCCGTGTCTCACTAGACGTGGTCTGGAATCGTGTGGCGGCTGTTCGTCTCCTGTTTAGGCTCTGGCTTGTGAAGATGGGGATCGTCGCCGACATCCACGGAAACGATGTTGCGCTGCGTGCGGTGCTGAAGGACGCGGACCGGTTCATGGTGGATCGCTGGTGGGCGCTGGGAGACCTGGTCTTGTTCGGCCCGCGTCCTGCCGAGGTCATGGAGCTCCTGCTCGGAATGACGGGGATCGAGATGCTGCGGGGGAACACCGACCGTTATGTGCTGACCGGTGAGCAGCCCGCCCCGCATGCCACTCTCGCCGACGCTGCCCGGAGCATCGACCTTATGGAACGCTATGCCGCCATGGCGGCGGGAATCGGCTGGACTCGAGGCGTCCTGGACCAGGCCGGCCTGCTCGCTACCTTGGCCAGCCTGCCGCCCCAGCTGCGTTTGCGGCTTCCAGGAGGAGCTGCCGTCCTTGGGGTCCATGCCTCCCCGCTGGCAGATGACGGTCCCGGGATCGAACCCGGTATCACCGATGAGCAGCTGGGGTCGCTGCTGGCGGGTTCGGGCGCTGACGTGGTCATCGGCGGCCATACGCATGCCGCGGCTGATCGCGTGGTCGGTAGTGTCCGTGCTCTCAATCCCGGTAGCACGGGGCTGCCTCGTGTCTGCGGCATGGCGAGCTGGTTGCTCCTGGAGGCCGACGGCGAGGCTATGACCGTGACACACCGGAGTGTGCCGTTCGATGCGGGCGCGGTCGTGACCGGCCTGCGGAACCGGATGCACCCCAATGCGGAATTCGTGGCGTCCGTCCTGACTGGTCAGCATCAGATGTAAGGACACCTGGCCGGGCAGATCGCGCTGGGCTTGCAGCTCAAGCACGTCGCCCGGCGTGCCCTGGCCAACCGCCTCACCCACGGCTACGGCCAGCGAGACCCGCACGATGGCGACAGCCAGCGCGACGAAGCCG
>Ga0070741_10015517_pt1 | contig 12885 bp, 9 predicted proteins | sample Coa_R1_4_FD_66440 | JGI IMG/M metagenome (GOLD analysis project Ga0070741, IMG submission 66440) | Surface soil microbial communities from Centralia Pennsylvania, which are recovering from an underground coalmine fire - Coalmine... | ecosystem: Environmental > Terrestrial > Soil > Unclassified ...
CTTCGGTATGAGGAGATGCTATACTCTTGGCGCGGCGCTGGTCGCGCCGTGATTCGGTTCCCCGTATGAAAAGTTCTCCTAAACTGGTACTCACCCTAAGGGGGTGCTCGCGTGCTCGATCTCGCTATTGTTCGTGTGGTTTTTATTCTGGTTCTTGCCGTCGCTGCCTTTGCCCTTCATCCGTTTCAGGTATCTCCCTGGATTGCGGCCGGGGGAGGCCTGGTTCTGGGCGCCTGCATCATCTTCTTTGAAATCCGTCTGGAACGGATCAGCTTGAAACGGCTGATCGGAGCAGCATTTGGCAGCATCCTGGGGATGTTCGGTGCATTCCTGATGTCACTGGTGCTGGGCAGAGCCATTTCGGAACCTTTCCTGGAAGTCGTCCTGCTTCTCTTGATGACCTATGTGGGGCTCGTCGTAGGAGCCAATAAAGGTGATCTTCTCAACCTCGCCGCACTGGGCGGTGTCTTTGGAGGCGAAAAGTCGTCGAAGAAGACATTCAAGATTCTCGATACCAGCGTAATTATCGACGGACGGATTGCTGACATTGCCGAGACCGGTTTCCTTGACGGTGTCCTGGTAATCCCACAATTCGTGCTACGGGAATTACAATTGGTCGCCGACTCGGCCGATTCCATGAAGCGCAATCGCGGACGCCGTGGTCTGGACATCTTGCAGCGCATCCAGAAGATGGCGCACCTTCATGTGCAGATCGTCGAAGAGGATTTTCCGCAAGTGCGTGAAGTCGATATGAAGCTCATCGAACTCGCCAAAGTTTTTGACTGTAAGGTCATCACCAACGATTTCAACCTGAACAAGGTAGCGCAGCTGCACGGCGTCGAGGTGCTGAATATCAACGAGCTGGCAAACTCGCTGAAGCCGATTGTGCTGCCAGGCGAAACTATGCGCGTGTTCATCCTGAAAGAAGGCAAGGAATACAACCAGGGCGTGGCTTATTTGGATGACGGCACGATGGTGGTGGTCGACAACGCCAAGAAATTGATCTCGAAGACCATTGATATTTCGGTAACCAGCGTTCTACAGACTACGGCCGGGAAAATGATATTCGGCAAGTACGATGAGCGGACGCATGCGGCGGCCGCGGGCGCGGAGCGCGGTGATCGCGGTCATGAGCGCCCGATACGGAGAACCGATCCGCAGCCGGTCGCCAATGTTGGGCCCGAGAAAACCACGATAGAATCGTAGACTCTCATGAAGATCGCCGTGATCGTGCCGGCCGCGGGCCTCGGCACACGCATGGGTAAGTCCACTGCCGAAAAGACGGGCACCAGCCGCAAGCAATTCATGCTGCTGGAAGGCTCGCCGATCCTGCTGCACACCGTTCGAAAATTCGCTGCTTCGCTTCGCATCACGGAGATCGTGGTTGCGGTACGCGGCGAAGATCTCGAGTGGGTGCGCGACATGATGAATCGCGAGTTTCCCGGCCGCCGCGTGCGCGTGGTCGAAGGCGGCAACAGCCGGCAGGAATCGGTGCAAAATGCGCTCGGCACCCTGGACAGGGACACAGACCTGGTGGCCGTACACGATGCCGTTCGTCCGTTTATCGATCTGGAAATTATCGACAAGGTGCTGGATGCGGCCGCCGAACACGGAGCCGCAATCGTCGCCGTCGCGCCTGTGGACACGGTAAAGCAAGTAAATCGCGGGACTGGGCATGTGCGCGTTCGAGCCACCTTGCAACGGGATCGCCTGGTGCTGGCGCAGACCCCGCAGGTCTTCCGCTATGACCTGCTCACGCAAGCGTTTCAATCGGCTCGCGATGACGGCTTCATCGGCACCGATGAATCCAGCCTCGTGGAGCGGCTTGATATCGAAGTGACGGTCGTGCTCGGCAGCGATCGCAACATCAAGATCACCAAGCCCGCCGATATGGATCTGGCGCGCCTCTTTTTGCAAGAGCAAGGCGTCCCGGCAGGTCCCGAGGAACTCCAGTCTTGAGTGAAGTCCGTGTCGGCCAGGGCTGGGATGTGCATCGCCTCGTTCCCGGCCGGCCGCTGATTTTAGGGGGAGTCACGGTGCCCTCCGATCTCGGCCTCGACGGTCACTCCGATGCCGACATCCTCGCGCATGCCATCACCGACGCCATTCTGGGCGCGCTGGCGCTCGGCGACATCGGCATGCATTTCCCGGATACCGATCCGCGCTGGAAAGGCTGCGATAGCCTGGTTTTCCTGCGCCACGCGAAGGACCTGGCGAACGCGCGCGGCTACCGGGTCGTGAACGTCGATTCGACAATTATTCTCGAACGTCCCAAGCTGAAGGACTATCGCGAAGCGATTCGGGGAAAAATTGCCCAGGCACTGGATGTCGACCTCGCCCGAGTATCGGTAAAGTTCAAGACTGCCGAACAACTCGGCCCCGCCGGCGAACGGCGCAGCGCCGAATCGCAGGCCATCGTCACATTAAATTCGGCGACAGATGGGACGTAACCGGCAAGCCGGGACCTGACGTTATTCGATGCCGAAAACGCTAGCTGGCCTTCAGCAGGCACATCCGACGCGCGGCGCGACGGGCTTTCAGCCGTTCGTTGGCCTTCTTTTGCTTTTCCGCGGAAACAATGGTCTGACAGGCATCGCAGCGTTTCCGGATCCGGGAACGAGTGATAAATTCAGCGCCGCAGCGGCGGCATTGCTTCGTCATCGTCTCTTCGAGCGGAAGAATTCCTGGCTTTTTCGGTAATAGGTGAGAATAGTGGAAATCGCAATGATTCATGTCAGACACCTCGTCACGACAAACATGGTTTAAGATCAAGATAACTCAAATGTGGGTGTTCTGGCGCACACCCTGCACAATTTTCCTCGTTCCGTCGCCACTTCAAATCCCAGCCCTGGGCGCTCCAAGAGATTGATACTCCTGTAGATTGCCAGTACGCGCAGGTTAGGTCTACAACACGCGGCCCGGAGATCACCGGCAAAATTGTCATGGTCCGTACGGTTTCTTGCACGCCATCAACCGAACTCATGCGGGGTTCGGGGAAGCCGGCCGGAAAATGTCCGCGGCACTCAGCAATTCCCATCTCAAATGGTTGATATAGAAGACCAAGACGGTTTCGGAAAAAGTGGCCCGAAATTTTTCGAGCACCCGCTCCTCCCAGCCCTCGGTGAAATACCGGGGGGCGTCCAGGTCCTTGGCAAAAAACCCGTTCTCGTGCGGCACTCCGAGGAAATCAAGGATGGCGGTGATCATATCCAGGTGCGAAACTAAAACCGCCTGCGCAAAATCGCGCGCGAATTCCTCGTCGTGTTCGCCAATTCGGGCCCAGAAACGGGGAACCGCCTTGCGCAGAATCTCCGTATTTACTTTATGCAGATGGGCGCGCACCTTGAAACCTTCGTAAATCTGGAAGGTCTTCAGCTTGCCGATGGAGATGCTGCGAACCAGTTGACTGAAGGCGTCCAGGCCAAGGCCCAGGTAGACTTCCGAAAGCTGCATAGTTTGCGGTAAAGAAACAGCGTACCACGGTCAGCCGCGGTTTCAACGAGGAGATGTGACTGACGACTACGGTACAATGGATCGGTTTGGCCAAAATGCGGAATGTAATCATCCTCGGTGCGCAGTGGGGCGACGAAGGAAAGGGGAAGATGGTTGATCTCTTCTCCGAACGCTTCGATTTGGTAGTGCGCTATCAAGGCGGCCACAATGCCGGCCACACGGTGTTCATCGGCGAGAAAAAATTTATTCTCAAGCTTATCCCCGGCGGGATCCTGCGCGGAAAGCGCGCGGTGATCGCGAACGGCCTGGTGATCGACCCGGCCGCGCTGCTCTCGGAAATCGACGCGCTCGAAGCCGCGGGAATTCAGGTGGCGGGCACGCTTTCCATCAGCAACCGCGCGCACGTTTTGCTGCCCGCGCACCGCATGATGGAAAAAATGTCCGAAGGACGCGTTGGCCGCGTCTCCATCGGAACCACGTCGCGCGGCATCGGGCCGTGCTACGAAGACAAAATCGCCCGCCGCGGCATTCGCATCGCCGACTTGCTCGATCGCGAGAGTTTTCGCGCGCAGTACGCGACGCTGATGGACGAAAAAGTCACCATCGCCAGGGCGCTCGGCATCTTCGAGGAACTCGAATTCGACCGCATCCGCGAGGATTACGAGCGCTTCGCCGACCGCATCCGCCCCATGGTATGCGACACGGCGCTGCTATTGAATCAGGCCATTCGCGATGGCAAGACGGTGCTGTTCGAGGGCGCGCAGGGAACCATGCTCGACATCGATCATGGCACGTACCCGTTCGTCACCTCGTCGAGTGCCAGCGCTGGCGGCGCTTGCACCGGAACCGGCGTTGCGCCCACGCGCATCACCAGTGTGGTCGGCGTTTCCAAAGCCTACGTCACGCGCGTCGGCGGGGGCCCATTTCCCACCGAATCGCTCGATGGCGCCGGCGACCAGATTCGCCAGCGCGGCAAGGAATTCGGCGCCGTCACGGGGCGGCCGCGGCGCTGCGGATGGTTCGATGCTCCCTTGATGCGGTATGCGGCAGCCATCAATGGACTCGACAGCCTGGTGGTCACCAAGCTCGACGTGCTCGATGAATTCGATAACATTCCGGTCTGTGTCCGCTACCGGATCGATAAGCAGGAAGTCACCCAGATTCCGGCTACCGTAAGCGAAATCGCGAAACTCGAGCCCGTCTATGAGTGCTTGCCGGGATGGCGCCAGCCGACGTTCGGTATGACTTCTTACGACGAACTGCCGGTGAAAGCAAAGGACTATCTCGCATTTCTCGAAAGTCAGACCGGCGTGGAAGTAGGTTGCATCTCAACTGGGCCGGAACGGAACCAGACGATCGTGAAACCGGGATCTCGTTTCCAGAATCTCATGTCATGATGCCGCGCGCGGTTACGTGCGTTTTTTTGCTAGCGGCCGCGGCAAATCTGCGGGCCGCCGATCCGCCAATTCCCAACTCTCCAACCAACGATGCGCGCGAGATTGTGCGCCGCGCCGCCGAACACAATCAACAGAATTCGAATAACGGGCGAAATTATACGTATCTGCAGCGGCAGGACACGCGCGAACTCGATCATTCCGGTCAGGTGAAGAGCCGGAAAGTGGAGACATGGCAGATCACTTACCTCGACGGCTCCCCGTATCGCCGGCTGGTCGCACGCAATGACCAGCCGCTTTCCGCCGATGAGCAGAAGGCCGAAGAAGAAAAACTACGCTGGAATGCGGAGCAGCGACGCATGGAGACCAGTGATGAGCGCGCGCATCGTGTAGCCGAATGGCAGCGCCGGGCGGACCGGCAGCGCGATCCCATTAAGGAAGTGCCCGACGCATTCGATTTCACGTTGCTTGGCGAGGAGCAAGTGGCGGGCCGTGCTGTCTATCGCATCGAGGCCAATCCGAAGCCCGGCTTTAAGCCGAAATCGCAGTTTGCCGCCATTTTTCCGAAGGTCAAACTGCACCTCTGGGTCGATAAAGCCGACTGCCAGGGCGCGCGTATTGAGATGGAAGTGCTGGACTCGATTTCGTTCGGCGGGTTCGTCGTGAGACTGACGAAAGGTACGCGGCTGCTGATCGAGCAAACGCGGGTCGCCGACGATTTGTGGATGCCCAAACGATTTTCCCTGAATGCCGCTGCGCGCATCCTGCTGATCAAGGGCTTCAATCGCGAAATGGATTTCACGTTCAGCGATTACAAAAAATCCACACCCGGTTCCGAGGTTGTGGCCCTTGCCGCAAAGCCCTGAACTCCGTTCGCAACGCACCCCGAGCTAATACGGATTGATTCCCAACTGCTTGAGTTTCTTTGCGGCCGCCGCCGGACCTCCACGCACAGCCGCGGCCACAATCGAATATGGCTCCCAGGCGATGCCACCTCGCGCCGTTCGAATCAGAGGATTGTCTTTCCAGTTCCAGAGGCGCGCGGGATCCATGTCCACGCTGACCGGCAGTTGGTCCCACCGGCCCTTGGGATAACAGTAGACCCCGAGTGCCTGGACAAAGCAGCAATACAGTGCCACCGCGGTAAACGCCGATGTCATCGCCCGGCCTCGGATCGCCGGCAGCCCCACTGCCATGAGCACCATAACGGGCGGCAGAATTTCAGTGAGCAGTCGCGGACCCCAGCAATACCCACCCCACCACATGGGAAAGACTGTGAAAAATGAGATGTGCAGGAGCGAAAAGGAGCTCGCACCAACCACCACCAGGCGATGTTGCCGGAGCCTTTCCCGTGCGCGAGGTGAAAACGCAGCAAGAGAAAAAAAGGCGATGGGCGTGTAGACGAGGAGGCCGCGGCCCGGGCTGAACAGCAGACCGAGCAATCCCTCCAATGGATTTCCGTTGAGAGGCACCGTTCTGTACCCACCGCGGAGGTGGTGAAAGACGGCGAAATTGTACCCGGCGATCGCAATCGCTGCTAATGCGGAGGGAACAAAGGCGCGAAAATAATCAACCACGCGCGCACTCTGGAGCCAGAGCACCAGCGCCAATGCCGGCAAGAGAAATCCGTTTGTGGGGCGGATGGCGAGCGCACAGGCTGCACAGACTCCAGCGGCCCAGCACCAGCGGGCCCGTCGGTCCGAGTCGCCCAGGCGCTCAATCGAATACAGCCAGCCAATGATCGCCAGGTCTCCAAAAGTATGTTGCCAAAGCGCCTGGCTCGACCCCGACCAGTTTGAAGTTCCAAACGCAAAGACCAGCGTCAGGATCCAGGCGGCGCGGCCGGGTGCGATCCGGCGTAACAGAGACAGTAGAGCCAGCGCCGCGGCCGCCGCGAGCGCCGCCGCCACTACTTTTTCGGCCATTCGCGCAATTGCGAGCAGTGTGGCGGGCGATTGTTGACGAATCCCAGGAACGAAAGCGATGGGAAGATACAGGGGCGTCGCCAGAACAGGCCCCGCAATCGGATACCCGCTATACCAATGCCCGCCGGTCTTCTCCACGACCGCTGCACCATACCAGACATGCTCGCGAACATAGGGTCCAAAACGGTCCAGCCGGATGGAACCATCGAGTAGCACGGAGAAAGGAACCAACGAGGCGGGAAGAGAATCGCCCGAAGCAATCGGCCGAAGATTCGAATGATAAACAACCGTCAGAAGCACGAACAGAAGAATGTAGGGCCGAACCGCGCGCTTCTGACAGGCGGCAGTGTTTCGTTCATTTCCTGCATGCTCCGCATGAAGATCAGAACTCATTGGCCGTACTTCACGATAGCCAATGTTCGGGGCCGATGGCCAACTGCCGCGGATTGCGGGCCCATCGTGCTCGAACGCACATCAATGTAGAAAATCGAGCGTCCTTGGAACGCCACGTGCCACTCATTACGTGGGAGGCGAAGTTCATGTTTTTTATATTGCTTATCGCCACCATCGTCCTCTGGACGTACAACTTGAAGCGGGGCTGGGTTTTGTAAGTCCTTTCCGGACTACCCGCACCCGTGTGGAGGTCCGCCTTCCCAGAGGGCGGCGGGCCTCCTCTGTTTCGCTTTCTGTTCGCCCGCGCTAAACTGGTCCCAGTGCGACTCATCACTGGACCGGCAGGATCAGGAAAAACCAGCTTCGTGCTGGATCGGTTCATCGAGGCACTGCGGGCAAAGAATCACGCAGTGCGCCTCCTGGTTCCGACAGCCACGCTGGCGCAACACCTGCAAAACCGGATCGCGCGCGAAGGCTTTGTCTTCCGCCGGAATCTGATCCAGACGCTCTCCAGTTTTATCGACGCGTGGGCAGGCGACCGGCCCCAGGCGCCCGAACCGGTGCTGTACCTGATCGTCGAGCAGGCCGTGGCCCGGGTCAACCGTCCGGAGTTTCGGCGCGTCGCGCAGTTGCCGGGATTCTGTGCGGCGGTGGCGCGCACCATCGACGAATTCGCTTCGGCAGGCTGTGAGAGCAGCCGGCTCGCGACAAACCTTCCTGCGGTTCCATTGGCGGCGGCGTTTCTCGCCGTCTACCGCGAAGTAGACCGGCTGCTCGAAAATCGCGGGCTGGCACTGCGCGGACAGCGGCTGCAGCGAGCTGCGGCGCGCATTCGAGAAGAAGGAGCGGGCGGGATTCAAACGGTCTGGCTGGATGGTTTTCACGTGCTGCCCGACCCGGAACTGGCCGTGATCGAAGCGCTTGGCCATCACGCGGAAGTCACGTTGACGCTCGGCGATACCGATGCCGGCGAGGCCGCTCGCGCGCGGCTCTGGGCGATGGGTTTCGAAGAGGAGCGTGCGCCAGCGATACCGTCAGACCTCGAACGGCGGCTGGTCCGGGCTCCCACGATGGAGCGTGAAGCTGATGAGATCGCGCGACGGATCCTCGACCATGTCGCGGCGGGCCGGGCGTTCCGCGACATCGGCATCATCGTTCGCGCGGCGGACACGTATGTTCCGGTCCTGCGCGCCACACTGGAGCGTTTTGGCATTCCGGCCCGATTCTATTTCGATTCGGATTTGGAGCGGCACCCCGCCGTGCGCTTCCTGACGGCGGCGATGGATGCCATGCTCCGCGGCTGGGATTATTCCGAGACCCTGGCCCTCGTGCGCCTGGCGCCGCGTTTCGCCGATTCGCCGGCCATGGACCGCTTCGATTTCAACGTCCGCGAACAGTTGCCCGATAGCGGTCTGGGGGGCCTGAAAGCCCTCGCCGGCGAACTCGAGACACCGCTCACGCACCTGCTCGATTCTCTCGTCGCCCTGGAGGAGTGGCGTTCGTTCGAGATGCCGCCGGCCGATTGGGCGGCCCGCTTCCGAACGCTACGGAATTGGTTCCGCTTCGCGCGGCCAAGCCCGGAAACCGATCACGACTCGGCGCTGCTCGGTCGCAGCCAGGCACAAGCTTTGGCGCGGTTCGATGAGGCGGTGAGCGAGGCAGCGCAGGCGCTGGATGCAGCGCGGCCAATCGGCATCGCGGATTTCTGGCGTACGGTGAAATCGGCGGTTCGCCTCAAACCGTTGCGTCTGGAGGACGGCCGCCGCAACGTCGTTCACGTGCTCAGCGCGCCGGAAGCCCGGCAGTGGGTCCTGCCGGTTGTCTTTGTCTGCGGGATGGTCGAAAAACAGTTCCCGCAATTTCACCCGCAGGATGCGTTCTTCGGGGAAGCGGCGCGCACCAGCCTCGAGGCCGCTGGCATACGCGTGCGTACGGCGGCGGAGTTGGACCGGGAAGAGCGAGCCTTGTTCGATGCCGCAATCACCCGCGGTACGGCGGAAGTGACGCTTTCCTATCCGGAGTCGGATGCGCGCGGCGAACGCAATCTGCCTTCCCTGTATCTTGAGGACCTGGCCCTGCCGGAAGAGACGGCGCGCGCTGTGCAACCGCAGCCGCGAGCCGTTCCCACGCGTCCCTCGGCGCCGGTGATTCGCGCGCCGGGTCTGTTAACCGTTCTCCGTGAGCGGACCGCGCGCATTTCTCCGAGCGGCCTCGAATCCTACTTGCAATGCCCGTTCCAATACTTCGCCGGGCGCATTCTGCGCCTGAAGGGCCGGCCGCCGCGGCCCGAGGAACGCCTCGATTTCCGCAAACAAGGCGAACTCGTGCATGAAATTCTGGCCGGCTGGTACGGTGAACGGCAAGATATCGCGACTCTCTTCGATCGAGTTTTTGCCGAGTATTGCGATCGTTTTCACATCCCGAACGGATATCACACCGAGCGACTGCGGCAGGCGATGCGCGAGGATCTGGAACGCTTCGCGTCCGACGACACATGGCCGCGCGCTCTGTTCCAATCGAGCGCCGAGCAGAAGTTCGAGTTCGCTCTCGATGACTCTCTGCAAGTTGTCGGCCGAATCGACCGCATCGATACCGGGCGCGATGGCCGAAGTTACGTAATCGATTACAAGTACAGCGTCGCGCAGCGCATCAAAGACAAGCTAAAGAGCGGCGATCATTTCCAGGCGCCATTGTACGCGATGGCCGCGGAGAAGGCGTTCGGTGTCCAACCTGCGGGCATGTTCTATATCAGCCTGAAAGGTAAAGTGGAGTACGTAGGTTGGAGCGCGGAATCGTTCCTCGGCGCTGATCCGGTTCCCGCCGACTGGCTTGTCTCTGCCGCGGCCCGAACTACGCAGTTGGTGGAGGCCATGCGCCAGGGCCGCATCAAGCCCGAGCCCGCTAATCCGGACAGTTGCCGGTTCTGCGATTCGCGCGACGTCTGCCGCATCGAAGTACGTCGGCCTGCGGCCGTATCGGGGCAATCATGAACTCCGTCGCCTTTACCGAGCATCAGCTTCGCGCCGTCGATGTCTCCGATCGCGACCACGATGCCTGTGTGGTCGCGGGGCCGGGCTCGGGAAAGACCACCGTTCTGGTGGAATACTTCCGGCGCCTGGTTGAGGAAAAGGTCGATCCGGCGCGCATCCTGGCGATCACGTTCACGGAAAAGGCCGCCGGTAATATGCGCAAGAAGCTGGCCGAAGCGTTTGCCGACGTCTCCAGCGTCCGGGCCAGGCTGGAGCGCGCCTGGGTCTCCACGGTGCACGGTTTCTGCGCCCGCTTGCTGAAAGAGAACGCCGTTTTCGCCGGCATCGATCCAGAGTTCATGGTTGCCGACGAACGCGACGCGTGGCGTTTGCAGCAGGAATCGATCGATGCAACCGTAGCCTCGCTTTTTGTGGAACGGCCGGCGGCGGTACGCGACCTGATTCGAGGGCTCTCGTCTCTGAATTTCGAAGAAGCGGTCCTGTCTGCGTATGATGCGATGCGTGGCGCCGGTATGAGCGTTGAGAAAGTGGCTGCCATGGCGCCGCCTGCGGGCACAACCCGCCCGGATATCGCCGACGTGCTGGCATGGCTTCGCGCCGACCGTCTGGATCGCTGGGACCGTGATCAACGGCTGCATCGCGACGAAATCGTGGCGCATGGCGATCTCATTCTGGGCGCAAGCGACCCGGCGGAGGCGCTTCGTAAGCTCGCTACATTCCCCGCCAAGCTCCCCAAGTGCAAGCGCGGCACGCCCGCTTACGATCTGGTCAAACACCTGAAGGATGACCTTCTCAAAAACTTTCAATATTCGTTGATCACCGAGCTCTATCAGCGCGAACGGGAGTTGCTGCTGGAGATCCTGCGCCGCTTCGACCGCATCTACCGCGAGCGCAAGCGGCAGGCCGGCCTCCTGGATTTTGCGGACCTTGAGGAGTTAGCCGTCCGGCTGCTCGACGAGAATCCGGAAACCCGCGCGCGCGTGCAGGGCCAGTTCGATCACATTGTAATGGACGAGTTTCAGGACACCAACGGCCAGCAGGCCCGGTTACTGGAGTTGGTGCGAAGGCCCGGCCGGTTTTATGCCGTTGGCGACATTAATCAATCGATTTTCGGATTTCGCCACGCCGAGCCGGAGGTCTTCCGCAAATACCGCGATCAGGTCGAGCGCCGTATCGAGCTGGATGACAATTTTCGCAGCCGCGCGGAGATTCTCAGCGCCGTGGAAACCGTGGTTCGCGGCGCTACCGGCATTGACCCGCGCCAGTTGATCGCCGGGCGCACCTTCGATCAGCCGCGTGCCGTGTGCGTGGAGGCGATTGCTTCCGTGGCGCCCCAAATTGACGACGCTCTTAATCAGGAGGCGCGCTGGGTCGCTCGCCGAATCATCGAGTTGGTAAGCGAGCGCGAGCCGCCGTTCACGTTCAAAAACATCGCGGTGCTGGTGCGGAATACAGAAGTGCTCGGCGCGTTCAGCGGCGCGTTCGATGAAGCCGGCATTCCGTACGTCGTGAATCGCGGAAAAGGTTTTTACGATGCGCGCGAGGTGAACGATCTCGCCCAGCTTCTCCGGATCGTTGCGAATCCGCGCGACGAGCTTAGCCTTGCCGCCGTGCTGCGTTCGCCATTGGTTCAGGTATCCGATGAGGCCCTCTTGCAACTGAAATCGTCGGGCGAGAATCTCGGAGCGGCGCTCCTACGGCTCGCACCGGACGCCGAACCTGATTTCAACCCCGAGGACTTTCAAAAGCTCACGCGCTTCCGGGATCACCTGCGCAGTTGGCGTGTGCGCCGCGAGCAAGTCTCCTTTGACCGGCTGCTCCTCGCCGCGATGGACGATTGCGGATATCCTGCGGAGCCCGGTACACGCGCTTGGGCCAATATCGAAAAATTCCTGGCGCAGGTCCGGCGTGGAGCAAGCCGCATGTCGCTGGATGAGTTCATCGACGAGCTCGCTGTGGTGCGCGCCTCCAATCCGCGCGAGCCGGATGCGCCACCGGAGGACACCGCTGATGCCGTCAATGTCATGACGGTGCACTCCGCCAAGGGGCTGGAGTTTCCGATCGTCTTCGTTTCCGCCCTGCACAAAGGCGTGGAGACCAGTCCGCCCGTGGTCGCGTTTTCGAGACACATCGGGATCGGCGCGCGCTGGCACAACCCCGGCACCGGTGAAGATAAGGACGACTTGTTTCAGCACGCAATCCGCGAGGAAAGAAATCAACGCGAGGAGGAGGAAAGCAACCGTCTGCTCTACGTCGCGATGACGCGCGCGGAGCAGCATCTTGTGCTCAGTCTTTCGGTGGCCGGAAGGAAGCGCGAGAATTGGGCCAAGCTCGTATCGGCCAATCTGAACCTCGATTTCGACCACCCGCGGGATGAAATCCTGACGTACACCGCTCCAGACGGGAAGGAGTGGAAGCTTCGTCTGCTGGTCGCCAACCGGCCTCCCGAGATGCTACCCCGTCCCGTGCTTGCGGAAGCGCCCGCTGTGGTGGACCGCATCGCGCCGCCGCTTATCACCGATCAGCAGGACACCAATGCCACCGTGACGGCAGTATCTCTGTTCGCCAAGTGCCCGCGCGAGTATTATCTCGGCCATTACTTGGGTTACGAAGGCCGACTTCGGACACTCGAAGACAACGGAGAATTGCCGGCGGCCGAGTTGGGCACGCAGGTCCATGCGCTGCTCGCGGGTGTCGCGCTCGCTGACCCCGATCCCGAAGCCGTCCGTC
>Ga0070741_10015518_pt1 | contig 12884 bp, 16 predicted proteins | sample Coa_R1_4_FD_66440 | JGI IMG/M metagenome (GOLD analysis project Ga0070741, IMG submission 66440) | Surface soil microbial communities from Centralia Pennsylvania, which are recovering from an underground coalmine fire - Coalmine... | ecosystem: Environmental > Terrestrial > Soil > Unclassified ...
CCAGATTCTGGTCCATCATCTGCAGCACGGTAGGAAATACGACCAACGCCTGAATACCCGGATCCCAGTCCTGCTTCCCGGCCGCTTCCACTAGTGCCTTGCCCGTTAGACTACTGTTTTCTTGGGCCCACCGTCGCGCCGTCACAATTTGCAGCGGATAGGTCGACGCCGTCAAGACCTGAGCTAGAAGTGAATCCGGGTACAACGCTATGGGCGCAACCAAGCTGTCTAATTCTTCAGGTTTCGTGAACTGGTTTTGCTGCGTAGCGGTTGCCGGCGTTCCGGTTGAGGACTGTCCATATAGGAGCCAATCTCCCGGGGCGATCACCAATGAGCAGATCACTGCCAATCCGCGCAGGTGTGCACGATTACTAAGCCATGCCATGATCCCCTCCTTTCCCGCACTAGGCACGCAAGTGCCTGGTAAGAGAGACTAAAGCTGGATCTGAATGGCGTAGAACCGGGGGTTCGACCCGGCCCACTCAACCGGCCTCGGAATTTCTGCCGACACCGCGTTGTGCGTCTCGATGGCACGGATTACATGCATCTCCGCCAGGTATCTTAGGAAGGGGTTCGATTTCTACGCCTTCGTGCCTAAATCCGGCATCACTCCTTGCGACGCGAATCTACTCACAGGGAAGGACGAATTGGGAGTGTATGCTTGAACACTCAGAGTACCGCGCACTTGTTGAGCGCATGCGGCGAAAATTGGCCGAGGCTGAAGAAGAGTTTCACCAAGCTATACTTCAAACCTTACAAGCACAATCGGGAGTTTACGAGGCTCGGCCTCCATCCCAGAAACGAGTGACAGCACCGAGTCCGTTAACGGCCGGCAGAGGCCGTCGGAAGCCTCGTTAGGCGCATTTTTAACCGTGAGGGACTCGGGGATGCAGCGCGCTATTCGCGGCGGGAGCCTTGAAATGCTATGGATTCATAGCGAAGTACCCTGGACGAGAATGCACATGCAATAAGCCGTACCGCGGATCTTGGGCTGTCACGTCTATGTGGTGATAACTTCCATCTTCCGCGCCAGGGAATCCCAAGGTATACTCTCTTCGAATTTCACGAGCGATTTCCTCACAGACTTGCGTGATATCGGCGATTGTACCAGGGAAGAACGCTTTACCGCCAGTCTCCGCGCCTAGCTGAGTGAGTTCAGGAGTATTGCGAGAGTGATCATTTTCGTCAAACATCCCCACAGAAAAGAGTGTAACTCCGGCTCTCTGGGCCTCGATTATGACATCACGAAGATTCGCAGAGCTGGAGTTATCTGCGCCGTCTGTTATTATCAGAAGCACCCGCCGGGCATACCCGGCATGTTGAAATTGCTTTTGCGCGGACATCAGGGCGTCATATAAGGCAGTTGTTCCTCCAAGGTCAAACCGGGAGATTGCCTGCTCCAGGGCGGATATTTCGCCCGTAAACGGCGTTTCTGGCGGGAGCCCGAGACGCGAGTGATCACTAAAGTGAACCACGAACATTTGATCTAGAGGATTGCTCCCGCGCGCGAACGTCAAGGCAGCCGAGACTACTTTACCTTTCTTAGGCTCCATGCTGGCGCTGTTATCGAGCACGATACCGGCCGTCACCGGCGCATCTTCTCCCTGGAACACTGTGATCGGCTGCGGCTTCCCGTCAACCAGTACTCGGAACACGTCTTGCGTTAGTCCGGTTACGGAACGTCCCTTATCGTCTGTAACCGTCACCGGCAGCTGAACCAGATTGACGTCAAGGCGGATGCTGGCTGATTTCGCCCCAGACACGGTCTGCTGGTCGTCAAGCCAGCCAAACGCCGGGATAACCACCAAGCTGCACAGTGCCAGAACCCCCATAGAACCAAAGTCTTTGCACATTCCCATCACAATATCGCGAGCCTTGTTTAAGCATTGACGGCCTACGCTCATATGTCACCGATCCAGGTATTCACTCATAATGACTCGCCGGCTTGTCTTGACGTTTCGGGTTCTGGGTGAAGAATGCAGCCGTCTCAACCAAGCCGCGCCTCAACCCGTGATCCCGGTTCCGATCACGATTGGGCCTGCAACCGGTTACTGGCGAGTTGACTCCCGCCTGGCCAGCTTGAGCAGGGCGGCCGCCAGCTCGTTTACCGCGTGTTCCTCCGCGCGGCGACTGGCTTCGCTTCGGGGCAATACGGCAAGTTGCAAGTGCACCAACTCATGCACGACGGTAAACTCCATATCGTTCAGCATCGCATCATATGGAAGGTGGTAATCGTAGGAGGATAGCACGGCTATGGTTGCCTGTTTCGTGTCCGTGTCCCAGTGGATATTGCCGAGAGTCCTCGGCTCTAGCTCTTCCGCACGAACCAACTCGACTCGAATATCCCATTGAGTGAGACTCAGACGTTCCTGCCACAGAGAGAGTCTCTGCCGCACAAAATCTTTGGAAGCAATCTCCCGCTCTTGAGGCGTGGTTGCGATGGCGGGTTTAGCCGGCGAACTCGATCCGGCGCCAGCTGGCATTAATGAAAGGAAAACACACGCAGCGAATGGAAAACGGCATTTTGCCGCGAGGCATTTGATCACCATGTACCAAAAATCGTATCATGGCGAAGAACTGTCTTTCTAATCCAAAACGACCGGTTTCACCCATTCCGAGGCAGATTTCACCCCTTGACGGCGTTCGGCTCCACGCGGAAGATGTGTTCTACGTCTCTATTTAATGGAGGAGACCCTTCAGTGCTCGGACCTCACTGGTCTTGAGGCCGAAGAGCGATCGGCACGATCTCGACTTACTCGGTCGGCGCATAATAACCCGATCTGAACGAGGCCCGTAGCGAAGATAATCCGGTGCCCTTGGCCAGTTTGACCTGAATCCGGTGGTATTTTCCATCCTTTCTTCCTGTGGCCGGAGCGTAGCCCAGCACATATTGATTCCGAAGCGCCATGCCGATCTTAGCGGCCACGGCCGGCAGTTCGTTCGGATCTTGTACTTGGAACAGTTTGCCGCCGCTCTGTCGGGCAAGGTCGTCGAGCAGGGCCGGGCCCGCGAGTTCCTCGGGAGTTCGCGAGAGGTTCGCCGCGGGCTCCACAATTCCAATTGCATAGACTTGTACGTCAGCCTCGCGCACCAAATTCTTGATATCGCGCTCGGTATAACGGCTCGCGTTATCTCCGCCATCCGAAATGACGAGAATCGCTTTTCGGGCACGATGTGCGAATTTCATCTTGTGCACGGCAAGATAGATCGCGTCCAGTAGCGCGGTGGTACCCTTCGATTGCGTAAAGAGAAGCTGGCTTTGAATCTCCTCCGGCGTGCTAGTGAAATCGGCGAGTGGCCGCACAGTATTGTTGAATTCGATCAATGAGAACTCGTCCTCGGGATTCGCGATCTTAAAGAACTCCTTAACAGCCAAGCGGGACTTCTCGAGCTTCGAGCCCATACTACCGCTACAATCGAATACCAGGCCAACCGAGATCGGAACGTCATCAGATGCGAACTGCGTGATGGTTTGTTCCACTTTGTCTTCGTATACCCGAAAATGGTTTTTGTCTAATCCAGTTACCATGCGGTCCTGGTTGTCTGTGACCAGGACAGGCACTAGAACCAGGCTCGCGTTCGCTTGGAAATTGGGATCGCGTTCCTGCAATCCCCCGGCCGGTGGCCTGACGGCCCGGGGTTCGATGGAGACGCGAGCATCTTGCGCCGCTGCCGAGAGGAAATCTGAATTTTGGTAAACCAATGATGCGATCAGGATGACGGTCAGGGTTTTTATAAGATTGATCGTTTTCTTTTTCACGGTTTTCCATCCGTGCTCAGTAGGATGCCGGAAGTTCACTGGTGACCTATTTTCTGGTGTCACCTCGCTATCCTCCGCGCGCCATCTCAGCCGCCGAAAGGGATACAGTTCGACAGGCATAGCCCGACAAACGCAATCAAGCGGCCTCGGATGCGGCGGCTCCGGATTTTGCCGCAACTTCTCCAGATTAGCTGCATGATCTTGAATCGGCCGGACTTCGGGGCCGACGCCAGTGTGCGCCCAGACGAGCGTTGTGTTCGGGTGGCGCTTCAGGAGCGCCGCCATTTGCTCGAGACAAGCCGGTTTCGCACCCGGTTTAGGAAACGGAGGTGTCGAGGTCGTTGTAAACCAGTACGACGAGCCCCGCCTCCGTGGCGAAGTGTAGGAGACGATCCAAAGCTGGGTCCTCCGGGCTCGCGACTTCTCCCGCAACCTTAGGCAAGGTAAGGTATGTAATCTGCGTTCTTACCCGAGGTGTCGCTTCGAAACCTAGCATAGGCTTCATCAACCGCGCTTGTTACAAGATTGTGTCTGGGAGCGACCGCGCTCCGATTGGCGGAACCCGTCGCAACTGCCCGAAGATCGTGATCGAAATCAGGACCGTGGCCGCAACGGTGGTGCGTATAAATTTGGCCATTTTGATTGGTGTCTCCGCGGCTATTCAGACTTACGCTTCACCGATCAAGAACGCGCGCGCCGGTAGGCCATCACGATGCGTCTGCTATCTGAGATCGGGTGTCGGTTTGTGGCACTCCTCCTCGGATGCCACGCATCGGCCAACGGTTTATTATTGGCCGCCGCCACACTCATAAAAAGCAATCGCGAGTATGACTGCCTTAACCGCCAAGCAGCAGGTGTCGATCCGGTCTGTAAGGGTGTTTATGCCACCGTTTCAACGGCAGAGTCTCTGCGTTATTCCATCCGGCCGCCGGCGTATGCGGTGCAAAATCCGCGACTAATGGCAGGACATCGGCTCGGGTTTCACGGGCCTGCGGCCAAGCTGTTCAGTCACGGGTTGGGTTGGACGTTCCGCTTGACGGGACTACTTCGCCCCCGAAACTAGTCCGAAACTAGCGGCCAGAAGCTCGTTACTAAAAGGCGTACAACCTGTTGCGTCGGATGCGCCTAGATTGGAAGTGCGAAGCATGTCCGACTTCTCGCCCGAAGGCCTAGCCGAGCAAAAATCCACTCATATCCATCGCCTCTTTCAGTCCAAGCGGCCTCTTCCGGTCGCCCTCGGTCTCGGCTTAATCACCCTCGCAGTGATTCTCACGACGGGCAGGCATAATGCGGGTCTCCGCACCCGGTATGTGGCGGTCACTCAGAAGATCGCCTCGGGGCGTGTCGTCGTCAAACCGCTCGACCGGCTCGAGTACCGCATCTCCATCACCCCAGAGATGTTTAATGCCCAGGTCATCGGCAGTTTTACGGCCTATGGCGGGTCCAACAATACCGTCTCGGTAGTCCTCGCGCCGGAAGCCCATTACCAGAATTGGATCACCGGCGACGACGCTCGGAAGTACTATTCCAGCGACGGACAGAAGAGCGAAGATAGATTCGCCGCGAGGCTCGATCCCGGCGAGTATGAGTTCGCCATCAGCAACCGGCTATCGAAAAAGGCGATGAAATATGTCTTCCTCGATGTGGAGTTGATCTACCAGCGGGCGGAGAGGTTTTAGGCGACGGTGAATCAAGAGTTCGTTCCCGCAAGCGAAAAAGTGGCCGAGAGCCACCGCAGGTTGATAGGCTAAGGTCCTCGTCGCCAGAGAACCTCGCTGCGAGATCGAGAGTCGCGATCGCTGAACCAGTAGGCAACATTAAAGCGAGTTTCGACGTAGGTTCCGGATTATCCCTTTGTGGCTACTCGTCATGTCGGGCTTGGCGGTCAGTCTCAGATGACTGTACTGCGCAAGAGTCTCGCGGAGCCGGTCGAGGGCATGCCGCTTGGATACCAGGGTGGTGGCTTGCCGAAGTGCTTCCTCGGCTTTCACCAGTTCAGTCCACACACACTTAGTATCTGTCGGATTCACACAGCCATCCCGCTCTATAGGACGTGGCGGCGCCGAATACTCCAGTTGGCCGCCCGCACCAACTGGTGATGTAGTTTTCGCCAATAAGACGCAAATTGTCGGTGTCAACTGAAGGATGGGAAAAGGAAGAGAGAGTATGGTTCTGAGATGTGACTTGAATTCGTCCCAACTGTGGTGAACAGATCCAGAGAGGTCATCGCATTTGAATTTGGAGCTTTTTGAGGAATGATCCCGAGTTTGGGGCATCCACATCTAGCGGGAGAAGAAGGCGAGGCAGCTTGGTCTCATACGCGATTGGGCACATTTCCGGCTGCCCAGAGCGGTGAGCGGACTGATGCTCACCGGCTGGTTGCCTGATTGGCCTGCAACGGTGGGCACTGGAGCGGGTTCTTCTGATGGCGCCTCGGCGTGTGGAGCATCGGAACCATCCTCATGCCGGGCTATCGCCGCGAACAGCAATCGCACAATGAGCCCTGGAACGGCAACGAAGCGCTCGAGCGACCGCTCTAAACTTATCCATCTTTTATCGATTCCACGCAGGCTGATTGGCTCTCGCCGGGTTTGCAGATACGATTCCTAGTCACTCGATATCCTGCAACTGCGATAAAGATTCATGCAAACAAAGGGCATTGGACGTTCACCAAAAGCATCAGAAGAACGTAAATGGAACCGGCCAATCCGATCGCCACGTCTGTAGAGGCCGCTCGACGTGGCCGGAATGTCAACATCATTGGTTTTGCTTCGTTTGTAGGTGTCAAATCTGACGATATAGACGAGTGCCTGGAGGGGAAGTTCCTTCGAGGCACCCTGCTTACCGGGCGTCTGCCCCTTCCCACGCCAAGCGTTTATCAGGACTTCGGTACGATGAGGTCGTCCTTCCAGTCCTTCTGCATGCGCTTCCACGCCTTTGCCTGTTCAGGAGTGAGAATCGTGGTGATCTGGCCGTTGTATTTGGCGTCAATTGCCTTTAGCGAGTCCTGAGCGCTCTTCTTTGAAGCGCTCTTGTTTGAGGCATCGCTCTTGGCATTCGCCAGGTAGACGTCTTTCACCTGGCCAATATCGACATATTTCGATTGGAGAAGCGGTTTGATCACAGCTACTTGATCGGGGTGCAAGTTCAAGGTCTTGACGGCTGTGTCAAATCGATCCGCCGCCAACTTCGTCATGTCCGCTCTACTATACTGAGCCCAAACTGGAGCCGTCACTAAAAAAATCGTCAAGGTGACTTTTCGTAGAAGCATGCTTTCTCCCTTCCAAGCTGCGCAGAAACTCCCGCGCATGGGTAGGTGCAATTCTTGGATAACTGACGCAAAATATTTTGATCGCATAATCCGTCCGCGACGCCTGGGAAGCGTGAGTGAAATCAGGACCGCGGCAAAGGCTGCAATAGTATTGCGCAGCACGACAGTCGGAGCTCTGGCGCAGGCTCGCCAGAAGCCTGACAAAACACCTTTACTTGTTAGGGGTCTGCAATGAGGGCTTTCGTCGGCCCCCGCGGAGCGCGCGGTGCAGATCCGGAGCAAATTCCTTCAGGATATTTCCGGCCATGTCTACACCCAATTGAATGCCAAGCTTGGCAGCGGCATCCGCGGCTGTCCGGTTGTCCGGATTATAGATGTTCGACAGCGCCACGGCCGTCGCATTGCCACCAATTTCGGAGATGTTAAATTGTGTTTTGCGATTGTCGCCATGAGTGATAAAGATCTGAGTCATCGCGTATCCTAGCCGGGACCAGACTCTGCCCGTCCCACGACGGAAATATCGCGGATCTTGACGGAACAGGGAAGGATACACGGCTTCTGTCATAACATTGGCCGCCATGAAGTCGCCATATGTCGATCCGTAGTACCGCCAGAAACCGGCAGTGCCTTGGCCATACGATGGCGTGGAATGCGACTTCTGACTGATGCCGGCAAAAATGCACGCGAGGAGCAGCGTTCCCGGATCGAACGAGTCGCGGGCGGCAAGCTTGAACTTCTGGCTGCTGTTAAGTGGTCTGGAGTGCTTAAAATCCTGATCGCTACGATAATTCGGAATGATGCCGAAAATGTGTTTAGGCAGTTCCTCCGGAGCAGGCGTGCCTCGAACGGGAGGGGAACTGCTCACGGGATCTATCAGCGGCGAACCCTGATTTGACGGCGGCACGGATTGACAAAAAACCATCGGAGCTGTAATGCACGTAAGACAAATAGTGAGTTGCCATATTCCGTGTTGGCGAGGGCGCCCATCGGTAGCGCTCTTTTGCCCGGAACGCAAGGAAAATAGTGGTAGCCCTATTGCCCGTGCCACTCGATCGAGATCCTTGATAGCACTGTTGGAATTCCGCACGTTGGATATGGACCTTCAGTCGTCTCAAATCGACGCAGTTTATTTGTAGTGGGGGCGGGCAAATCGTTCAGCCTGTGATGAACGAATAAAGATCGCGCAGGGACTATCTGCCGCGTTCACTCTCGAGAGCAGCCCCTTTTTGCGCTAATTGAAGGCTTCATGCATCAGGAAGATCATGAGCGTGACTTTCGCCAGGGGGAGGTGCCATTCAATGCGAACGCCAGCAGAGGCCTTTAAGGCATATTATGCATCAATGAGTGATTCTGATCTGTTAACAGTTGCGAAAAACCGTATTTCGTACATCCGGCTCGTCCAAGACCTTCTTGCCCAGGAACTCGAGCGGCGCCGAATAGCAACACCCGCTGTAGCTCCGGCCGGAACCGGCGAGACCTCGTCCCGGCAGTCGCGCGGCAGCGCAGGACACCTCGGCGCCACCGAAGAACAAGTGAGTATGGTCGCAACGCTGCCAGAACGTACGAACAACAAGGGCACCAAGATCGAGGACATCGCCGGAACCGGCGAACACGATTCACTGGGCGGCTGAAGACTTCGGATGATACGCGTCTCCCTTGCCGTTCGGCCTCCTCCAGGGTGCGCCATGTGCCATTTGCGTAGAGGTGTTCATGAAGGTGTTTGAAGTGATGAGTCAAAGCGTGATCACGGTCGTCCCTAAAACACCCCTGCGGGATGTTCTGCAACTCATGCTTCGATTTTATCTGAACGGCATCCTGGTGGTAGACGATAGGCGGGAACTGGCAGGTATCGTCACATATTCGGATTTAGTTCGAAGTTTGCTCCCAACTGCAGCGGAACTGATCGAACACCAGGAATACATTAGTTCACCGGAATCCATGGAAGATCGATCCCAGGATTGGGCCGGGGTTGCGGTTGATCAGATAATGACCAAGCGCGTGATCACGGTATCGCCGGACCTCGAAGTGCTTAAGGCCGGTGCTATTATGAGCGCCAATCGTGTGAAGCAACTACCTGTGGTTTGCGATCATGCCTTGATCGGAATCATTAGCTACATCGATATTGGATGGGGGCTGGTATTCCGGAATTCTCGGCCACACTGCGTCGGGGTCTCCACACGGCAATTGGCCGGATAACTGTTTATTCCTCCCCGCGCCCAAACAGTCTCCGGCGTATTGGTGCAGAGGCGCCGGCTAACGCGCGGCTGAACACGGGCCGCTCTATATCGGAAATATATTTGAGTCGCTTCTCGTAAAAGCGCATCGCACTAGACAGCGGGACATGACAATTCGGCGCGCTGCTTCCCCCAGAGCAGTCCCCATATCTCGCGCCGGTTGTCGTCCCGATATCTCTTTTTATTCAATGGGAACAAGTTGAAGCGACTGTCTGTTACACGGTCGACAATACGGCGCGTCTGATTCGTACCCGATGTCACGGCAACGTCAGCCTACGCGAAGTTCTGAGTCATTTCCAGACGCTCAGGGATGATCCGGATTGTGTAGGCAGCCTGGATGTCCTCTTGGACCTTCGCGAGATGACCTCCACCCCGGATGCCGAAGAGATTCGCCGTGCCGGCACGTGGCCCCGACACTCTACGTGGGGTTCTGCGTTTCGGTTGTTGCGCCATCCTGGTCAATACCGAGGTCATGTACTGCCTTGCCCGGATGTGGGAGATGCTCGTCGAGGAATCCTTCACCGCAGTCTTGTCTTTCAAATCGCCCGCGGAAGCCGAGGATTGGTTGTTGTTGCATCGGACTTGGATGCCGTCTGCCCGTGCTTGTTAATCCGATAAAACCAGAACACTCTTTGGCACCGATCTTCGATTGGCCCGGAATTCCAATAGATTCTGAAGTATCCCCAATTAATAGAGCTTACTCTGGACGGGCAGGATCGTGCTTATGGTGGGACTTGATAAGCTTGCCTTACCTTACGCTCGGCGTCTCCACAGACGGTCTCACGTAGGACGGCAAGTCGAGTTAGAGGAGACTGTAAAAACAAATGAAAAAGAGCTTAGTACTCGTCGGAACAGCCATGTTGTCCTCTTTAGTGGCATTTGCCGCTGACGAGGCACCTAAATACGAAACCTTTTTGGGTTATGACTTCGTTCGTTTTGAGACGAACTCTGGAGTCGTCCCTTCCTTTAACGCCAATGGTGGCAGCGGGCAGTTTGCTTACAATTTCAACAAATGGGTTGGCGCTGTTATGGACCTCGGGGCCGTCACCAAGGGCACCCTCGGCGGCTACAGCATCGACACTACCGTGCTGAACTTCGTCGCGGGACCCCGATTCGCGTGGCATAACGAATCGCGGCTTACTCCCTTCGTTCAAACACTATTCGGCGGAGCCTATGGAACAACAAGCACGGAAATTAGCGTACCGTTTTCACCTGGTGCGAACCCTGCTTCCCCGATCGCAATCTCCAGCACGACACCTATCTCAGCTCGGCTAGTCGCTTCCAGCACGCACTTCGCGATGCTGGCAGGCGGGGGCCTTGATCTCAAGGTCAGCAAGCATCTGTCATTCCGGCCTTTCGAGGTAGACTATTATCTCACCAGGATGCCGGACTTTAATACCGGGAATCACACCAATCAACACAATTTACGGTATTCAGCAGGTGTCAACTTCCTGTTTGGTGCGCAGTAGCGGAGTTGCATCCTAGTCGGGGAACCCGTCCCGGTGCTTTTCGTCCGAAGAAGGGCACCGGGATTCGCCGTCCGCCGGCTGTGCTCGGAAGACGACCGGTCTTCCTATTCAGCCTTTACCGCCTCACATGCCGTGTCCCCGTAAGCACAATCCTCGCAGACCCTGCGGCACATGAATTCATCTTCGCTGCGACTCCCAACCCGCTTACCATCGTTGTCGGCTTTCTAAGAGAGCGCCACAGGGAAGCCGCGCCGCGGGTTGATGTTTTGGGATGCCCTTATAGGCTGGCGCTCCGCGGCCGTGCTGTTCTTTTCGATGTTCTGGTTATCAATTGCGTAGTCCCAAATTGACAAGTGGGGGTTTAAGGTTTATGCGTCGGCAAGAGTTTCGAAGCTCGGCTACCGGTCAGGACGGGCCGCTATTTTTTAGATACTCCTGAGATCAGAAGCATCCTCGGCAACGAAAGGACTGTCCACACCCCCCGGGGCTCCAGACCTGGTAGGAAGGTTCGAGCGCCGGGGGCTCTTCGTTAGAACCAACCTACCGGATTTCACCCACAGCTGCTTGAGTTGAGCGCGGGATTGGCGCATTATTTAATGATATATACAGGGAGCTGTTGCTGCTTGGCGCCTGCGACTATCAATTGGCTCGACTTTATATGACGAAGCACCCGAATCGGTCAGCAAAAGACGTCCCCGGGACGACTATGATGAGCATGCGTTCCCGTCGAACGCGCGGCAGCGTCGGCCAGGAATACCAATGGGTAATGATCCCGGAGTTCATTTGGCGCCGTCCGAAGGACATGACCGACGGTATCTGCGGGGAGTGCCTCCAGGAACACTATCCGCACTCACAGTTTCAGTCTCGTACAGGGCGTCGGTGATCACGTGCAGGGGAGCCGTTTCACTCATCCGCGAATCGATTTCACTCCCACTCTGTTGAGTTGGCCACCCGAACCGGGCATCATATAAGCATCGCCATAATTGGCTGCCGCGCGCGGACCGCCGCTCTGCTGAATATTTCGCTGAGCGGACTGGGGCGGGTAGAGGGTACCGGCTCTGCCCGCTTTCACCTTCAGGCGCAAATTAACCCGCCCCAAAAAGGTTTTGGATCTCTGGTGTTGCGAGCAGCATCACCAGTTAACGGCCTGCATCGCCCCCGACATTCCCCTACCGCCGCTTGAGGATGGAATAAGTCGTTCTTCGTAGGAGATATTAAGAGAATGCATCTAAAATTCAAGATAATAGTGGCGCTGCTGCCATCAGCGTTGATGTTATCAGCTGGCGACGTCCAACCTTATGAGAGCTTCTTCGGATTCAGCCTTGTCCGGTTCAATCCGAACTCAGGTGTTCTTCCATCGTTTAATTCGCACGGTGGAGACTGTCAATTCGTGTACAACATCGACGCACGCACAGGCTTCGTTTTCGACGTGGGCGCGGTAACAAAAGGAGAGCTAAACCGCAGCGGTGTCGATAGCACAACAGTGAACTTTGCGGCCGGCCCCCGTTTTAAATTTCACAATGACTCGCGTTTTCAACCTTTCGTCGAGATGCTGTTTGGAGGGGCGTACTCGACTGCCAGCACAAGGCTTCCTCTGGCGTCCGGAGTCCCTGACCTTCCGCCGGCGAATCTCGTCGTGAACCCTGATCAGCCGGTTGCGGCGCGTCTCGTTGTGTCTAGAGCCGGCTTCACTATGTTGGCAGGTGGGGGCCTTGATATCAAAATCAGCAAGCACATTGCTTTCCGCCCATTCGGCGCGGATTACTACTTGGCCCGTTTGCCCGGACCCCTGACTAGTAACCCCCAGACCGTGGGCAATTTCCGCTATACGACCGGCTTCAATGTTGTGTTCGGCCAAGAATAGATAAAGTCCGGCAGGTTTGGCTCGCAATGAATCGCGCCACGTTTCGGAGGTGAATCAGTAAAGCCCGCATTCGAAAACCCGTTGAGTTCTTGAGCCTGATATATAGGCGAGGCCGGCAACGTTTCAGGGCTTGCCGCCGCGTGGCGCCGGGCGTAAGCTCCGAATTAGAGGGACTATTTTATGAAGGCGCTCACGCGAATGGTGTTTTGTTGCTTGTTAGTAACAACGGGCATCCAGGCTCAGCGCGGCGGTGGCATGGGTCGTGGGGGATTTGGCGGCGGCGGAT
>Ga0070741_10015519_pt1 | contig 12884 bp, 10 predicted proteins | sample Coa_R1_4_FD_66440 | JGI IMG/M metagenome (GOLD analysis project Ga0070741, IMG submission 66440) | Surface soil microbial communities from Centralia Pennsylvania, which are recovering from an underground coalmine fire - Coalmine... | ecosystem: Environmental > Terrestrial > Soil > Unclassified ...
AACCCGACATGATGGAAGAGATGTTGTCGTTCGTGGACTCGCCATTTCTGCGCATGAACATGGATACCGGCAACACTTTTATAGCCGGCCAGGATCCAGTGGCTTTTCTCGGCCGCTTCCGCAAGCGCGTGAATCACGTGCACGTGAAGGACGTCAGTTCGAGCCTGGCGGCATCGGCACGCGGAGAGCTGACCGGAATCGCGGTGAGTCACTGCGCGATCGGCGACGGTGTGAACGCCGCCAATATCCGGCGCTGCATCGGCATGCTACGGGAAGAAGGTTACGACGGCGTCCTCAGCCTGGAGTGCGAAGGCCAGGGCGGTCCGATGCTCGAGCAGAGTCTCGAGTGGCTGCGTAGGCTGTTGGCCGAAACCGGCGAACGGAGCGACTCGCCCCGGGAGGATGCGCCGGTTTCCGTCCGCTAGGAGTGCACCGTGCGCGCGATATCCCTAAACAGCACCACGTTACTGACCGTCGCCTTCCTCGCTCAGCTCTCGGCGGCTCCGCTTAAAGTACTCGTCGTCACCGGCCAGTCCGACGAGCCGTATCATCACTGGCGCGAAACCACGGCGAGCATCCGCGAGCTTCTTACCCGAACCGGACGATTCGAAGTTTTCGTGACTGAAGAGCCACGCGGCCTCACTCGCAGCGCTTTGGCAGGCTATCAGGCGGTGGTGATCAACTATAACGGTCCTCGGCTTCCGCCGGCAGCCGAGCAGGCCATCGAGTCCTTCGTGCGGTCGGGCGGCGGCCTGGTGGCCTTCCACTTGTCCGCATACGGTTCGTGGTTCGGCATGAAGATGGAAGCCGGACACTGGCGGGCGGGCAATCCCGCAGAGGGATGGGGGGCGTGGCCGGAACTGATCGGCGCCACCTGGGAGCCGGAGAAGATCGGTCACTCGCTGCGGGGTCCCTTTCAGGTGCGCTGGTGCGAGAGTTCCCCCTTCCGCAAGGATGCCCCGGAGCAGTTCCTCGCGAATGACGAGCTCTATCACAAGATGACGATCCTGCCCGGAACCAGTGTCGAGGCCACCGCATTCAGCTCTACCGAAAACGGCGGCACCGGCCGCGACGAGCCTCAAGCCTGGACGAATCGTTTTGGCCAGGGGCGCGTCTTTTTCACTACCATGGGCCACGACCGGATGGCCTTCTACCAACCGGGGCTGATGCGGCTATTCGCGCGGGGCGTCGAGTGGGCTGCCACCGGCAGCATCAGTCCTGACGCCGCCGAACCGGCCGGGTCTTTATGCATACGCCTGCTGGTCGTCACCGCCGGCCACACCTATCCCGTCGCATTCTACTCGATGCTGGACTCGTTGCCGGGCGTCAAGTGGACTCATGCGACTTCGCACGAGGAGGCGTTTGCCAAGCCCCTGGAGGAGCGCTTCGATGTGGTCCTGTTACACGACATGATCGAGAAGACCTCCGCGCAAACCCGGCAGCGGCTGCAGTCGTATGTGGCCGCGGGAAAGGGAATCATCGCGTTGCACCACGCCATCGTCGACTTCACCGATTGGCCCTGGTGGTATGAGCAGGTGACCGGAGGAAAGTATTACGTCAAAGCCGAACCGGAACATGCCGCGAGCAAATATCACGAGGGAGTGGATTTCGTAGCCACTCCGGTAGCGGCGCGGCGGAAGCATCCGGTGTTGGCCGGAGTGGGGCCGCTCACAGTGCACGACGAAGTGTACCGCGGCATGTGGCATGCCCCTGGAATCGACGTGCTGATGGAGACCAGCCATCCGGAAAACGACCGGCCCGTGGTCTACATCGGCCCGGAGAAGTCGGCCCGGGTGTTGTACATCCAGTTGGGCCACAGCGAGGAGACCATGCACGATCCTGGTTTCCAACGGCTGATGCAGAACGCGGTCGAGTGGACTGCCCGCCGCACGAATTGATCGGGTTCCCGATGTTCGCCCGCTTGCGGCTTCCGACCCTGGGCGAACGGTTCCGGCTGCCCAGCCGGTGATTGAGGAAAGCGAGTCACAATGGAGCGTCACGAGAAAATTTCAGCAAAACCTTCCCGCCGCGAATTCCTGGCGGCGTCGGCTGCCGCTCTTCCGGTTGCGTCCAGCGCCTGGGCGGCCGGAAGCGATACGATTCGGCTCGGCTTAATCGGCTGCGGAGGGCGGGGGACCGATGCGGCCCTGGAAGCTATGGAAGCGGATCGCGGAGTGAACCTGGTGGCGGCGGGAGACCTGCTGCTCGACCGCGCCCAGGAAAAGCGAAGCCTCTTCAAAACCAAGCGGCCCGACCAGGCGGTACTGACGCTGGACCACTGCTTCAGCGGATTCGATGCCTACAAGCGCGTCATCGAACAGTCGGACGTCGTGATTATCGCCAACGCGGCCAAATTCCACCCGATGCACCTGACCGCGGCGATTCAGGCGGGCAAGCACGTCTTCGTCGAGAAGCCGCATGCCATCGACCCGCTCGGAATCAAGGCCGTCAAGGCCGCGTGCGCGCTCGCCAAGGAGAAAAACCTGTGCGTGGTTTCGGGGCTTCACAGCCGTTACGACGCGGGCTATCGCGAGGCGGTCGAGCGCATCTACGACGGCGCCATCGGGCGCATCACGCACATCGAGGAGAATTTCCTGCGCGCGCCCTACGTGCTGTATCCCCGCAAGGCCGGCCTGAGTGAAGTCGAATGGCAGGCGAGCAATCAGTATCACTTCCACTGGCTTTCGGGCGACGATGTGACTCAGTCGCTGGTGCACAACGTGGACCGCGCGAGCTGGATGCTCAAGGGGGCCTCGCCCATCAAGTGCCACGGGATCGGGGGCCGCTCTACGATCAAAGGCGAACAATACGGGAATGTGTTCGACCATCACAGCGTGATCTACGAGTTCCCCGAGGGTGTCCGGGTGTATGCCTTCTGCCGCACGATTCCGGGCTGCTACAACGAATATTCCAGCGTGGCGTTCGGAACCAAGGGCACCTGCTCCCTGCTCGACATGAAGATCACCGGCGAGCATCCCTGGACTTACTCCGGACCCAAGCAGCGCGCGCACTTCAACGAGCACGTGGAAATGTACAAAGCCTTGCGCGCCGGCAAGCGGATCAACAACGGGGATTACATGGCGCGGAGCACCCTGATCGGCATCATGGGACAGATCTCGTGCTATTCCGGCAAGGAGGTCACCTGGGAGCAGGTGTGCAACTCCGATTTCTGCTTCCTGCCGCGTCCGGAAGACGTTCGGGCGGGGATGGAAGCACCGACCAAATCCGATGCGGCGGGCGTTTATCCGCCGGCTTTCACCCCCGGCGTTTCGAAACTGCTGTAGCGCGGCAGCGCTTTTTATGCTGACGAAATCTGTGTGCAGGGCCATCCTGGGCGGGATCGTGTTGCTCGGGACCGGCGCGGGGCCGGCGGCGGAAAAGCCGGCCCCGTTTCCATTCTTCGCTCTCTGCATGGACACCCACGATTCGCGGAAGCGCAACCTGGCGGAGCAGGCGGGAATGTTGCGGGAACTCGGCTACGACGGGATGGGCCATCTCTGGCTGGATGACGTAGCCGAGCGCCTGCGCACGGCGGATGGCGCCGGACTGCGCGTCTTCCAGGTGTATCTGAACGTCCTGCTTGACTCGCCCGACCAGCCGTACGACCGGCGGCTGAAAGAGGTGATCCCGCTGCTCAACGGCCGCCACATACAACTGGCGATCCTGTTCAAGAACGCAAGGCCCTCCGATGAAAGCCTGGATCCGGTGGCAATGCGAATCCTGCACGAGATCGCCGGGCTCACCCGCTCGACGGACATTCAAATCGTGCTTTATCCGCACGCGCATTTCTGGCTGGAACGGGTGGAAGATGCGATCCGGCTGGCGCGCAAGATGCAGCCGGTGGACGTGCGGACCATGTTCAACCTTTGCCATTGGCTGGCGGTAGACGACGAGAAGGACCTGGCGCCGCTGCTCACGGCGGCTAAACCATACCTTGCCGCAATCACCATCAACGGGGCTGATACCGCAGCCGAAATCCACGCCAAAACCGGCAAATGGATACGGCCGCTCGACAGCGGATCGTTCGATCTCGGCGGCTTCCTCCGCGCCCTGAAGGAATCCGGCTACAGCGGGCCGATCGGATTGCAGTGCTACGGAATTACCGGCGACGCGCGTGAGCACCTGGCCCGTTCCATGGCCGCCTGGCGGAAACTCAGCGCGGCTCTCGACGCGAGGTAATGGTGCCGGAGCCTATCGAAGAGCTTTACCAGTCGAGGCTGCGCCGGTACGTGGCGGCCATGCGGAGAGGCACTCCCGATCGGGTTCCCATCCGTCCGTTCGCTGCCGAAGTCGCGGCGCGCAGTGCAGGCTTCACCTGCCAGGATGTGACGCAGGATTACCGGAAGGCTTTCGAGGCCGTCATTTGCTGCGCGCGGGAGTATCCGTGGGATGCCGCCGTGCCGAACATGGTGGCGATGTGGGCGGGCGTGCCGCAGGCGCTCGGGCTGAATTATTTCGGCGTCCCGGGTGTCGAACTGCAGCCGGACGTTTGCTTCCAATACCGGGAACCCGCGGAAGATCGCGCGTTGATGAAACGCGAAGAGTACGACGAGCTGATCGCGGATCCGACGCAGTTCCTGTACGAAAAGTGGCTGCCCCGCGCGACCGCCGGCGCGCACGTGACCGGCAGGCCGGCCTCGTATCTGCGGAATATCGGGCTGGTGAAGGCGGCGACGGCGATGCTCGACTACTTCCGCGCCTTCGGACCGCAGGTGGAGCGCATGCGTAGGGAGTGCGGGATGCCTTCCGCCTTCTGTGGCATGCTGCGCGCGCCGCTGGACATGCTGGCCGACAAGTTCCGCGGCTATATCGGCCTGGTGCTGGATCTGCAGGAAGTGCCGGAAAAGGTGCTGGCGGCTTGCCGGGCGCTCATGCCGCACTTCGGTTACCTGGCGCTCACCGGCGCGGATCCGGAGCGTCTGCTGCCGGTGCCCTTCTGGATGCATCGAGGCTGTGTTCCGTTCATCTCGAAATGCCACTTCGAGACCATCTTCTGGCCGACCACGCGGCCCATTGTCGACGCCTTGTGGGCGCAGGGCAACCAGGTGTTGTTTTACGCGGAGGGCAAATGGGACGCGCACCTGGAACGGTTCGCCGAACTGCCGGAAGGCAGCATCATCTTTCATATAGACCGCAGCGATCCCGTGCGAGTTCAGCAGACGCTGGGCAAGCGCTTCTGCATCAGCGGAGGTGTTCCGAACACGCTACTGGCATTCGGCAGCACGGATGAAGTGAAGTCGCATTGCCGGCAACTGATCGAGACGATCGGCGCCGAGGGCGGATTCATCATGGATGCCTCCGCCATCATGCAGAACGACACGACAGTCGAGAACCTGCGTGCCATGACCGACGCTACTCTCGAGTACGGCGTCTATCGATCCGCCGCGGTCGGCCCATTCGATACTCCGCCGGTGCGTTCCCGCGCGCTGCCGGCATGGATCGCGCGGGGCGCAGGCGGGCCCGGCACGTGTCAGCCCTGGGAAGAGAAACTCGGCGATCTCCCGCCACTGTCCGGCGATCGCGAACTGGTTCGACGCATATGGGAGGAAGTGGATTCGCATGCGTATAATTTCATCTGGAACCTCCTGCTCTGTTTCTAGACGCTCCATGCTCCGCAGTGCCATTGCGGCATTCGCGGCGCCCGTCTCTGTGGCGTCCGCGAGCGGCGCGCCGGATTTGAGCTTCCACGAAGCGCCGGATGGCGGCTTCACCTTCGATACGGGTGTGCTGCGCGGGAAACTGCGGGCCGGGGGCAAGTCGAGCGGGCTTACCGATGTGGTTCACGTTCCGTCCGGCGCTAGGATCTCACAAACGTACGGGCTGGTCGGCCATTATCGCGTATTAGCGGCGAACCGCAGGTTTCTGCCGGACGTCTGGGCCATGCCGAGCGAAGCAACTCTCGCCGGGGGCGGCTCGGTGCAGGCGCGCTGGCCCGCAGCGGCCGATCGACCGTTCGAAATGCGCGTGACATACCGATGGTCCGCTGCGGACACGCTCGAGGTGGAAACCGGAGTGACGGCCGGCGCACCGCTCGCGGGTTTCGAGTCTTTTCTCGCGTCCTACTTCGCAGAGGAATTCAACCGTGCTTTAGTCTGGGTGCGGGAGGACGAAGGGACGTTCGCCGCCGCGGACGAAGGGGGCGGCCCGTGGCAGATGTTTCCCCGGGATCAGGCAGCTGTCCGGCTCATCCAAGATGGTAGATGGACTTTCCCGCCGAATCCCGTGGACTGGCGAATTAGGACGAATCTGAAGCTGCCGATCGGGATCCGCCGCGGTAGCGTGTCCCGTATGAGTGCCGTCATCATGGCGCGTGACGGCGATTGCTTCGCCGTTTCGACACCCGTTCAAAACGACGGTCATCGGTCGCTTTATCTTTCGCTGTTCGGGCGTGACCTCAGCCGCGATGAAACGGCAAGCGCACGGGCGTGCCTCGTCATCGGCACTCTCCAAGATGACGAGATCGTTCACCGATACCACAGTTTCGATATGGCTTCCATGTCATACCCTTCGACGCTGACACGGTAATTCGCTTGTGGCGCGCTCTTGGAATCGCACACATCGAGAGAATAAGATAAGGTGAGGCTAGCCACGGCACTGGATCGGATGGAGCGGCGCCATGGGCGGAATGACAACATTGAACGTCAGGTGTCCGACCGCTTGAGCTTAATGACTGACCGCCTCGACCGTCAACGCGTTCTCCAGGTCGATCGCGAGCTTCCTCAACATTTCATGCATGGACTTGCCGGCTTCCCTTGGGGCTGTGCGGCGGCGCGCAGTCCAGCAGCTTGCGCCGGCTGATCTTCACGTCGTTACCTGCTGCGCAATTCATTTCGGCGATGGCGGCGCGGCCCAGATCGCTGATACCGCCATGGTGGGTTCGGCGCAACCGTCGCGGGGACGTTCCGACGATTGTAGGCGAGATGCAACATACCGATGCCGAGCTGGAAGAAAAGGTGGATGCGGGCGCACTCGTCGGCGATGGAATTCCACTCCTGGCGATGTCTTGTTCAACGGCGGTAATCACTTCCGGCCGCCACAGGGCGCAGTGTGGAGCGGCTTCGGAGCTGACATCAATGGAGGTTTCGGCGGGTGCGCGAGTCCAGGACAATATCGGGAAGTTGGCCGCTGCGGCCGATTTTGCTGGATCACGACGTTCAACTCAGGCGATCCAGGTACTGCTTTACGAAATCGCAGCCGACTTCGGCGATGTAGGCGTCCGTCAAGCGTTTCGTTATTGGGCCAGGGACGCGGCCGTCACCAATCTTCGCGCCATTGAAGCTGCGTACTGGTGCGATGCAGAGGCTCGTGGAGGTCAGGAACATCTCTTCGGCGTTCGCCGCGTCGAATAGATCGATATCGCCTTCGATGGCGGAGATGCCGAGCTGGCCTGCGAGATCAAGTGTCATGTGGCGACTAATGCCGGGCAGCACGTAACGTTCGCTGGGCGTATGGAGCTTACCCTCCCGGACCACAAAGACGTTGCTGCCGATCCCCTCAGCGAGATTTCCATTGATATCGAGCAACACAGCCCAGCCCTCGGGATCGTGCGCCTTCACCGACTGCTCGGCGACGATCATGTTCAGATAGTTGTGAGTCTTGGCGCGCGGACTGAGCATGTCCGGTGCAATGCGGCGCTGCGCAGGCGTCCATACATCCAGACCGTCGCGGAACTGGCGTGCTCGCGCCTTGAGCGGCAGAGGCGTGGCGTGAACAACTATATTCGGGCCGGCGTGCTCGGGTACTTCATCCTCGATCGGATCGACGCCGCGGCTGATCCGCTGGCCGATCCACCAATCACCAACCGAGGCGCGCAAATGTTCATTGCGCACGACGATCTGTTCTGACACGTCAATCATCTCCTGCGGACTCATTCCGGGATCTAAGCGGAGATAACGCAGCGAGCGATAAAGCCGGTCAATGTGTTCTTTGAGTCGAAAGACGCGGCCGTTGAAGGTGCGCGTCATATCGAAAACGCCCTCACCATACCGCCAGCTCCGATCACGGAAAGGGATCAATACCTGATTTTCGGGCATGAACTTGCCGTTGAACCAGGCGACCCGGGAGTTTTTTGGCTGTGTCATAGTCGTTCTCTGCATCTTATCTTTTCAACGGAGCCCCAAAGTATTCGCGCCCTACCCATTCCGTACCGGGTGGATCGTAAACACTTCGCCGTTACGGGCGCTCGATTCCGCTGTCACGGGAAATGTCATTCGCTGGAAAGGGTGATCGTTGCTGCCACACCGCTGGTCCACCTAGAATCAACCTATGCCGCAGATGGATCACGCCGATTCAAGCAGTACGGCGAGAGCGGGATGTGGTTGAGCGATCTGCTGCCCTACACAGGCAAGATCGCCGACCAGATCTGTTTGCTGCGGGCGATGAACACCGAGGCGATCAATCACGATCCGGCGATCACGTTTATTCAAACCGGGAGCCAGTTGCCCGGGAGACCCTCGCTGGGTTCATGGGTGGACTACGGATTGGGCACGAGAACGAGACTGCCCGCGTTGGTAGTGCTGAATTCGCTGCCAAGCAACGGGATTCCGGATCAAGGGTTGTTGTCCGGACTTTGGGGAGCAGGTTTCCTACCCAGCAAGTACCAGGGCGTGCAGTTCCGCAGCGCGGGAGATCCCGTTTTGCATCTGTCGAACCCCCCCGGCATTACGCGAGAAGAGGAAGGGCGCATATTGGACGGGGTTACCGCGCTAAACGCGCGCTTGTACGCGCGCGTGGGCGATCCGGAAATCGAAACGCGCATTGCGCGCTATGAAATGGCTTTCCGGATGCAAGCCAGTGTGCCCGATCTCGTGAATCTTGCGGCCGAGCCTGACCACATCCATGAACTGTGTGAGGACTCGCGCAAACCCGGGACTTTCGCCGCCAACTGCCTGCTGGCACGCCGCTCGCTGAGCGGAACGTGCGCTTTGTTCAACTCTATCATCGCGGCTGGGATCACCACAGCGGGGTAACGACAAAACGACCGACGCTGGCGCGCGGCACGGACCAGGCCTCGGCGGCGCTGATTCTCGATCTGAGCAGCGCGGGATGCTCAACGACACCCTGGTGATTTGGGGTGGCGAGTTCGGCCGCACGCCTTACGGGCAGGGTGCGATCAAGCCGGACAGCTACGGGCGGGATCATCACGGCCGCGTGTTTTCGCTATGGATGTGCGGTGGAGTCAAGCCCGGGTATGTCCATGGCGCGTAGACGACTATGGATTCAATATCGTCGACGGTGGCGTACATATTCACGATTTACAGACGACTATCCTTAACCTATGGGATCGATCATGAGAAGCTGACCTACCTTTCGCAGAGACGCCAGTTCCGGCTTACGGATGTTGGCGGCAACGTTGTTAAGGAAATGGTTGCCTGATATACCATGGCAGCGTCGAGCGCGTCGCCAAGCGGTCGCTGGAGCAGTCATAACCGGTGACAAACCCGCCAAGCCGACATAAGCGCGGCGTGCGATGAGATCACGGGTTCTGAAAACGCTACGTTAAATCGCGGTGTGCACGTTTGCTGTCTCGACCGTGCTTGCTGAGGACCAACTGACGGCCGGTCGCCCGCGTGGAAATCACTCCCACGACAGTGATTTAGATGTACGGGTACGCCAACCGCAAATGCCGACGTCAACGGCACTCACCATTCGCTGTTCGCCAAAGCGCTCGTGCTCGAGGCCGACGACTCGCGGTGACAAATCGTGACCATGAATGGCAGCGAGTGGGTTGTGGCGATGAAACCGCGGTCGGGCTTGAGGACGTCCCGGATGTTTGGCCTGAGCGTAGACGCTGCTCGTCATGACGTCAACAGTGTGGTGACGAATTGCTTCAGACGCGATCCGGTATGATGTACGGGGCGCGGTACTGATCCTTCAACATGGCATCGGCTTCGTGATCACCGAGGAAGCGCCGCGCGGCAGGATCGAATCGCAGCTCCCTCTTCAGCCGATAAGAAACGTTTCCGAGCAGGCAAAAGGCCGTGGAGAGGTAGGTTTCATTGATTTCGGCGGTCAACATCTCCCGTTTGCCGGCTCGCACCGCATCGAAGAAATTTCGGAAGTGCGAGACCGGGGCTTTCCCATTGGGATCGACATCGTCCGCCCGGCCGAGGTCGGGCTCCGGGGTGGTTTTGCCTTCCAGGAAAACTTTGAAGGACTCATGGTTTCCATCGGAGATCATGTAGCCTTTGGAACCATAAAACATATTTCCGAAGCTCGTGCCGCCTTCACTATTGCTGAACCTTCCGCGAATTTCCATCACTAATTCGGTACCGTCATCGAAGACGTACGTCGACAACTGCACGTTCGGTGTCTGGCCCTGATCCTTATAGCCGAAACGGCCTCCACTCGAAAAGATTCTGGAAGGCAGGCCTTTGTTCAATCCCCAGCGCGCGACGTCGATATAGTGAATCCCGTTGTTGCCCAGTTCGCCGTTGCCGAAGTCCCAAAACCAATGCCAGTTGTAAGGGTGCAGGTTGGCATTGTAGGGCTGCATGGGAGAGGGTCCAACCCAAAGGTCCCAATTCAGTGTCTCGGGGGGATCCGACGGGTCTTTAAAACCGATGGAATTTCGTTTTTCGTAGTGGACGCACCGCGCCATGTAGACGTCGCCAATCACGCCTGCGCGCAATGCCTGGATGGCGCGCCGGACGTGAACGTTGGAACGCCGCTGCGTGCCTCCCTGCATCAGGCGATTGTACTTTCGCGATGCGGCGACCATCTGCGCGCCAGAAAAAAAATCGTGGCAGACCGGTTTTTCCACGTAGACATGTTTACCCGCCTGACACGCCCAGATGGCCGCCAGCGCATGCCAGTGGTTGCAGGTAGCGATGGTCACGGCGTCGATACTCTTATCCTCGAGCAGCTTTCGCACATCCTTTTGCAGCATGGGTTTCTTGCCGGTCAGAGTTTGGAATTCCGTCGCCCGCTGGTCCAGGCGGCTCGCATCCGGATCGCAGAAGGCGGCTACTTCGACGAATGGAATTTTGGCCAGCTCGTGCATGTGGTCCCGACCGCGGCCTCCCATGCCGATGATCGCGGCACGGATGCGGTCGTTGGCGGCCGCTCGCGGCTCCACCTGACCGAATAGCCGGTAGCCCCCGGCCAGGGCGGCAGTGGTCATGAAATCTCTTCGTCCAACAGACATAATGGTCTCCCTGATTCTCGAGAATAAACCGGCTTATCGAAGCTTCACCGGTGCGCCGCCCTGCGCCATGCTGCGTTGCGCGGCATCCATGAACTCCATTACCTCCAGCGATTCTTCGTTTGGCACCGGTGGTTGTTTCGTCTGGAAAAATTTGACAACCTCCTCGACCAAGGGACGATAACCGTCGCTGACCTTCGGCATCACCTCTACCTTGCCCCCAGTGCGGAATACCATGACGCCGTAATTGCTGTCCGGCCGCAGGGCGCGCACTTCCCCGGTCTTGCCGCCCTTCCATTTCCCGACAATCACGTCTGCGGCGTCGGTGTGGGTACGCGTCACCTCCTCGCAACCGGGTCCCAGAACGGAATACAGCAGTTCGACCGCGTGAATGGCGTAGTAGGTGAGGTCGAGTTGGAAACGGCCGAGCGGTCCTGCTCCCCAGGCTACGGCACCCTGCGCGTCGGGGAACTTCATCGCCTCTACGTCTTTGCCGTAACGGAGCGATGATGCTGTAAACCACACCGTGCCGCTTTGCTTGGCCAGGCGCGCAATCTCGCGTGCATCTTCGAGTGATGCCGCGAGCGGCTTATCGATCCAGAGCGGCTTGCCGGAGGCGAGCGTCTCTTTCACCTGTTCCAGGTGCTGACGACCATCCACGCTTTCGATCATGACCCCGTCCACTTTCCGGCACAGCGTGGAAATATCCGGAACGAACTCCACATGCCATTTATTTTTCAGGTCTTCGGCGAACTTGTCGACTCGATTATAGCTGTCCGGCAACTCTTTGCTGCCGCCCTTGAAGGCCGCGACTACGCGGGCGCCGGCGACGTGCTGCGGGTAGGACTCATCGTTGAGCAGCCTGGTAAACGCCGTCACATGCGACGTGTCGGTGCCGATGATCCCGAGACGTATCTCGGCCGGCCAAGCGGCCAGTCCGCAAACAACGCTCAGCAGCAATATTTTCGTGTGAGGCTTCACGGCGGTGTCTCCCTAGAGGGTATATCAACTCGGCGGCGGCCTTGCGGCGCTATCGTTTTCCCAACTCCCTGCCGATCTCGATTCTGACCCGCTCCCACTCCTCCGGATTGTTCTTCCAGATTTCGATATCTCCTATGGAAGCCTTGCCGAACGGCCGTTTATAGACGATCCGATTGACGAAGCGATCGGCGGCCTCGCGATTCCCGGAGCGCTCGGCCAGCAGCCAGAAATATTCATAGTCCTGAAGGCCACGGCGCTGGGCCTTCAACCGAATACTGGGCACGGGCTGTTGGTAGCCCATCACGACGCCGCGGTAGATGAGCTGTCCCGAACCGTTGTACACGCGGTGCGAGTCTTTGTAGTTTTCAGCCTCGAACCAGGCGGCATAGGCATTCCAATCGAATTCCCACTCGACCCAGCCGCTGCGATATTTCCAGGCTACCCAGCCGATACCGCGATTCACCAGCAGATCGAGATCGAGGAACGTGTTAGAGCCGCAACCGGAGTTCTTCTTCTGTTCGTAAATCATGGGGCCGTAGAACCAGGCTTCCACACCCTTGTCCCTCAACGCGGCCGCGAGGTCGGCATCATAGGAGACCGTATGGCAGACCCACAAGTCCACCTGACTCCTGAGCTTCTCCATGGCAGCCGGTGAATAGCCGCCATCGATCCGATACTGGAACCACCCTTTTCCCATCGCCTCGTGCAGGAGCTTGCCGTAATAGATCATCTTCTCGTAGGCGTCTTCCGAGTACGACTC
>Ga0070741_10015520_pt1 | contig 12884 bp, 10 predicted proteins | sample Coa_R1_4_FD_66440 | JGI IMG/M metagenome (GOLD analysis project Ga0070741, IMG submission 66440) | Surface soil microbial communities from Centralia Pennsylvania, which are recovering from an underground coalmine fire - Coalmine... | ecosystem: Environmental > Terrestrial > Soil > Unclassified ...
CGCGGCATCGCGCGCGCGCTGGAGCGGCGGGAGATGCGCCTGTCCAACGCCCGCCTGCTCACCGAACTGCGGGACACGCGGGAGGAACTGCGCGGCCTCTGTTCGCGACTGGAGCAGCTCGACAAGGTCGCGGCGCTCGGCCACATGACGACGGCGGTGGCCCATGACCTGGAACGTCCCCTGACGAGCCTGCTCGGTTACGCGCAGTATCTGCGCACGCGCCTGGAACGCGCGGAGGGCGAGCCGCTTACCGCCGCTCAGGTGGATCGCGTGCTGGAGTATATGCGGGAGATGGAGCGCGGCATCCATCGGTGCCGGGAGACGGTCGAAGGCATCCGCGACTATACCCGCGTGCATGAGGAGCCGCCCGGCCCGGTAGATGTTTATGAGGCGCTGGATGAGGCGCTGGCGCTTGTCCGGCACACGCTGGAGGCGCAGGGGATCGGCCTCTGCCTGAACCTGATGTCCTCTCCGCCGCCCGTCCTGGCAAACCCGCGCCGCTTGCAGCAGGTCTTGCTCAGCGTCCTGCTCAATGCGCAGCAGGCTATCGGGAAGTCCGGCGGGACGATCACCGTGACGACACGGGCCATCACGGATGAGCAGGGGCGGGAAGCGGGACTGCGCGTGCAGATCGCGGACACCGGGCCGGGCATCGCGCCGGGCGTCCTGCCGCACATCTTCGATCCTTTCTTTACGACGCGCCCGCAGAGCGAAAGCCTGGGCCTGGGCCTGACGATCGCGCGCAATATCCTGCGGGCCTGGCGCGGCGAGGTGCGCGTGGAGAGCGCGCCGGAGCAAGGGACGGTGGTAATACTGAACCTGCCGCTCTGCGTGGATATGGTCGTTCCGCTGAACGGCGACGCTATGGAGTGGCCGGAGGCGCGAGGCGGCGACAGCGGGGCGCAGTGGGCCGCGTAGCCGCCTCCGAAAGCGGCCTTCGACCGATTAGCGGCAGATTCTGCAACGGAATCTCGCGGCAGGCTCTTGACAAAAGAGCCGGGGCATGATAAATTTTCACGCTGACCGCAAAAAAACCTAAAGAAACTCTTTCAATCTGCCGACAATAGTTCCGAACGATGATGTAAAAGGCAAACCCACAGAAATGTGGGGACGCAAAGCCATGGGCCTAAAAGGAATACAGACGATAGCGTCGGGTAAGTTAGGCTTACGGGTTCGCGCTGTCTCCTGAGACTCCTGATGGTCGCCAGGTTGCCGTCCTCGACGTAGGGCGATGCTGTCCAGGCATCGTGTTTACCGAACAGGAGGCAAACAGAATGAAAATATCCGTTGAGGAAGTGAGTCGCTTGCTCGCCATGATGCCCACCGACCGCATGAGCGGTCGCCCGGTGGAAACGACAAACAGAGCCGATGCCGACGCCTACACGGGTCAGGAGGCGGCCAGCGTGGATGTGTCCTCGAAGGCACAAGAGGTGCAGCAGATCAAGAAGCTCGTCAGCCAACTGCCCGACGTGCGCGAGGATCGCGTGCAGGCGCTCAAGGCGCAGATCGAGAGTGGCTCCTATCACGTAAGCGGCGAAGATATTGCCGACCTGATCATTCGCCGCACTCTCGCCGACAACACCGCCCTCTAGGGGCGGTTCCTCATACCGGCCCGTTCCGTCGTCGCGGCGCGGCCAGATTGGAAACAGTCAGGAATGCCTGTTGCGGGCGTTCCTGACTGTTTTTTCGTGCCTCTGCTGCCTATCATTAAAGAGGACGTCGCCTCGGTCTGCTCTCTCGGCACGGCAGAGTCGGGGCATCACAGCGTCCGGTTCAGGAAAGAGGGGAGGGAACGGCGATGAAGCGGGGAAAAGGCGGGTACAGGGCGCTCGGCATGATGTCCGGGCTGTTTGTCGGGCTGTTGGCGGCAGGGTGTCAAAACGCGCCTCTGCCCCGTGCAGAGATGGCGGCGCATGTGGAACTGGACACGGTCGGCGGCAGAAGCCTGGAGCCGTGCGAACGCTGGGAGACGTTCGTGCTGCGCTATCATGGCCGGGGATTAGAGCTGACGGTGCATCATTTCGGGCAGGTGTCACTGGAAGAGGCCCCGAACCTGCAAAAGAGCGGCAAACGCATCCTGCTGACCGAGTTGCTGGTGACGCTCGACCTGTCCGCAGAGCAGTGGCGGGACGTATTCGCGCAGTGGTTTACCCGCATCAACGGCCTGCCTGCCTGGACGCAGTCGCATGGGATGCCGGTCATCATCGGCAAGCGCCCGATGTGGAGATACACCTACCTGGCGGCGCAGAAGGGAGAGCGTTCCGGTTCCCGCTACTGGCGGGTATACTTGATTCCATCCGGTCGGAAGGCGTATGTCGTTCGCAGCGAGCAGTGGGCCATCCAGGACGGCCCGCGCTACAACGCGCTGATGGATACGCTGGCCGCCCATATCGAGTTGGACAAGTAGAGATTTGTCGGGTTTTCCTATGCGGATCGTGAGCTATAACACGCGAGGCAGCCTGGGAATGGATGACCGGCGCTCGACGCCCCGTATCGCGCAGGTCGTGCGTTCTCTCTCCCCGGACCTCGTCTGTTTCCAGGAGATTCATCAACGGCTGCCGTGGAGCGGTGGCGAAGATCAGCCCTTACTTTTGGGACAACTGTTGGGCCGCGCTTTCGTCTTTCAGCGTCTCCTGCACATCGGCTTCGGCGGGTTCGGGAACGGCATCGCGCTGCGCGGGCGGATCGGGGAGCGGAAGGAGCATCTGCTGCCGAGCAAGAAGGAGCAGCGCGGCGTGCTGGAGTTGCGGCTGCACGACATCGGCGGGCTGCACAGGCTGACGGTCTTCTGCACGCACTGGGGATTGCAGGAGGAGGAGCGGCGGCAGCAGGCGGCGGAACTGGCAGCCCTGATAAACGCAGCGCCGCGCCCCCTGATTCTCTGCGGCGATCTCAACGAGGGCGCGGACGGGGCGGCGCTCCGCCATCTGCTGATAGAGACGGGCCTGCGCGATGCGGATGCCGAACGGAACCAGGCGACGTACCCCTCCAATGCGCCGAGCGCGCGGATTGACTATATCCTCTACTCGCCGGAACTGACCCTGCGCCATTACGAGGTCGTCGCAAGCGAAGCCTCCGATCATCGGCCCATCCTGGCGGACTTTGACCGGGCCTCCTGACAGCCTATCGCCTCCGTCCGAACTCGGCTCTTTGTCAAACGTGAAACATTGTGGTCGGGGAAGGGTGGAAACGCGGCGACGTTGTCAAACGTGAAACATTTTACCGCCCTTGACTCAGCATCGAAGCTTACCGGATAAACGCTGCTTCCTGCCCGGCCCAGGCGTCCAGCGCGTTCAGACGACTGTCGGGAATCAGCTTGAGTTCGTCCAACTCCTCCCGGCTGCACCACCGAAAACCGCGCGATTCGTGTCCCTCCGCCAGTTCCCCGCCGATGATCTCCGCCTCGAAGCACAGCACGAAACTCTGATGCACGTTCCCATCCGGGTAGTGAACGACGCTGCGCGGGTTCGTGTTGACCGAGATCAGCCGGACGATGCGCGTCTGTAAGCCCGTCTCCTCGAACGTCTCCCGGATACAGCAGTCCTGCGCCGACTCGCCGAGGTCGAGGCGCCCGCCGGGCAAGCACCAGTAGTCGCCATGCGCCCGCTTCAGGAAGAGAATGCGCCGCTCGGAATCGAAGATGACGGCGGAGACGCCTGGACTGAGCGGCACGTTCGGCGCGGGCGCGTCTGGCTCATCGTAGTAGAACCGCTCTTCCGGGATGCGTACCTTCTCCACGCCGGTCTCGCTCATGCCTCCACGCCTCCGTGCAGCAGCAGGTCGGCCAGGCGCAGCAGATCCTGCCGGGAATAGAACTCGATCTCCAGGCGGCCTGCGCCGCCGGAGGTGTGCCGGATCACCACCTTCGTGCCGAGCGCCTGCTGCAATCTGTCGGCCACCGCCGCCTCATTCGGATCGGACAGAGCCGCACGCCCGTCTCTCTCGCCAGGCCCGCCGCCGGAATCTCTCGCCGTCACCAGCGCCTGGTCGAGACGCGCAGGCGCGGCGACGCCTGCCTGCGCCGCTTTCGTCTCCTTTGCCAGCCGCTCTGTATCCCGCACTGACAGCCCCTTCTTGACAGCAGTGCGCCAGACGCGCAGAATCGCCTCGCCCTCCTCGGCCATCAGGATCGCCCGCCCATGCCCTTCCGAGATCTCGCCGCGCTCGAGGCTCTCCTGCACCTCTTCCGGCAGTTGCAGCAGGCGTACTGTGTTCGCAATCGCTGTTCGGCTTTTCCCCACGCGCTGCGCGACCGTCTCCTGAGTCATCCCGAACTCGTCAATCAGCCGCCGGTAGGCCCGCGCCGCTTCCATCGGGCCGATGTCTTCGCGCTGTAAGTTCTCGACGACGGCGATCTCCAACTGCTGATGCTCGGAGATCTCGCGCACCAGCGCGGGCAGCGTCGCCAGCCCCGCCGCCTGCGCTGCCCGGAAGCGCCGCTCCCCTGCCACAAGCTGATAACGCTCATGGCCGATGCGCTTGACCAGCACCGGCTGCAAGATGCCGTGTTCCCGCACAGAACTGACCAACTCTTCCATCTTGAGCGGGTCGAACAGCGTGCGCGGCTGATAGGGGTTGGCGACCACCTGGCCGAGCGGTATCTCTAGCACCTGCGCGCCGCCCTCGTCCGTGAACGGCGCTTCCGGGATGAGCGCCGCCAGACCCCTACCGAGTCCTCTCTTTCCCATTCCTCAACACCTCCTGTGCGATCTCGCGATATGCCATAGCCCCGCGCGACTTCGGATCGTAGAGGGCGACCGGCAGGCCGTGACTCGGCGCTTCGGAAAGCCGCACATTGCGCGGAACGATAGTCGAAGCGACTTTGCCGTGAAAATAGTTACGGACTTCGGCGACAACCTGGTTTGCCAGCCGTGTCCGGTTATCATACATCGTCAGGATGACCTTACCGATCTCCAGTGAGGGATTCAACTGCCGCTTCACCAGCTCTATCGTCTTCAGAAGCTGGCTGATGCCTTCCAGCGCGTAGTACTCCGTCTGGATCGGGATGATGACCGCATCGGCGGCCACCAGGGAGTTCACCGTCAGCAGACCCAGCGAGGGCGGGCCGTCAATCAGGATGTACTCGAAGTAGTCGCGCGCCGGTTCCAGTCCCTTCCGCAGGGCATGTTCTCGCTCCGGCTTATTGAGCAGTTCCAGGTCGGCTCCGGCCAGATCGAGCGTCGCGGGCAGCAGCGAGAGGTTGACGACATTCGTCGGCATGATCGCATCGGCCACCGGCTTTCCTTCGATAAGGACTTCGTAGGAAGACGCTTTGACTTTATTCCTGTCCACGCCGATGCCGCTCGTCGCGTTGCCCTGCGGGTCCAGGTCTACCATGAGCGTCTTTGCGCCGGACAGCGCCATATAGGTCGCCAGGTTGACCGCCGTCGTCGTCTTGCCGACTCCGCCCTTCTGATTGACTACCGAATACACCATCGCCATCCGCTCTATCCCTTCCTCCCTGAATGCGCGCGACACAAACCGCTTGTCCTGATTCCCGTCTACAGTTGTGTCCATCCCCGGCAAAATCCTCCTCTCGCCCTTTCCGCAGGCGTTCTTTTTGTAAAGCAGGCGACATTTGTCGCCTGGAATAGCTCTCTTTGGACCGACCCCTTCCCTTTAGGGAGGGGGTCGGGGGGTGGGCCTAAAATCGCATAGGAGCCTGTTTGCCCGATGGCGAATTCTTCCGGCGGTACGCAGACAGATACCCACTTCCTTTGAGGCAGCGCGTGGCAAGAGCATGGACAGACAATCAGGCGCGGGCCATCCACGCCGATAACGACGACATCTGCGTGGCGGCAGGGGCCGGTTCCGGCAAGACCGGCGTGCTGGTCGAGCGGTTCGTGCGCCTCGTCACGCAGAGCAGACGCGGCGCACTGCCCCCGGAACGGCGCGCCGGCGTCGGAGAGATCCTCGTCATCACCTTCACCGAGAAGGCCACAAAGGAGATGAAATCCCGTATCGTCGCCGAACTGAACCGCCTCGGCCTTGTGGACGAGCGGCGGCAAGTCGAGACCGCCTACATCAGCACCATTCACGGCTTCTGCTCCCGCCTGCTGCAAGAGAACCCTTTCGAGGCGGGCGTAGACCCACAGTTCACCGTGCTGGACGAGGTGCAGGCCCGACGGCTGCTGCGACAGGAGTTCGACGCTGTCATTGCAGCCGCCTACGAGCGCGACGATACCGAGATTGCCGAACTCGTCGCGGCGGTACAGTCCGAGGGATCGCTGTCCGACCTGGCGGGCGCAGTCTCGACGGTCATCGCCAAGATGCGCGGGGCAGGCCGACGCTGCGAAGAGGTCGAGAGGCACTGGCTGCTGGGGCAGGAGGCGACGGCGGCGCGCTCTCTCGAACCGGTCTGGGCCATTTTGACCCCGCTCCTGAAGGAGATCACGGCCTGCCTGCAAGGGCTGGAACGCCTGCGCGCCGGGGTTCTCGGCGCAACCGCCGTCGCGCTGGATACGCTGCTCAGTCGCGCGCCCCTGCTACAGCCGCAAGCCGCTGACGTGGTCACCACCCTGGCCGCGCTGGAAGAGACGCAGAAGGTCGCCAGCAAGACCCGCTTCCGCATCGGCGGCGCACCGAACGAACTGACGCTGACGCAGCTTTTCGAGCGCATCCAGATCGCCTGCGAAGAGGCGAAAGCCCTGTTCAACGTGGTGGCGGCGCGGGAAGAGGAGGCAGCGCGGCTCTGTCACCGCTTCTGGGGGCTGGTCGTCGCCGTCTGGAAAGCCTACGAGGCGGCCAAGCGGCGAACAGGCCGACTGGATACGGACGACCTGCAATCGGAGGGCGTGCGCCTGCTGGAAGAGTCGCCGGGCGTGCGCGCCCGCTATCGCCGCCGCTTTCGCTATCTGATGGTGGACGAGTTCCAGGACACGAACCCGCTCCAGATGCGCCTTATCGAACTGCTGCACGTCCCGCAGCGCGGCTCCGCACGCGCCCATTCCGCGCGCAACGGACATGAGCCGTCTTCTCCTGCCGGCCTGCTGCCTGCCGATAGCGTCGCCTCCTATCTCGGCGAGGAAACGGCGGCAGAAACCGCAGAAGAAGCAGACGGAATTCTGCGTAAAAGCGATAAGCAGCGTTGCGCGGCAGTACCCAACTTTCTGTTCGTCGTCGGGGACGTGCAGCAGAGCATCTACGGCTTCCGGCACGCCGACGCCACGCTGTTCCGGGAGTTGGAGCGGCGGTTCCGCGAAGAGGGCGCGGGCCTGCACGTCCCCCTGGCGGACAACTTCCGCTCGCGCCCCGAAATCCTGCGCCTCGTCGCGCATATCTTCCAGCAGGTCTGGCGCGAGGCGCGGACGCCCTTCGTGCCGCTGACGCCCGGCGCGGTCTTCGATCCCCGGCCCGCGCCCAGCCTGGAGATACTGCTCACGCAAGACCTGTTCCGTCGGGACTATGTGCGCCTGGAAGCCGACGCGCTGGCCGCGCGCATCCAGCAGATGGTGGAGGGCCAGGAACTGCGCCTGACCGGTCAGCACGATCCCCGGCGCGGCGAACCGGTCTCCTATCGCGATGTGGCCGTGCTGCTCCGCAGTCTCACCGACATCGAGAAGTACGAGCAGGCGTTCGCGCGGCGCGGCGTCCCATATTTCGTCGTCGGCGGAGGGCGCGGCTACTATGCCCGCCATGAGATACGCGACCTGATGAACGTCCTGACGGTTCTCGACACGCCGCTCGACGACGTGGCGCTGGCCGCGACGCTGCGCTCCCCGCTGGTCGGCGCGGACGTGGATACGCTCTATCGCCTGGCGAAAATTGCCGGGCAGGCGGGGGAAGCCGGGAAGAATGGGGCTGGAAGGCGGCATCGCGCGCCGCTCTATCCCGCGCTCGGCCCGCTGCTGGCGTCGGGCGAACTCCCGGCGGAGGAGGCAGCGAAGCTGGCCCGCTTCTTCGCCGTCATGGAGGAACTGCGGGCGCAGGAGGACAGGCTGCCGGTCGGGCATCTGCTCGAACGGCTGATCACGCAGACGCACTACGACGCCCGCCTGCTCTGCCGCCCCGGCGGACGCCGCCGCCTCGCCAACGTGCGCAAACTCTTACAGATGGCGAACAGCGACTCGGTCATGGGCGTGCGGGACTTCATTCGCCGCCTGCGCGATCTGGAACGCCTCTCCGAGCGCGAGGGCGACGCCCCGACCGAAGAAGAGGCGGCGGATGTCGTGCGCTTCCTGACCATCCACAGCGCGAAGGGGCTGGAGTTCCCGGTCGTCGCGCTGGCCGATCTCTCGCGCGGGCTGATCGTTCCCGAACGCGGCCTTTTCGCCTGCGAACCGCAGTCCTTCGCGCTCGGCACGAAGCTGGGCGGGGAGCCGAACGTCGTCTACCGGGCGATTGACAAGCGGCGGCAGGAAGCTGACCGCCAGGAGTCGGAACGCCTGCTCTACGTCGCCATGACCCGCGCCCGCGAATATCTCCTGCTCTGCGGCAATGTCGGGCGCAACCGCAGCACCAACTGGGCCGACAGCCTGTTTCCTCTGCTCGGCATCCTCGGCGCGCCCTCCGAGCCGGAGACGCAGACGCTCATGGGCGGCATCCAGGCGCGTGTGGCCCCGCTCGCCTATTACGCTCAGGCTTCCGCGCTGTCTCCCGAATCCGGCGCTTCCGCGCGCCGCATGGCCGAAGCCCGCGCCGACCGTCTTGCCGCCGCCCTGCTCGCGGGCGAATCGCTCGAACCTCTGCTGGGATAGTTCCTACCGAAAAGGCGTCAGTAATTCCCGCCGCCTCCACCGGAGTCCCCGCCACCAAAATCCGAGCCTCCAAAATCCGAGCCACCGAAATCGCTCCCGCCAGAGTCGAATCCGCCGCCGGAGTCGTCGCTTCCTCCGAAATCTATGCCGCCGAAGTCGCCGCTATCGGAGCCGCTGCTGTCCGGGCTGAAGAAGTCCGCTGAGCCGACGCCTTCCAGGCCGCTCTCGTTGGCGTTGCTGTTGTCCCAGGCGCCGCCCCAGTTCACGTTGGGGTCTGCCGCCTGCGGATTGTTCGTCGCCATGCCGGAGGGCGTGACCAGCACCGGATAGGGCATCGGCGCGGGCGTGGAGAGCAGCGTGCCGAGCAGCAGGCCATCAAAGAATCCGCCGCCTGCGTAGCCGCCATAACCAGGCGCATAGGTGGGCGACACGCGGTCATAGTCACGGTACGGATCGTAGCGGCTGGAACGATACCAGGGAACACGCTGCCCGTCCTCCTCCACCGTCCGCAGTTCGGGAGTCGCGCCGTGCTTGACGATCTCCACGTCGTCGGCGCACGCCAGCACCTTCCGCCTCTGCCCGTTGAGAACGATGGTGATAGGCGTCAGATCGGAGATGCGGGACGGACGCGAGCAGAAGAAGCAGGCGCCGCGCTCGTTCTCCGGGATGTCCTCGGCGCGCAGCCCCGGCACGACCGGAGCCGCCTCCGCGCCGACCTTGCCATCCGCCGTCACCGGAGTCGCCTTGTACTCCGTTCCCTCGATGCCGACCGCGAAGCCCGTGCCGCCCGTCGCCAGATCAATATGATGCCGCATCTTCTCGACCGCCTCGCGCGCCTGCTCCAGAACGGCCTGCGCCCGGCCATAGTCCTCCGGCTCACGGGCGTTCCGCGTCAACTCCGTTCCCTGATCGAGCAGGGCGGCAGCCTCCTGTCGCGCCTGCCGCGCCGCCGTCGCGTCCTGGCTCTCCGGCAGCAGGTCGAGATAGTTGTCTCCGTAGGAGATGCCCTCTACCACCTGCGCATGGAGGCGGCGCACCGGTTCCCGTGCCTGCTGCATGGCCCGGCTCTTCTTCGCGGCTTTGTTGCCAAGCCAGATCGCGCCGCCGATGCCCGCGCCGACCGGCAGCACCCACCAGTAGTCGGCCAGGCCGCCGCCTTCCGGCTGCCTCTGCGGCTCTCGCATATTCGCGTTCGGCGCCGCCTCCTGCCCGGCCTGCGCGCCGCTCTCCGCCACTGCCGCGTCCAGCGCCGCGACCGCGCTGCGAATTCCATTTACCGGATCGCGCTGTATCGCGCCGGCATTCTGTTTCAGAATGGCTGTGATCTGCTGTGGCTTCAGCGCGTCCGTCGCCACCGAGACGCCGCGCCGGGTCACGACGAGCAGCGTGCCGCGCCCCAGGCCGAGATAGTCGTGCAGCGCCTTCGTATATTTTTCCCGTGTGCCGTAGACCTGCCCGCTGTCCGGCAGGCCGTTGACCACGACGATTTTCAGCGGTCTATCGGCAGGCGCGCGGTCGGCGATGTCCCGCAGCGCCTCCGCATCAATCCTGCCGCGCAGGCTTCTGCCGATATAGACATCCTGCTGCCCCAACGCCTTCGCCAGTGGGTCGGTCGTGGCAAACGGACTGCCGCTCTCCCTCTGCGCCATCGCCGGAACGACCAGCAGCACTCCGAGCAGCAGCATCCAGAAGACATTTCGCATCGTGGCACCTCCTGCTCTCCTATACGGAACATTGGCGCGAAAGCATTCAAAACCACAGCAAAGGCGCGCTCCTGTTACCAGAAACGCGCCCTGAAATTCCCGCTCGTTCGTAAGGTTCAACGGGGCCACTACTCCCGCGAGGCCGTCAGGCCGGAGAGCAGCAGGCCGCAGCCCACGACGACATTCGCCGCCACCCAGGGCAGCAGCGCCAGAGCGCCGATCTCCGGGCCGACCGGAGCCGTACCGCGCAAGAACTCCCAGCCCAGATGCAGCGTCATGCCGAGCGCCATCCAGCCGAGCAGCCGCCGCTCCGTCTTGCCCTCCGCGCCCATCACCAGCAGCGCGCCGGGAATCAGGATGCTGTGACCGATCAGGTTGAAGTGCGAGGTCGTTCCCAGATAGCCGGTCAGCCAGTCCGGGAAGAGCAGGCCGAACGCCAGCGCCGCCGTTCCCCAGAACGGATAGCCCAGGCTGCTGCCTGCCTTCTGCCGCAGCCGCCCGATGGCGAAGCAGCCCGCGAACAGCCCGACGACCATCCAGAAGCGCGCCACGCCGTCGCCATAGACCGTGCCTGCCAGCTTCACCGCCGCCGCCGCGTCCACGAGGCCCGCGCCGTACTTTTTCGGCGTCCCTTTCTTCTGCGCCGTCTTTTGCAGCACCGCGCGCACGTCGTCCGGGTCTTTCACGCCCTGCGCCTCGACCAGCGCGGCCACCGCCGCGACGTGCGGCGCGGCCATTGAGGTTCCCTGGAACGCATAGTAGTCATCGCGCATCGCGCCGTTCTCGTCGCGCAGCACCGTGTTTTGCAGGATGCCGCCCGCCTCGCCGCCCTCCATCTTGTCGCCGCCCGGCGCGGCGATGGCGACTTCCTTGCCCCACGATGAGTAGAAGCTGAGGTTGCCGCTCGGCCCGACGGCGGAGACCGCGATGCAGTCCTTATAGGCCGCCGGATAGCCCACGCCCTCTTTGCCGGAGTTGCCCGCCGCGCAGACGATGGTGACGCCTTTCTTTTTGGCATACTCGCACGCCGAGGCCATCAGCTTGTCCGGGAACGGCCCGCCCAGGCTCATATTGATGACGTTCGCGCCGTGATCCGCCGCCCACCGGATGGCCTCCGCGATGTCGGAGGAGCGTCCGCCGCCGCTCGCGCTCAGCGCCTTGATGGGCATGATGGTCGCATCAAACGCCAGCCCGGCCACGCCCTCGTTATTGTCCGTGCTTTCCGCGATGGTTCCGGCAACGTGCGTGCCGTGTCCGTGATCGTCGTTAGGCAGTTCATCGCGATTGTAGAAGTCGTAGCCCGGCGCAAAGCGCGTCTGGGCGAAGTCGCGGGCGCGCTTGCCCTTCTTCGTGTCCGCATAGGCCACGCCCGTATCAATCACCGCGACGACCACGCCCTTGCCCCGCGTGACCTCCCACGCCTCTTCGGACTTGACCATCTGGAAGTTCCACTGCTCTTTGTAGCGCGGATCGTTCGGCTTCCATCGGTTCGAGTCCGTATCGGTGACACTCTCCGTGGGCGCAGGCGTGGGGTTCAGTTCTTCCGGCGCATAGTACATGTGGACGACATCGGCGGTCTCCACGTTGGGATCGGAGCGCAGCTTCGCCAGCGCCGCGTCCGCCGTCATTCCGACAGGCAGCGTCAGCGTCGCGATTCCTGTCTCTCCCGCCGAGACCGGGCTGTTCCAGGCCAGCGCCAGGCCGAGGTTGCGCGAGAGCGCGCCGAGCGCGTTCTCGCCCGCGCCGGGTTTCAACTGCACCGCGATCTCATCAGGATGTATCCATTCGACGCCGTTCGGCGTGGGCCAGTCCTGGGGCGACATCGGCGGGCTTTGTGCTACCGACGCCCGCCAGGTCAGCAGAATCGGCAGCGCGGCCAGCGCCAGCCCGCAGGCCGTCAGCCAGCGAAATACCGCAGAACCAGACTTTTCGCGCATCGCGCACCTCTTTCTTCACAACGCTGCCCGCCGCTTACCGCTTCTTCATCTGCGGCAGCCAGTCCGGATGCTTGCTGATGATGTACTCATAGCGGTCGCGCCGCTTCCCGGTCATCTCGTTGAAGAGCGGTGTCCCGCCCGCGTACATCGTATCTTTCGGATCGCCGAACTCATTCAGCCCGTGCTTCTTGATCATCTGGTCAATCCACTTTTTCTGCTGCTCATCTAATTCGGCCATGATTCCCCAACCTCCTGCTTGGATATGCCGGGCCGTGAACGACCCGTCTGAAGGGCCTACGGCCAACCGGTCTGCGACCGGAAAAACGCACTAGCCTCCACCCGCACCGTGTCCGCAGGACACTGGGCCGTATGCCACCCAGCGAAGGAATTTATTCCATCGCAACTTGCCCTTATAGACGCATCCGCCGCGCGCGGAGTTTCACGCGCCCGACTCCAGCATACCCTCTGGCAGCGTGATTCGCAACAGGGCCAGCGGCTCCTCGAAGCCGCGAACGACCTGCGTGAACGGCTCCAGGCGGCAGCCCTGC
>Ga0070741_10015521_pt1 | contig 12883 bp, 12 predicted proteins | sample Coa_R1_4_FD_66440 | JGI IMG/M metagenome (GOLD analysis project Ga0070741, IMG submission 66440) | Surface soil microbial communities from Centralia Pennsylvania, which are recovering from an underground coalmine fire - Coalmine... | ecosystem: Environmental > Terrestrial > Soil > Unclassified ...
CCATTGATTGCTTTTCCTTCAATCAGAAAGGCAGAGGATGCTGGGCGTCGTCATGCCTCCGACCTTGCTGGCGCTCGCTGACGAAAGTCGTCGATTTGAGTCAGAGACTTCCGGTTTTGGCACCCTTGAGACATGCAGATCGCCGCTCCGAATGTCCGCTAATCGGGGTGCACCAGAAGTGTTCGGCCGATCCCCTATCGACGCGATTGACCCTGGCTGTGTAAAAACGCGAAAGAACAAATCCGACTTATCGTGCCGTTGTGGGTAACGCGCCGCACATTGCGACGTGCTCAATCACCCCGCGTTTTTATGTGCGACGCTTGAGGTCGCTCCTTCGCCGCGCGATGAGCGATGATTGCCGCCGCGATCAGAATTCCGAAGCAGGAGGCGACGGTGCGATACACCATCCAGGTGTGAATCTGCGTGTGGTTGGAGAGGACTTCGAACCACACAAACGGAATCAGGATCGGCGACGACAGGATCGCGAATCGTCCTAGGTTTGGCCACCTCACCGGCAGCAGCAGCGTGGGCAGCAAAAGCAGGAAGAGCATTTCCGGCTGCGTCTGATGGTAGAGATAGCCGAGCACCTTCTCAGTGGGCGCGAGGAAGTGATGCCGAACATAGCCCGGCGCGTCGCCGTTCAGGCGATAGGTGATCACGTCGAAGATATCCCACCACGACGCCCCGGCCGCAACGGCAATCGCCCATTTCGAGGCCCATGTGAGGGCATATCCCGCGAACCACGCCACCACAATGGCGAGCGTCGCCGGCGCACGACGCCGGGCTGCGAGCGCAACAAAGGCGGCGCCGCAGAAGATTGCTACCGCCTTCAACGTGTCGACTTCACTGTCCGTTGAAAGGCGTCAAACAGCTTGGACGAATGCAGCCATTTCGGTCTCTGGTGTTGATCCCCGCCACTCTAAAGCATCGCGTTTCGTTCCCGCTGTAAAGTAGGACACAGTTCCTTAATTGGACGTCGGACTTTTTAGCGCCTTTGCTGAACACCACACTGCGAGCGCCCATTTTTTCGTCGAGCCGTACGTCTGGGCGAGGTCAACTCCGTCGCGCCACAGGGACGGGCGGGACACTTGCCGGCATCCGCGTACGACTCGGGAAAAAATCCTCAGTCGAGCCGTCATCGCTGGTTGTGGTGACGTTTTGTAAATGTAAGAGAGGAACAGCTGTGGAACGTTGTCGGTTTTGAGCCTCAAATCGGCGCCCAAGGGGTGACCCGACAGTGCGCAATAGGTGCCTCTGCCCGAAGTTGCTTTACTGGGATCGCTGGACGCCAAAAAAGGGGGCAATTTTCGGGGCCGCGACACAGCGACGAAGGGGTTATGTAGCATCCCCATCGCCTATAAACGCTCCGGTCGCGGGTCAGATTGACACACTCAATCCGACCATTATAGAACATTTTTTTGCACTAGTAACGTTCTAGACGGTAGGATTGTCATCAACGAAAACGATCCGTTCGATCATAAAGGAATTAGCTTGCACAAAGACGTACCGGCCCTTGAAGCTAAACCACGACGTGTTGAAGACCGCGGCTCAATCTCCCGGGCGACGCGAGCGATCGAAGAGAATCCCGGAACTCCGATCAAACACAACCGGCGGTCTCACCTGGCCGATGGTCCGACACGAATTTTCAGGCGGGAGTTTCGGAAAAATTCCGGAATGATGCCGTATCAGTACCTTCTCAAGGCCAGAACGATTCAAGCAGCAAGCATCGTCCTGTCCGAACCCAACGCGGATCTTAAAGAGCTCGTAAAGCGCCTCGGTTTGGCGAACGTCGCCGCTTTGGTACGCAAGTTTAGGCTCAAGCACGGCTGCTCGATCGAGCAGTACCGAGCATCATGGCAGGCTAGGCGTATTTTGAGTTTGAAGATCCAGCGAGCGGCGCGTAGCAATCGTGGCCAGATCGGTCTGTTACAATGAGCATGGATGATCACAATCTCGCCCAAGGATAGTTTCCGGAGAGCAACAGTATTGGGGGCTGGCTTGATAAAGGCAGTGCGGCAAAAGAAGATTCGCGAATTGATTGAAGCCGGCGGCGCTGTCACAGTGGCCGGCCTTGCGAAGCAGTTCGACACGTCGCCAATCACGATCCGTCGTGACCTGATGTTTCTGGAAAAGCAGGGGGTGCTCAACCGCACGCACGGGGGCGCCATCGTTGGCGAAGAGGCAGAGGCAACTCGCCTCACCGTCATTCCCTATATCGACCGGAATCAGGTTCGCGCGAAAGAGAAAGGGCTTATCGCGCAACGCGCCTCGGATTTCGTGAAGGATGGCGACAGTATCATCATCAACGCCGGAACAACGACTTGCCGTTTCGCCCGGGCCTTGCGCGACCGCACAAACCTCCAGGTCGTCACCAACGGAGTGACGGTCGCTGCCGAGTTCGAATCCAATCGATCTGTCCAGCTTTATCTTATTGGCGGCCTCGTTGATTTCTCGAAGATGGCCACCACTGGGCGCTCAGCGGAGCAAGCTATGAGCGAAATTCGCGTGCCCAAAGCATTTCTGGGATTCAGCGGTATCTCCGTTACCGATGGAATTGCGATGTTCAACCCCGAAGAAGCCCGCATCAATCGCATCTTTATAGAATCGGTGAAGGAAACGACCGTCATGGTCGATTCAACGAAGTTCGACTCTCAGGCGTTGTATCGAGTGGCTCCCCTCGAGAGCATTCATCGGATCATAACCGATTCAGGCATCAGCAAAGAAAGCCGCGTGGCCATTGAGCGCAAGGGTATCGAATTGATCGTTGTCGGCTGAGACATCCGAGCTCGGCGGACCGATGAGAACCTGCTCAACGCATCAATGCCAAGGGGTTTTCGATCAACGTCTTGAACTCACGAAGAAGGACGGCCCCGCTGGCGCCGTCGAGAATGCGATGATCGGCGGACAATGTGCAGGTCATCATCGTGGCGATGGATATGCGGTCATCCACAATGACGGGCCGCCGTTCGCATGCTGCAACCGCCAGAATTGCGGCATGGGGCGGATTCACGATCGCTTCAAACTGCCGAATTCCATACATTCCCAGGTTGGAAATCGAAAAGCTCCCCCCCTGGAGCTCTTCCGTTTTCAGCAGCCCCTGTTTGGCGGCGGACGCCAGACGCGCCATTTCGGCTGCAATCTGATCGACACTTCTTTTTTCAGCTGCCCGAACGATCGGAGCGATCAGTCCATCCTCGAGCGCGACGGCAACAGCAATGTCAACCGTGTTCCATCGATGGATTTCTCCGTTGCTCCAGCACGCATTTGCTTCAGGCGTGATCTTCAGCGCAAGTGCTGAAGCACGGATGATAAAATCGGTTATCGAAGCCTTCTGCTTGCTGCCCGACAGGTCGTTCAACCTTGTTCGCAATTCCAGAAGCGAGTCCACATTGCAATCGACTGTCAGATAAAAATGAGGAATGTTGCGCTTGGCGTCGCTCAACCGTGCAGCGATGGCGCGGCGGATATTGCTTGGCTTGACGACCGAGAAGCGCGGATCATCGGCCGTAGCAACGCCACGTTGCATTTCGAAAGACCCGCGCGAAATCGCAGCGATTACATCCGCAACAACGATCCGGCCCTGAGGACCGGAGCCCCGCAAGCCGGCAACCTCGACCTTCGAACGGGCGGCCGTACGCCTGGCGAGGGGACTGATGGATATCCGGTTGCCGCTTTCGAGTAGTCGGCGCGCTACTGCCGTAGCCGGGGCAGACTTCGAGGTCTGCCTCGGCGCCTCTATCCGCTTCGGCGGCGAGCGTTCGTGGTGGGGATTATGCTCGATGGCCGATAGAGCATCCGCGCTCTCCGTACTTTTGCCATCCGCAACATCCAACGTTGCAATTGGTGTATTGATCGCAATGCTATTAGTGCCCTCGGCCACAAGGATTTCAGCCAACACTCCCTCGTCCGCCGCCTCGACTTCCATCGTCGCCTTGTCAGTTTCGACTTCAGCCAGAATATCGCCGCGTGTCACGCGGTCGCCGACCTTTTTGATCCACCTGACGAGGTTGCCTTCCGTCATGGTCGGCGACATAGCGGGCATCAAAACAGCAACTGACATACGCAAAGCTTTCAATTCGCATCAACAGTCAGCGATGAGAGGTTCAGGTCGGCGCTGTTCGACCGAACCAATCTTCATTCCCGGTCAGGCGCCAGCCTCCACGAGGCGTCTCGTATTGAACCCTTTACTGCACATCGAACGAAGCGCCTCGGTGATGGCCTCTTCTGTCGGTATCACCTGGCGCTCGAGCACCCGGTTGACCGGCGCATGCGTCTCCGCCGAACCCAAACGGCGCACCGGCGCCTTCAATGCATCGAGCGCGTGTTCCGCGAGGATAGCTGCTATCTCGGCGCCGAACCCGCAAAAGACGTTTGCCTCATGAACGATCAGCACACGACCGGTCTTGCGGGCGGTCTTGATAATAGCTTCGGTATCAAGCGGACGGAGCGTCCTTGGATCGAGCACTTCGACGGAAATTCCCTCCTTCGCAAGAGTCGCAGCGGCACCGAGCGCGCGCGGCACCATGGCCCCAAGCGCAATGATCGAAACGTCGGTTCCCGCCCGCTTGATATCCGCCATGCCAAGCGGAATGACGTAGTCGCCCTCCGGGACCTCACCCTCTAGTGCGTAGACCATTTTAGGCTCATAGAAAATCACCGGGTTGTCATCCCGGATCGCCGCCTTGAGCAATCCTTTGACGTCTCGAGGGGTCGACGGCATCACCACCTTTAATCCCGGCACATGAGCAAAAAATGCTTCGTTGCTCTGCGCCATCTGTGGTCCGCCGCTGGGTCGGAAACCCGACCACACGCGGAAGACGATCGGCACCGATGACCTCCCGTCGTAGAAGTAATTCATCTTGGCGCATTGATTGACGATTTGATCCATGGCGACCAGGATCACGTCAGCAAGCCCAAGCTCAAGCACAGGCCGGAATCCGGCCAGTGCCGCGCCGATCGCCGCACCGACGAAGCCCGCCTCTGAAATGGGCGTTTCGAGTACCCGCTCGGCCCCGAACTCCTCGATAATCCCGATAGAAGTGCCGGTCAGGCCGCCGAACGCGCCGATATCTTCTCCCATCAGGATAACTTTGGGATCGTGACGCATCGACTCCGCGAGCGCGTCACGAATAGCGAGTTGATAGGTAGTCGTTTGCATGTTCATACTCCGAATAGAGTTAGCGGTAGACGTTCTCGAATGCCGCTTCCGCTGGCGGAGGTGGCGCATCTTCTGCGAACTGAATCGCGGCTTGGACCTCCGACCGGATCGTCTTGTCTAGTTCGTCAAGAGCGGCTTGCGTGGTGTGCTTGCCTTCGAGCAACACCTTTCCGAGGCGGGCAACAGGATCCTTCAGCTTCCACATCTCGAGCTCCTCCCTGGTCCGGGAAAACTCGCGATCGCCGGCGGTCGAATGCGGGGTCCATCGATATGTCTGCGCCTCGATGAGGGTCGGACCGCTGCCGGTCTTGGCGCGCTTTATGGCGACCTGCGCAGCCTCGTACATCGCGAAGACATCGTTGCCATCAACCTTGACGCCGGGGATTGCATAGCTGTTGGCCCGGCCGGCGATATCCGCGCCGGCCGTCGACTCGTGAATCGACATCGACTTTGCGTAGAAGTTATTTTCGCACACGAATACGATCGGCAGCTTCCAGATCGCCGCGAGGTTAATACCCTCATGAAAATCTCCCCTGTTGACCGCGCCGTCACCGAAGAATGAGATAACAACCTCGTCGGACTTGCTCAGCTTCGCGGCGAGCGCTGCGCCTACCGCCAGTGGGATCACCGATCCAACCATCGTCGTTCCGGCGAGAATGCCTATTTCCGGCTCGGCTAGATGGTAGATAGGGATTCGTCCGCGCGTCGGCGATTCTCCATTTGCATAGAGACCGGACATGACTGCGCGGGGCGACACGCCGCGCATTAGCAGCACGCCGAGACCACGGTGTGTGATCATAGTCTTGTCCTTCTTGCCGAGAGCATAGCAACAAGCGACCGGTACGGCCTCCTGACCCAGTCCGGCATGGTAGTTGCTGAATTTTCCCGCAAGCGCGAGCCGAAACGCCTCCTCTTCGAAACGCCGAATCAGAAGGAGCTGGCGATACATCGCTAGTTGGTCGTTCGGTTTGAGGGGCATGGATTGCCTTTTCGTTTATTGGGAACGATTGCAGATGTGAAGGATGGCCTCGGGCAGCAAATGACGGGGACGCAGGTACACTTCCTCCAGAGGGACACAACTGGCGACAGGGATATCCGGTGCAGTGATTCGAAGGGGTGGCGCATCGAGCCAGTCCAGCGCGTTTTCGGCGACGCGAGCGGACAGCTCGGCGCCGAAGCCGCCCGTCCGGCATGCTTCATGGCAAATGATGACCCGGCCGGTCTTGCGCACCGACGCCAATACGGCCGCTTCATCGAGCGGCACTAGCGATCGCAAATCGATGACTTCGCAGGAAATGCCGTGCGACTCAGATACTCGTTTTGCCGCCGTGACCGCCCAATTGACAGCTTGCGACCAGGCGACGATCGTAACGTCTTCACCCTGGCGGCAGATGCTTGCGACCCCGAGAGGAACAACATGGCGCCCTTCCGGCACTTCGCTTTTCTGCTGATACAGATTCTTGTGCTCGAGGAAGATGACCGGATCCGGGTCATCAACCGCCGCAATGAACAGCCCTTTCGCATCCGCCGCGTTGCTTGGCATGACGACCTTCAGGCCGGGCGTATGCGCAAACCAAGCTTCCAGGCTTTGCGAATGATGAACGCCATAGCCCAGGCCGACCGTCCCGGTCGTCATCCGAAATACCATCGGCACGCTCGCCTTACCTCCTGAGAGGTATCGATACTTCGCGGCCTGGTTGACGATCTGGTCGAAACACGTACCCACGAAATCCACGAATCCGATTTCGACGATCGGCTTGGCGCCCACTAACGCCGCACCCACGCCCGCGCCAGCAATGGCCGCTTCCGAAATTGGCGTATCGCGGACGCGGCTCTTGCCGAACTCTTGCAGAAGGCCTTCCGTCACCTTATACACACCACCGTAACGCGCGACGTCTTCGCCGATCACAAAGACATTCGGGTCTTCGCGCATAACAATGCGATGCGCCTCGTTGATTGCCTTGGTGATAGTGAGTAAAGCCATGGCTAAAGCTCCCATGCCTTTGAGGAGACCGAGTGCGTGGCGAAGACATCCTGATAAGCCGCCTCGACAGGAGGAAATTCGCTCGCTTCCGCAAAAGCCTTCGCCGACGCGCAGCTTGCTTCGATCTCGGCCCTCAGCCTGAAGAAATCGTTCTCTGTCGCCAGGCCTGCGGACTCGAGGGCCTGTTCCATACGCAGAAGCGGGTCCTTGCGGCGCCAGGCCTCGATTTCCTCCCGGGGTCTATAACCCTGATCGTCACCTTCGTAGTGACCGATTGTCCGATAGGTCTTGCATTCGATGAGGGCGGGACCGCCTCCCGTCCGCGCGACATTTACGGCCGCAGACACCGCGTGGTAAACGGCAACGACATCGTTTCCGTCGATGATTTTAGCTGGCATGACATAAGAGGCAGCGCGATCGGCGACATTCTCGATCTTTTGCTGTTCGTTGACGCTCGACGAAATCCCGTAGCCGTTATTTTCGCAAATAAAGACCACCGGCAAATCCCACACCGCAGCCATGTTCAAGGACTCATGGAAGGTCCCCTGGTTGTTGGCGCCGTCTCCGAAGAAGCAGGCCGTAACGAAATCCTCGTTGCGGATGCGCTGGCCAAGCGCCGCCCCCACGGCGATCGGGAGCCCGGCGCCCACCACACCATTTGCTCCGAGAAAGCCGACGCTCAAATCTGTGAGGTGCATGGAGCCGCCTTTTCCCCGGCAGCTTCCGTCAACCTTACCATAGAGCTCGGCGAGGAATTCATTGGGATTCGCTCCCTTGGCGAGAAAGTGCCCGTGAGCGCGATGGGTTGAGGTAATCTTGTCTCCGGCCTGCAATGCCGCACACACGCCGACCGCGACCGCTTCCTCTCCCACGCCAAGATGGATGAGACCCGGTAGTTTTCTGCGGCGGCAGAGTTCACTCACGAGTTCATCGAAAGCACGAAGGAGGTACAGCTCTCTCAGCAGTTTGAGCGGCAAGCCTTCCGGCAAGCTCAACACATCGATGTTTTCGTCCGACGCCGAAGCTCCGCGTCCCAGCGCAGCCTGCGGCTGCATTCCGCCCTTTTCATTTGCCTTAATCAACTTCGCTCTCTTGTGATCAAATTCGTTCTTTTTCGGTCATATACGGACAGGACGCCACTGCTGTCAAGCGAGGAATGCAGCGGGGTTTAGGCAGTTGAGGGAGGCGGTCTATTCATTACAGACCGCCACACCGCGAGGCCGGCACCGCTTGTCGTTCGCGTGCGAACCACGAGAGTCCGCCGCCAATAACCAGCAATGAAGCGATGGTGCTGAACACCAAGGTCCAATTGCCGCCCGAATAGGTTAGGATTCCGCCAATCAGCGCGCCCTGAATGCCAGCACCAGCATAGTTGAAGAAATTCAGCACGCCGGCTGCTGTCCCGGCTAGCTTGCGTCCGCCGAAATCGCTGGACCATGCCCAAAAGCAGCCGTTGAGCCCTAGCGTAAAAAGACCCGCGAGGAACTGAAGCAGGACTGCGACCGGCAAGCCCATTTCGCGGATGGGTATGTAAGCGATCACGCACACAACGAAGATCAGGCCCAGAAAGCAGATAATAACTGCCGGAAAGCGCCGCGCAGCGAACAAAGTATCTGAGAGCACTCCGGCCAGGAGTGGTCCGAAAATCATTCCGATTGGCAGCATGATCGTCATGGCCGGTACGGCCTTGAGCTGAACGCCGGCCGTTTCCGCATAATAGAGCGGCACCCAGGTAAGCAGGCCGTAGCGCGCGATGTATTGCGTAAATGAGGAGCAGCACATCGCGACGAAACGCGGATTCCTGAGAAGGACAATCCACGCTTTTCGGCCGACGAGGTCGTCCCTGCGAGCACCGTCCGTCACGATCGAGTCCGCGCTGGTTGCCTCGATGTATGGCTTCAAACCCACATCTTCCGGTCGATCCCGCGCCATCAGCCAAAGCGCAATCGTGGTAGTGAGCACGAATAGCACCGGAGGCCACGCGAAGGCCGCGCGCCAGCCGAAGTTGCTGACCGTGTATCCGGTAATCAGCCATACGATCAAAACAGCAACGCTGACGGAGGCAATATAGGCGCCAATCGCTCGCCCCCTACGCGATCGTGGATACCATTGCGAGATCATTCCTGCCGTGGGCGCCGACACGCTGCCTTGCGCGGCGCCGTTGAAGGCGGAAAACAGCGTTATTGCAGCCAACGAGGTTTGGAGGGAGATCGCAACGTTGAAGGCGGTCGATGCGACGCCGCCAATCAATTGCATGACGCGCCCGCCCACCTTGTCACTCGTCCGACCTGATAGCAGCGCTGAAGCAGCATAGGACCACAGCATGACCGTGTCGATCGAGCCCGCCGTCAACTTGCTGATGCCGAGATCCTTGATAATCCAGGGCAAACAGAAGCCCCAGTTTAAACGACCGAGATAGAAGAAGCTGTACCAAACGCAGATCGGAATAAGCACGCGCCACAAGCGAAACCGCGTGAATTCCAATTGTTGCCTCTCGGACATGCCGGTGTCGGCGAGTTCCGGAACGCTAACGGCAGGGGCCGTTGATTGGAAATTGAGCATATCCCCTCCCTTTCGTTTTTGATTACTAAAGATCACTTATGATCTATAATGATAGTAAATGCAAGGGCGACTGGGACTTTGTCCCAATCATGGAACCTCAACGCGGCCCATGTAGACTCCAGAAAAATCCCTCGAGGCGACATGGGCCCGCCAGAGCATCAAGCCACCAGCAAAACTCCTCGATTTCGGAAAGAAAGGCGGCTGTAGGACCGCCCGCTCGAAGCCGCGGGCAATCCGTAGTCGAACGGGTAGCATTCGTCGCGACAATGGCACTGATTGTCTGTAGCGACCGTCCATCGCGCTTCTGTGCGCAGATGAAATTACGTGTTCAACACACGCCCGTAGGCGTCGAGCACGGCTTCCTTCATCATCTCCGACAAGGTCGGATGCGGGAAGACGGTTTGCATCAGTTCTTCTTCCGTGGTCTCCAGATTCATCGCGACCACATAGCCCTAGATGGAGGCGTCACCCCAGATGATCTGTGCCTTGTTTTTCTTCATCAGGAAGCCGACGCCGTCGTTCATAGCTAAAGCAAGGACACGTGCTTATTCAGGTTACGACGAACGAAGGACGCGCCGTCGACATGAAGAGGGCTTTCTTCATGCGCGTCGCTGATGAAATAAACTCGAAATTGAAGCCGCGGCGAAATCGAACTGCGGCGAGATGACGTGTTCATCAACCTCGTCGAATGCGCCCAAGGAGAACTGGTCGTTCGGCGGCGGAATTGCGCGCGGGATAATATCCGCACCTCGCTTCATTTCTCTAAACCTAGAGGTGATTTCCGTATTGTTGGCTTCGAAAGTCTGGCTGCCACTGTTCGACGTCTGCGTAACCGGCCCACGTCGCCACCTAGCGCACCATCCCTCCGGCGGCGGCTCGCGCCCTTCAATCGATTGTTCCCCACAGCATGCTCGGTCGGGCTGGCATGGTCACCGGTTCTTCTGCTAGATCAGGTGTAACGCTACCAGGGGCGACCATCCGGTATTCTCGCGATCGTGACGCGACGACCATGACCAGCAGCGAGGCGCGCTACGCGAACGCCTCGAACCGCCTCATGATCACTAACATGTCGACATCGTCATGTGCCGCCTTTCGAAACGCATTTCCGATCCGGCGCCCGCAGAATTACAACTCATTTTCCCTCTCGACATGCTCAAGCAAGCGTCGTCTGGCGATCGTTATTAAGCTGGAATGTACTGGAGCGTGCCCGCCCGGCGAGTCGGCTTGCCGGTGTCGTTCGTATGATTGACGCCATCCACTACAGGCACCTCAAGGAAGTCGAATGGACTGACACCACGCAGGCATGCCACGTTCACGGCGTACAAGTTTGTGTTGGATCGGCGCTGATGGTGCGTATAAATTCCGCATCGAGAACAGAAGAAGTGCTGCGCCGCTCCGGTGTGGAAGCGGTAGCTCGTCAGCATGTCCTCGCCCTGCAGGAACTTAATTCCACCTTTTTCCGCCATAACGACGACCGCACCTCGCATCCGACAATAAGAACAGGTGCAGCGGCGGATCGAATTGAAGCCGTCGCTGAGAGTGGCTTCGAAACGCACTCCGCCGCAATGGCACTGGCCAGTCTGAACATTCGTCTCATCCGGCATGCTGTTTCTCTCTTACGCGAATGAACGGTTACGGTTTGCGGATTTATATCTATTTAAGGCATTTCTCTCGGTCAAGATCACTATTGAGCCTTTGATCTTTATCGGTCATTTCGACTGTGCCGCCATCGCGCCGACCATCGAGGCTCTGTCGATACCCATCATCGGAGGAAGGGGAATAAGCAACGGCGGCCAGGCGAGAGCGTGCCCGTGTGGGGATGCGTCAGTAGCACTCGTGAATGATCTCGCCCGGTCAGGAACGCTTATCCTTACGGCAACACCATCGCTTGACGCGATCGCGAAGCAAGGCTGACACGCATCTGCAATGATCCTGATAAGCCATCGGGATCAGAAGAATCCAGGGCTGAGGTCGAGGCCGTAGATCATGCAGACCAGCCACAGAACCAGGCCGGCGCCGCAGATGATCGCTATTGCCGCCAACGTGTCGCTTTCTAGGCGGAAAAGTCAGTGGTTCAACTTTACTTGTCGGTCTGGAGAAACGGTATCCCATGCAGGCAGCGGCGCCTAAAGCCTCGCCGAATGACGTGTAGCCTTTGCTCTCGTTCCGCAGCCTTGAAGCACCTTACAAAGCTGATAACGTCGTAAACACTGCACGGTAAGTTGGAGTGTGCCTGTGAAGACAATCACGGCATCGGCAGCGAAGAACCTGGGCAGGTTCCTGACAAAGGACTTTCGCAAAATCCTTGGCCCCGGTTACGATGAAATAGCCGAGAGGCTAGGATCATTAGCCCGTAGCACCATCGAATGCCTCGGAAGAAGCGACGCGCTCTATCACAATCTGGAGCACACATTTCTTGTCACGTTGGTGGGTCGTGACATTCTCCAAGGCCTTTCGCTGTCCATCGAATTGAACCCGACGACTATAGCCATCTCATCTCTGCCTGCCTGCTGCATGACATCGGATACGTCCGAGGTATTTTGAGTGGAGACACCGAAACCGAATTTGTGATCGACGAGGAGCAGAAGAAGGTAACGCTCGTTCGTGGAGCATCGGATGCTGCACTCACGCCTTATCATGTGGACCGATCGAAAATGTTTGCGATGGAGCGGCTCGGAAAGTCTCCCCTTATGGATGCGAAGCGCATCGCCCGGGCAATCGAACTCACCCGCTTCCCTGAAAGCATAGATCAAACGGCCGAAACCGTTGGACTGGAGCCAAAGCTGGTCCAAGCTGCAGATTTGATCAGCCAACTCGGCGACCCGATGTATCCAAAGAAGCCAATGCGCTCTTTTATGAATTTGAAGAAATTGGAATGAATCGTCAGCTTGGGTACTCATCTCCCGCAGATCTTACGGACAAGTACCCTGCGTTTTTTTGGAACTGCGTCTCAATGCTACGTTGCTGTTGAACAGGTCTTCATCCAGTTCGCCGGCTTTACCTTTGGTAAGTCGGCTTCCGCCTACGCCACGTCGTGGCATGGCTATCCGGGCAACAATACCTCGTTCCTGCTCGGCGGTCATGACACCGTCACCGGCGTGAACAACATCCAGTACAGCGCGCAGTTCGGCAACGGCGTGTCCGCGACCATCGGTCTCGATGATCCGGTCGTCTTCAAC
>Ga0070741_10015522_pt1 | contig 12883 bp, 14 predicted proteins | sample Coa_R1_4_FD_66440 | JGI IMG/M metagenome (GOLD analysis project Ga0070741, IMG submission 66440) | Surface soil microbial communities from Centralia Pennsylvania, which are recovering from an underground coalmine fire - Coalmine... | ecosystem: Environmental > Terrestrial > Soil > Unclassified ...
AACCAACCGGACGGTGGTGCGATTGAGTCGCCTATGTTGGAGTTGTCAGTATGCGTCGCTCGCCTTCGATCGTACCCGAAGCCATCGACCGTGATAACTATTTAGTCTTGGATGATTTCGGCCGGCAGGGCCGCTCCTGGCGCGAGAACGACGAAGAGGACGCTAACAGGAAGGTTGTTCAGGAGCGGACGCGTTGCTCGGCCTATCTTTTTTTCAGGACCGTGGCGCTTTGCGCCTCGATCGCCCTTCTATGGCTTCCGGCAGCGATGGCGCGGGGCGGTGGTCATGGGAGGGGCGGCTTCGGCTTTCACGTCGGCGGTAGGCTGGGTCACAGTGAACGAATGATGACACCCGCCTACGTGCTCATTTCGGTCTCGGCGGTCTCAGATGCGGATGCTTTCAAAAAAGCGATCGAGGGTTTGACGACTTCGGTGGCTGCGTTCACTGGACGCCTGGCGGTCGATGCGGAAAGGCCGCTTGCATGGGAGGGTGCGGCCCCCGAACACGTCGTGATAATTCAGTTCGTCAAAGCCGAGCAGGCGCAAGCCTGGAAGGACGGGGAAGCTTACAAGAGCTTCGATGCCGACCTCCGTAAGAGCTCGGCTTCGACCGTGCAGTTGGTCCAAGGTCTTCCCCTGCCGGAACCCCGTGGCGGACGCTTCAGCTTCGACGCTAAGGCCTTCGAGCCTAACGTACAGGATTACGATCGCTTGCTGAACCAGCGGCTCAAAGCCATATGCAAGGGCTGCTGAGAGAATTCAGTCTTCGGGCGTTAGGTGTGCAGATATGGCGCCAACGCGACTCTTCTAAGGGTTTGCATCGTCATCTCAACTATTCCCCTTCGGAGCTGCCATCGCGGTCAGAGAAGAGATACTGGAGCGATCCGATCTTCGCAAGAGCGCCTGCGTTGATTGGCAAAATGTAATGCAACTTTCAAACATGAACCGAGTCTCCAGTTTGTTTCCCTCTAAGAGATGGAGCTCGAAGATGTCTCTCAGAAAACTTGCATTGGCAGCGCTCGCCGCCATTACCGTCGTAGCAGGGTCGCTAGCTGCATCCCCCGCTAGCGCGCGTGGCTTCGGTCATGGCTTCCATGGTGGCTGGGGCGGTTATGGCATCGGTGCGGGCATCGCGACCGGCTTGGCCTTGGGTGGACTTGGCTGGGGATATGGCTATCCGTACTACGGGTATCCAGCATATGCTTACAACTACTCTGGGGGAGGCTGCTGGATAGAACATCGGCCGGTGTACCGGTTTGGGCACCGCGTGATCGCGCCGGTCCGGGTCTGCAGCTAACGCTAGGACCATGCAGGAAGCCCGGCGCGATCAAGCGTCGGGCTTTTTTTTGCATTGGACATGGTGTCGTGTGGTGTGACTAGGGAGCAGGATGTTTGTTGTCTTGATTGGGCCGTGGCGCCCACTTGCGCCGACCTTAGTCCAACGGTTTCAATTTGCCCGTGAGCCATTCGCCATCTCGGGTGATTTCATCGGTCACGCCCGTCGCGATCGTACCAGCTTCCTGCCTCGAGTGTTGCCAGTACAAGGCGTATCGGCTTGTGGCATCTCCGACAAGCGGTCGTGGGTCGATTTCAGCCACGGCTAGATCCCCGTGAGTGGGGCGGAGCGCCAAACCCTAGCGTTGATTGACTCGCGAAGCGCTTAGTCCTCATCCTCAATCCAGCTCAGCTTTTGGCAGCTCAGGCATTTGAGCAATCGATAGTCCCGGCCATCGCGGCGATCGAATACGGTCATCGGCTCAGTGACAGAGCCGCAATATGCGCATTTATCGATTTTTGACGGTCCCATTGAACCGCCGTCACAAGTGTTCAATTCGCTCACGACACTCTCCTAAAGGGCGAATAATTACGCATAAAGATAGCGAAGGTTCCTTTTGGAAAAAGACCTTGTTGATCGCCCAAGGAAGCTGACCGTCCCGTTTGCGATTTTGGGACGCGGTTGGATCGAGGTCTTCCGCCGCTTGCTCGTCTCGATCGAACTTGGCGTCACCTAGAGACGGACTTCACCGAGCGCGCCGGCTGCGCCACGTAGAACCGAACCATCGAACACGTGATGTGCCACATACCGTCGCGTCGTGTCCGCTCAATGCAAGCAATGCCAAAGCGACCTTAGGCAGTGGAACCGTTGAACTTGATGTGCGCCGCCTAGTGGCCCAGTGCAGGGATCGCTTCGTCGGAGGATGCCGGTGGCTTTCGCTATGAGCCAAGGACCACTGAGAAAGCGACACGCGCAATCAAAAATAGCAGGCCCGCTGCTGCAAAGACGACAATGCCCCAATCTAGCCAGCCCATACGGCCCATGATGGCGATCCTTTTCTCCGCCTGGAAAAAATGGGGCCGAACCCCTGCAACGCAAGCGCTTGTCCTGGAAAGGCTGGCTTACAAGGAGCTTACGCCGCCAACGATTCAATATCGATTCTATCAGCAAAGAAGGCCTTGTGTCGTCATGATCAACGAGGTCACTGCTACTACGAGTTCCGGACATGTGCCGACCGCCCCGCCGAAATGAGCGCAAACTCAAGCACCTCCTTCTAAAGCCGGGTTTTCCCGCGGCTCGAAGGATATGCAGCTGACTAATAAGAATCCACGAACTTCGAAGGAACGCTTTTGTAGTCCTCAATGTTGAGGGAAAATCGTGGCGCTTTCCGTTACCTGGCGATAATGTTGCGACCCAAAAAGATTGCATGGTCCGAGGCCGACGAAGAGCGGCTCAAGAGTCTCGTCCGGCAGAAAGCGAGTCCCTTTCGTGCGGGCGTGGCGTTGAAGCGAACGACACGGGCCGTGCAACGTAAGGCGAATGAGCTAGGTATTGCATTTCCTCCATTGCGGCCCGGACGTCCGCGCAGGAGCTAATTATAGAATCAATACAACCTCGGCCTCGGCGTAGCGGCTTGCCTGGTGTAGAGCTGGCCAAGATTTTCAAGCTCCGACGTGCGGGTTCAGCATCTCCCTCCTCCCGTGATATTTTCGGGTTCACGGGCTAGCTTTCACCGGCTCCGGCTAGTCAGGCCCGAGCCCGGGATAGCATTTCCTTCCGCCCGGGGGATGTGCAGGAAGCGTTATTCTGGGAGGCCAGCACCTCTCCACCCCGACCGCCCAAAAGGAGCCCCTACTCCCTTTACCGGGCGCGGAGGAAGCCGAGGTATAGAGATCCTTACTCAGGCCAGCGCCGAACCCCGGTGTGTACCCAATGAGAAGTCCGCTTTCAGGGGTGTAGCAGACCTCCGAAAGCATCGACGGCATGTCGCCCTTTGACCCGTACCGGAAGTCGGTCACCCGGCAATGGCGCTGGCATGTGACTCCTAACACGCGCTTGTCATAGAACGGTTGGCCCTTGCCCCCTAAAGATACAAAGCTGTAGCAGGTCCGCCACAGAGGGTGGAATTCGCCGTCGGTGTTTGAAAACGTCGCCCAGGCTGCGGACGCAATCAGGTAAAGTCTTGGCCATCATTGTTTCCGGCGGGAGGATACCCGATGCGCGTATCGCAGAGAACCCTTTGCTCAATAGCAGGACTGATGTTTGCTCACTCAGCCTGGGCGGCCGACATGGCCGTAAAGGCACCGCCGCCAGCGCCAGTTCCGATCTTCAGCTGGACAGGCTTTTACGCCGGCGTCAACGCAGGTGGGGCTTGGGGCGACAATGCCGTAACTTATACGCCTCTGTATACTGGTGCTCCGCCGCCCGGCTTACAGGCCTTCGCCGCGGCAAGCGGCTCGCCCAACTTTCATCCATCTGGATTCACTGGCGGCGGTCAGGCCGGGTACAACTGGCAATGGTCGCAATGGGTAGTCGGAATCGAAGCGGACATCAATTACGCGCGCCTCGCAAGCTCTTTGAATTCTGGGATTCTGAACTTCCCAGGCACGGCGCCCTTCTTCTTTCAGACCTCGACGACGACCAACTGGATGGCAACGGTCAGACCGAGAGTTGGCTATTCCTTCAATCATGTCTTGTTCTATGCGACCGGCGGCTTAGCTGTCGCTGATCTCAATTTTGCCCAAAGCGTGACGTTCCTCACGGGAGGGGCGAACGCGATCACGGCCGGCAGCGCGAGCTCGACAAGGGCAGGTTGGACGGTGGGCGGCGGCGTTGAATACGCCTTTGCCCCGCATTGGAGCGCAAAGGTTGAATACTTTCATTCGGATTTTGGAAATCTCGGGTTTGCGCCGGCATTCCAGAATAACCCATTCATTAGCTCGACAAGCAACGCGCGCTTCCGCACGGATGTTGCGCGTGTAGGCGTCAACTACAATTTTGGGTGGGGAGGCCCGGTCGTTGCCAAATACTGATCCGGTTTGACTGCCAGGCAATCCAAAGCCCCCGCGTCAACCGGGGCTTTTTGCTTTGGTCCGGTTCTGGCACGTTGCCGACGTGCGGAACAGCCGCCATCACGTCCGTTGTTTAGGCTAGACCGGAAGTCGTGCTGCGCGGCCGACAGCGCCGCTTTTGACCCAACTGAGACATCGACGTGCCGTTTGGACAAGCTACACTAGGAGCGGCGATGGTTAGATTGGGCAACCCATGCGGCGGCGGGAGTTCATCGCAGCATTAGGCAGCACGGCGGCTTGGCCGATTGTGGCTCAAGGGAGCAGTTCTCCCGTCGTGGGTTTTTTGAGCGCAGGATCGGCCGCCTCTATACCACCGCACTTCTTAATGGCATTCCGCAAGGGCCTCGGCGAAGCCGGCTTCGTTGAGGGGCAAAACGTGGTGATCGATTACAAGTTTGCGGATGGCCACTATGAGCGGCTACCCTCCTTGGCAACCGAACTCGTTAAACGCCCAGTAGCGTTGATCGTGACGAGCGGTGCACCCGCTGCGCCCGCAGCCAAAGCTGCTACTTCAGCCATTCCGATTGTCCTTCTGTTTGCCGGTGATCCAGTTGCGGCCGGCCTCGTTGGCAGCCTCAATCGGCCGGGTGGAAATGTTACCGGGATCAGTTTCATCATTGCGGAATTGGGAACCAAGAAGTTGGGCCTTCTGCGTGAGCTGGTGCCCGGGGTCACAACAATCGCGGTGCTCGTAAACCCCACTAATCCACCTGGGGAAGCGGAGCGCGATGATATTGAGACTGCGGCCCGTGTGCTCGGGCAGGAGCTTAAAATCTTCAATTTGAGCGGCATCGGAGATTTTGAATTGATCTCAGCAGGTCTCGCCCAACATCAGGTAGGGGCGCTGCTCGTCGGGTCCGATCCGTTTTTCGTCAACTGCCGAAAGCAGATTGTTTCTCTCGCCGCGCGCCCGGGCATTCCGGCGCTCTATCCGCTGCGAGAATTCGTCGACGATGGCGGTCTCATGAGTTACGGAACCAGCGTTGCCGATGCCTACCACGACGGCGGAGTGTATGTCGGCCGAATCCTCAAAGGGACAAAGCCCACCGATTTACCGGTCATTCAGCCCACGAAGTTTGAGATGGTCATCAACTTGAAGACGGCAAAAGCCATTGGCCTACGGATCCCTTCGACGCTGCTGGCCCGTGCCGACGAGGTGATTGAATAAAGTCAGCGGACTTCCGTTGTTGGCACAAACCGGCCGTCTAAAGGTGGGCAGAGCATGTCTGCTCTGCCCGGGCATTTCAGACATCAACTTGTTCAGCTATTGCCAAGGCGTCATCGACTTCGATGCCGAGATACCGGACGGTGCTCTCGATCTTGGTATGCCCAAGCAGGAGTTGGACGGCCCTGAGATTTCCTGTCCGTCAGGGTAGCTTTTGTGCGGCGCAGTGAATGTGTCCCGAACAGTCTCGGGTCGAGCCCAATGCTCCCAATCCATTCGGAGACGAGCCGGGCATATTGGCGGGTGGTCATACTACGGTTGGTGCCGCGATAGCCGGTGAATAAGAACTCACCAGGCCGTTTGCCGGTGGCCTTCAGATAATCATCGATGGCCTGACGGGTTTGATCGCTTAATTCAAACCTGACGGGCCGCCCGGTTTTCTTTTGCCGGACGGTTGCTCGATCCGCCGTGTAGCCGCCGGCAGCGACATCCTCGACCCGAATGGCGACGACATCACAGCCGCGAAGTTTGCTGTCGATTGCCAGATTGAACATGGCCAGGTCGCGAGCACGGCCTTCGATCTGGAGTTTCGTCCGGATCGACCAGACGTGTTTCGGTCGCAGCGGCGGCTTTGTCCCGGTCAGCTTTCCCTTGTTCCACGGCACCCGCTTGGGCGCGGGGGCAGCGTTCACTTGATCCTGCATGGCCATACTCCTCGGCTCGGTTACAGAAGCGAGAAGCATGAGCCACGGGTTAAGCATTGGGATCCGGTCTGTTTTCGGCCAAAGCGGACTCCAGGGCCGGCCCCGGCGGCAAATGACCTGTAGCGATTGACCTCACAACGGACATGCCGCGAGAAATGCGAATTTGACTCAACGACTCCCAGTCGATGACAATACGCTAGCTTGGCGATTGGATCGCAACCGTCGGGGGGTCGCGGGCGTCGGTTTGTCTTTGGGATGAAATGAGTTCCAAGTTCAGATCAGTAGTTTCGGTGATTGGCATTATCTCTGCGACGCTATTTTTAGCAGAGATGGTGCTTCGGCTATCTGATTTTCGCGTGCTGCGTGAGGACTCAAATGAGCGTTCACTCTCCTATGACTACGATGCAGAGATCGGCTGGGTGCCGACCCCGTCCTCTGAATCGGCAGTTACAACATCGCGGACCATACACGCCAGACACAATAGCCTTGGATTTCGTGACATCGAATACAATCCCGATGGAAGGCCGCTGATCCTTTTCGTAGGTGACTCCTTCGTTTGGGGCGTCGATGCAGAAACGAGCGAAAGATTTACTGATTTGCTCAGAGGGCGAATTGAGCAGTTTTCCATTCTCAATGCCGGCGTTTCTGGGTACGGAACAGATCAGGAGCTTCTTTGGTTGAAGAGAGTTTGGCCTAGGGTGAGACCCGCGATTGTTGTGCTGGTTTTTTGCACAGACAATGACCGGTTGGACAATGGAACGAATGTCCGATACGGCGGCTACCGCAAGCCATATTTCGACACAAGTTCCGATGGCACTCTGCGCTTGAAGGGGCAGCCGGTCCCCAAATCACTCAAGCCATTGATCAAGGAGCATTGGCTGCCACGCCATTTATGGCTTTGGCGACTTGCTTCTCTTGCCTATGTGGATGTCAATTCTCCGCAAGTGTTTGTTTCTGATCCGACTGAAAAGATCGTCAGCGCGATTGACGAGTTCGTTACGAGTAACGGAGCCAAGCTGCTCATTGCTCTACAACGCACCGACGCCCAGCTAATTTCGCATCTGGGAGCCCGAGGAATTCCATTCGTTGTTTTGGATGGTGCTCAAGCGTATGGGGCAGAGTACGGCTCTCATTTCACCCCAGAGGGAAACCAGTTTGTAAGTCGTGTGCTGCAGGACTTTATTACACATCAAATCGGCAAAAAATGAATTCTGGCGGGGCAACATTGTCGGCAAGCCGAAGTGTCTTGCGGCCAAGGCGTTTCCGGCTTTGGCACGTTTGAGAGATACCGGGGTGATATGGCAATGTCCGTTCATCGGGGCGGACCGGAAGTGGCGTTGCTGGGCGTTCAGAACCGTTGTTGACCCGAAGCGGTCTTCTGAACGAGCTTAGCTAATGCTCCGGAGTACCCTTGTCATAGCAAAAAGCCCCGGCGATGCCGGGGCTTCCTGAGAGGGAGACACCCTCAGATCAGTATCTCGCGACAACAGGTCCGCCCCAGAAGGAGTACCCCACGCCGATGGTCGCGGTCACGTTCGACGTCCGGCTCGGAGGCTCGAAGGTGCCAAAGCCAAGGGGCAGCAATTCCATGGCCGACGCACCATACTTGAAGTATGTGTAATCGACGCCCGCATTCATATGCCAATTGTTCGTAAAGGCGTAGTCAATCGAGGCTCCTGCCTTCACGGTCCCGGAATTGCCGAGCGTGAACGTATGATTGGGTCCGAGCGTAGCCGCGTTGATTGCCGTGTTCGGATTGAAGTTCATCTGCGAATTGAACGTCCCTCCACCAAGGCCGTAAGCTGACACGACAAAGCGCGGGGCAACGGCAACCTGTAGCAAGAGGCCGACTCCGACGTACCCATGCGAGTAGTCTTCGATGAGGGCGCCAGTCGGGAATGCACTGATCGTTCTCTTCCAATCATCGATGCCCGCGCCAATATAGGGAGTCAGCATCACGTTGGAGCCAACTTGGAAGCCCTTGCCGACGCGAAAATCTCCATCCCAGATTCTCGCGGGATCGTTGGCCGTAACAGGAATAGTGTTCCAATAGCTGGTGTTGCCGCTGACATAGGTGCCTCGACCATACAAATAGATGTTCGAGAAGAAGCTGCTGGAGCAATCGCTCATATACGAGCCCGTAACGGCGACGCCCGGCAGCCAACCTTTTTCAGTATTCAGGGTGGCGCCCCGTGGGAGCGCCGCGTTCGCCAAAATGTTGGTACCCGCAGCAGGCTGGTTAAACTCAGCGTAATCCCAATTGGTAGCGGCGAAATCCACACTGATCTGGCTGTTGGCCCGAATGATGTCGTAAGCGCAGCCAGACGGAGGGGCAGCCTTGAGGACAGGAGCTTTTGTCGCCATGTCGGCGCCGTGAGCCGCGCCTACTCCGCTTCCTATAATCGCCAGCGCGGCGATAAACTTCACATGTTTCATATGTTCAAATCCTCATTTCCCCATTGCCCATCAAGTCCTCGCATTTTCCATGACGGACATCGCACAACAAGACAAAGCCAAGCAAAAGCTCGACAAAGTTCAAATCTGTGACACCTTTGCCACGGGTTTCTCACAAATGTTGGGAGATACCGAGGGAAGTTCCGACGGCGGAACCGTCCAGCGTGCACTTGTCTACACACTTTGCGTCCGTTCCTAACGAATCAGCAATACGGTTGCTTCGAGAACACAAAGCGGTTTGCTGCTTTTCATTCTATGACGTAGATGCTGCTCCTAGCCCTGCTTCTTTCCCCAGGAAGACGCGGGTTAGAGCCGGAGAGACTTGAGTCAACTCTCCGGCTTGCCGTGCCAAAGTTCACTGGACAATGTCACCCGCGAAGGCGCCTCAAGGCGGACTTCAGCATGTCGGCTCATGGCACATCTCGGACATTTGGCGACAGTCGAACAAGTCTGCTTTGCAGGGCCAAGCGGAAGTCGAATTTGGATGGGCCAAGTTCGTTGTAACGTGCCCCACCTCCGCTTTCGCTGGAGGCCGAAACCCGCCCTCCCGCAACTACCTTAAAATGCTCCCGCGCGACGCGGGCGTAGTTGTGAGTATCATTTTGGAAATTCGCTCCACCATTCCGGCCATCTGACTTTGTGCGGGGTGCGTGTGGCATCAACGACAACGCGCTGCTCCGTGGGACTTAGCTTGCGGTCAAGCCGGGCCAATGCTGCCTGGACCAGCCACGGTGCAATAACCATCCGTGCGGTCTCCCTGCGGGCATCGAGTATTTTCGCCATTCGAAGCGGCTCAAGGGCGAGGGAAAGATGTCCGGCGTCACATAAGTATATGATGTCGGTCTTGCGATGTACCTGCGCGGACCGGAGACGCCTGACCTCGTCATCGGGATCGTCGGTTGACGAGAGGACCAAGTCGATCTCGCCGGTCGTGAAACCGGTCAGAGTGGGATCAATGTCGACGTCCAGGGAGGCAAGTTCGCTCAGTTCCAGTTGGAGGATTTCCAGGTCCCAGCCAGCGTTGAGCGCGATCTTGTTATCGGCGATCCGGAGCGCTCGTTTTTGGGTCTCCGAGAGGCCGGACAGCGCGATGACTGGTACCTCAGCAAGCCCCATCGCCCGTGCAGCCTGGAGCCGGCCGTGACCCGCGATGATGTGGCCGTCGGGATCCGCAAGGATGGGGTTGGTGAAACCGAACGCCGCAATCGATGCTTTGATTTGCTCAATCTGACGCTTCGGATGGGTACGAGCGTTGCGCGGGTCGGGAATGAGGTCGGTTACAGCGCGGTAGCTGATGGCCAATCGCGAGGTGGCAGCGAGGGAAGCTGGTTGGTTCATGGGAGGACACTAACGCCGGGTAGCTGAATGAATGTTTTTGCGGGCGTGGTTTTGCGCGACCTATCCACAAGAAGGACGCCGGGACGCCTGCTCCGAGAGCACGACTGTCCCGTAAGCGCCTTTGCGCGATTCACTGCACGTTGTCACCTGTTCTGAGGTTCAAAAGATGTATTCCGGCCTATTCACAGCCTGTTATTGGGCTTCAACTGCCTGTTTTGCGGAATAACAGGAAACTGCCGAATGGATCGGCTAACTGCGGGTGATCTTTGGCGAATTTCGCATGGCCCACCGTTTTTAGTCCGCCGAAAGCGCGTTTTGGCCTGTTATTTTCGGAAAATTCCCTGTTCTGGCTTTGGAGACCCGTTTCGCTAGACTGCTTCCGCCACCATGCTTCGCCCGGAGCGCGAAGCATGCCACGCCGGAGCCTTGGCGAAGGCGGGCTGGTTCGGATGGAGGCCAACTTGCGCCCTTCCGCCTACGCACGACGCTGCCAGAAGATCGCGAGCACACCATCGAGATGCTCCGCTCCCGCATCGACAGGTAACAAGAATACTTCCAGCTCAACAAGGCGACCATCCAGATGCAGTGCTTCGATCGGGCAGCGGACTCTGGCCGAGTTTGTTGCCAACCCCATTCGCGGCGCCGTCGCGGTATTGGAGATGAAGAGCGTGCTTTGCGGCTATGCGCTGCTGGTCTCGTTTTGGTCCAACGAGTTCGGCGGCGAAATTTGCGCCATCGACGAGCTATATGTGGAGCCGGAGTTTCGCGGCCGTGGCTTTGCGACGCAGTTCATCCAACGCCTCGCGCGCGGCAACAGCCCGATCTGGCTGAGGCGGACCGCCGTGATCACCGTCGAGGCGTACCGCACGAATCCGCGAGCAAGGGCCCTCTACGAAAGGCTCGGATTTGAGGTGAGCCCAAATCATTCTCTTACGTTGGTTCTCGCCAAGCGAGGACTGGCTTCTTTGGCGGGTTGAGCGCAAAAGGACCGGCGCATGGCGCAGCCATTCTTCACCATTGGCCATGGCACCCGGCCGCTTCCCGAATTTGTCGATCTCCTCACGCAGACCGCAGTGACGCTGCTGGCCGACGTCCGCACCGTGCCGCGCTCGCGGACCAACCCGCAATACAACAGCGACGTCCTGCCGCGCTCGCTGCAACCGTTCGCGATCGCTTACGAGCATATCGCGGCGCTCGGTGGACTGCGCGGCCGCGCTCGCGACGTTGCGAGCGATGTCAACGCCTTCTGGGAGAACAACAGCTTTCACAATTACGCGGATTACGCCGTGGGGAGTGATTTTCGCGCAGGGCTGGCGCATTTGCGCGAGCTTGGGCGGAGCCAGCGCTGCGCCATCATGTGCGCGGAAACGGTGTGGTGGCGATGTCACCGCCGCATCATCACCGACTATCTGCTCGCCGCAGGCGAGAGCGTCTTCCATATCCTGTCGCCGGAAAAAATCGAAGCGGCTGTCATGAACGAGGCAGCACGGCCACGAGGCGATGTCCTGACCTATCCGTCCGCACCATCCGTGCAGCGCGAACTGTTTGATCGATAGGCGCGATGCGGGTCGCGAAATCGCGCGCCGGCCGTCTACGGCAATCCCCGCGCCTGGATCTGGCTGAGCAGCTGCTGCGTCCGCTCGGCGAGGCTGTCGCCGGTGCCGTCGAGCCCGAACACCGAGGCAGGGCTGTCACGGTCCTTCAGCACTGCGATGCGCGGACAATGTCCGGCGCCGCAGAGCTTGTCCTTCAGCGCGGCCGCCTGCGCCACCAGATGCGGCGGATCGTCGGCCGACCACGCCAGCACGATCGGGTCCTCGATCTTGAGAATGCCGGGGAAGGCGGAGCGCTCGTCATATTTGCCGGCATCGGCGCCGAAATAGGATTTGGCGCCGTCGCCGATCTCGGCATCGGCGCGGTAGATGCCCGACACCAGCACGGTGCCCGCGATGTAATTGTCGGCTTCCTGGAATTCCTTGTGCGCGAGATAGGTCGCGAGATGGAACGCGCCGACCGACCAGCCGACCGCAATGATCGCCTGCGCGTCGCCTTTGAACAGGTCGGCGTTCTGGTGCACCCAGGAGATCGCGGCCGCAACGTCCTTGGCGCCCGCAGGCCAGGGGTTGGCGGGCGCCAGCCCGTAATTCACCTTCACGCCGACCATGCCATGATGCGCGGCAAGACATAGCGCCTCGTCGTCGACGGGATTTGCGGCGGGCGGATCGCCGTCGCTGGCAAAGTGCTGGCCGGCGACGAAGATCAGCACGGGGCGCGACTCCCCGGTCGCGTTCTCGGTGGTCGCGACGTCGAGCGTGTTCCGGTCGCCGTCGCCGTATTTCACATCGCGCGTGAAGGAGACGTCCTTGCAGGTCTCCTCGATCGGGACCGGCTGGTTGGGCTGGTCGTCGAGGCCGACCCTGACGAGGTTCGAAGCCGGCGGAAGGGCGCTGTGGCGCATCACCTGGGCGGAGGCTGCCGACAGCGCCAAAGCGAGCGAGATTGCGAGGTATCTTATCATCTTCAACCGCATCCCGATGGCGACCGGATCAGCATCGATCCACGGTGCGGCGACTTCAGGGCAGGCCAGGCCGTCAGCGGATCGAGCGTTAGCTATGTCTGGCGAGCGATGACGCAAGGGAAAGCCGATGTCTTCCCTGTTCGCCGGATTTCATCGCTCCGACAGATGCTTGCCGGCGATATCGCCAAACGTCAGCGCGGGCATGCGCCAAAAGCCTTGCGCGGTGTCGCGCGCCAAGGGCACTCTTGAGCCGCGGTTTCGTGCCGCCAACGACAAGGGAGAGACCGATGGTGGGCGGGGCATTGCAGTTCGGCATCTTCGATCAGAACGACCACGGGCGCTATCCGCTCACCGAGCA